>Ga0310039_10000312_pt1 | contig 43049 bp, 28 predicted proteins | sample Sb_taG_4_FD_200460 | JGI IMG/M metagenome (GOLD analysis project Ga0310039, IMG submission 200460) | Peat soil microbial communities from Weissenstadt, Germany - Sb_50d_6_BS metaG (v2) (version 2) | ecosystem: Environmental > Terrestrial > Soil > Wetlands > Peat | place: Germany: Weissenstadt...
AGTAGTAGCAACCATGCGTTCCTCCGGGAAATAGGTGAAAGTCCGGAAGAATCGTAGGCCTGTACACTTGTCCCAATCAAGGCCCTCTCAATAATTGAGGTGGAGTTTGATGCGTTCGCCCTGGGATAGCGCTGGTGGCAGTTTCCTGTTTGAACTGACTAATTCGCCGGACCGGAATGTACTGCAAGTTGTGCGGTTAGGCAGGTCTGAACGATTCTCATGGAATCGACGCCCACCAGATTGCCGGTCCTTTTCGGCAGCACTTTGCTGCCAATGTCTTGCGAGATTCCGCTCTCGCATTTCTCGTGTGGGATCGTTCGAGTCGAGGGCCCTCGTAGCTGCCGATTCGCAGGCTGATTGAGCAACAGCTAGTTGACATTGGCGGCAAATACCTGGAGACTAGTTAGTACTGCCTTCGTTCGCTACCCACCTAACAGCCGAGGAGATTCATAATGAGCGAGGCTACGAATGGCGGCCTGTCACGCCGCGAATTGATCAAGAAGACAGGCGAGGTCGCCGTGGCGTCGGCCCTGGCAGGTGTCGCCGTACCCTATGTCCATGCCGGCGAAAGCAACACCATCCAGGTTGTCCTGGTTGGCTGCGGCGGCCGCGGCACTGGGGCAGCAGGCAACGCGCTTTCCACAAAGAGCGGACCCATCAAACTCATTGCCATGGCCGACGTATTCCCCGAGCGGCTTAGTAATAGTTACCACCAGCTCCAGTCGAACTTTCCGAAGCAGGTAGACGTTTCCGAGAGCCACAAGTTTATCGGCTTCGACGCTTACAAGAAGGCCATGGATTGCCTTCGGCCTGGCGACGTGGCAATCTTCGCGACGCCGCCCGCCTTTCGCTGGGTGCACTTCACCTACGCCATCCAGAAGGGAATCAATGTTTTCATGGAGAAGCCAGTCTCGGTAGACGGGCCGAGCACCCGCAAGATACTGAAGCTGGCAGAGGAATCCAAAAAGAAGAACCTCAAGGTCGGAGTTGGTCTGATGTGCCGGCACTGTGCGGCCCGCCATGAGCTATTCGACCGCCTCAAGGCCGGTCAGATTGGCGACCTGGTGCTCTTGCGTGCCTATCGCATGGCAGGCCGGACCGCCATGGAGGCTTCACCACGTAAGCCAGAAGGAATCAGCGAGCTGCTTTATCAGATCAAGCGCTTCCACTCCTTCCTCTGGGCCAGCGGCGGATGCTACAGCGACTTCTTGATCCACAACATTGACGAATGCTGCTGGATGAAAGACGCATGGCCCGTGCAAGCCAAGGGTGCAGGCGGCCGCCACTATCGCGGCAAAAATATCGATCAAAACTTCGATGTCTACTCCATTGAGTACACATTCCCGGATGGCGCCAAATTGCTCCTCGAGGGCCGGACGATTCCCGGTTGCTACCAGGAATTCGCCAGTTACGCGCACGGGACCAAAGGCTCGGCGATTATCTCGTCGTCGGGGCACAGCCCAGCCCACTGCCGGTTGTTCAAAGGCCAGAACTTTTCCAGCAAAGACCTCCTCTGGCGTTTCCCGTCCGAAGAACCGGACCCCTATCAGCTAGAGTGGGACCACCTGGTGGAAGCGATACGCAAGGACAGGCCCTACAACGAGGCGAAGCGCGGTGCCGAAGCCAGTCTCGTCACCGCCATGGGCCGCATGTCAGCACACACCGGCCAGCTCATCACGTTTGACCAAATGCTGAATCATGAGCATGAACTGGCACCCGGTCTCGACGAGCTAACGATGGCTTCTGCCGCTCCATTACTTTCTGATTCTGAAGGTAAGTATCCCGTCCCGCGGCCGGGTATCACCAAGAAACGTGAGTTCTGATATTTCAGTCGCAAGCGACACGAAAGGGCAGGCGATGAGCCTGCCCTTTGCGTTGAATGCCCCGGAGGAAGCAAGTCCGTGAAGATCGCTCATCCATTCAAGGCCGATGCTTCGGCGGCAGCAGGGTATTGGATCAGGTTGCCTGCAGCGTCCAGGTCGGGAAAAAGGTTCGCCCCAACGGCAGCCAACAAAGCTGCCCCGTAGGCCGCTTCTTCCCGATGGGCGGCGAAGCGCACCTGCAAACCGAACTCCTCAGCCAGGATTCGCGCAAAAACTGGATTTTCCCTAAGTCCATTCCCGGATCCGACTAGATGAGTGCGTGCAGTGCCAATGAGGTGGGTGATCTTCTCGTAGCCGCCGCGCAGCGACCGTGCCATTCCTTCTAGCAGCGCCCTTGTCACATGGGCCGGCGTAAAGTTCTCAGCGGAGATACCCGTGAAACTTGCCCGTAATTCTGGCTGGAGGCGCGTTCCGGCAAAAAACGGCTCGCAGTGCAAACCATCCGCCCCTTGAGGGATACCTGCGGCCAGCTGGTTCATGGCATCGTAGAGTGTTTTCTCATGCTCCACGTGAAAGAGTCGATCCCCAACCTCCCGGTAAAAGCGCTCCAGCAGAGCATACGATCCGCCGCCGCAAAGCCCCGCTGACACGAGCAAATAACCTTGGCCGGGATAAGGTCTTGTCTCCAATAAGGGGTCATAAATGAAGTTCGGCGCATAGCCGGCCACTTGACCTCCTGTCCCGACATTGACAAGCACTGCGTCCTCACGGCTAGCGACACTGCCCAGAAAGCTCGCCTGATTGTCGCCAATGCCCACGAAGACCGGCAAACCCTTTGGCAAGCCGGTCGCGTCAGCCATTTGTGGGGTGAGATTGCCGAGTAGCTCGCCGGATCGGCGTACCGTCGGGAAAAGTGACGGCGCTAGACCGAGCGCTGCAAGCGCGGTTGCGTCCCACTGCTGTAGGGCCACATGCAAGACACCGCTACTGGCCGCACAAGTTGGATCGGTGGCGGGTTGCTCTCCTGTCAAGAGGGCGGCAAAGTAGTCCATGAGGAAACAAGCTGTGCCGGCATTGGGCAACAGCTTGTGTTCGCTCAGCCAGAATAGAGTCAGGGCCATATAGCCGGTCGCCAGCCGGCAGCCCGCGCGCCGTGGTCCGTCCTCGCCGAGACGCTGAACCGCTTCGCGCACAAACGTTTGTTTGCGGCCCGGGAAGACCTCTTCGCCACGGCGGTCCTGCCAGTTGATGAAGGGCGTCAAAGCTGTGAGCGCTTTGTCTACGAGGAGGACCCCATGCTGCTGCCCCGTGATGCCGATGCCCGCGAGTGTTCGACATTCGTCACCGAGTTGGTCGGCAACGGCGCGAAGACTGGAAAAGCCTCTCTCGGCAAGGGCTCGGCCATTCCATTCCGAGAACCCCCTTGCCCTGCGCTCTGGATCTATGATTTGCGTGTCGTTCGCGATGGTACAGCGAGCGCGGACCGCTCCCGTGTCCGTGTCCATCGCCAGGGCCGTGATTGTAGTCGTGCCGAGGTCGACACCGAGAACGACGGCCACAAAGATTGCCTCAAAAGCAAATCGACACAGGTCGATGCTAAAGGACCGGCGGAATTCGGCAGTGGGTCAGGTTTCCAACCTGACCGGACAGATTAGGAAATCTGTCCTACGCCGCTGTCGAATCAAGCGCAGTGATATAGTGCCAAGGCTGGTCCAGAGGAGAAGGCGGCACTGCGTAGGCGAATTTCTCCAAGGCCCCGCCTGCTCACATGTTCTTACCGGGGCCAGCGCTTATCAAGGAGTTTCTTGCCAAGAAATCAATTTCTCGCAGTGAGATTGTTCGGGCAAGGAGATTTGCAAGCGTCATGTAGACGCGCCGGTGAATAAGGAATGCACAACCTCGCCACGGTTCAGGCGCACGGGCCGATCCTGGCGGTCCCGCACTTCCAGCGCGGGATCAACCCCGAGGACGTGGTAAATGGTTGCCCCCACATCGTCCGGTGAGAAAGGCGTCGTGGCGGGATAAGCGCCGACCTTGTCTGATTTGCCGATGATCTGCCCGCCGCGTACTCCGGCTCCGGCGAAAAGGCCAAAGAAGCACGGGGCCCAATGATCTCGGCCGGGAGAATTGGCGCCCGGCATCGTGGTAACCTTTGGCGTGCGGCCAAATTCGCCGAGCATCACCACGAGCGTTTCGTCCAGCAATCCTCTAACTTCCAGGTCATCGAGTAGTGCGGCAACGCCTTTGTCCAGCGGTGGCAGCAACCGTTTCTTCAGGCTCGGGAAAATGTCGCTGTGCGAATCCCAGTTTTGCACATGGCCCATGTTGGCCTGGACGACGGGAACACCCGCTTCCACCAGGCGGCGGGCAAGGAGCAACGATTGCCCGAAAGCGTGGCGGCCATAGCGTTCGCGGACGGCTGCCGGCTCGCGGTCCATCTCAAAGGCCCGTGCGATTTTCCCGGAAGTGAGCACCGAAAAAGCAAGCTGCTGCTGGTCCGATAGCCGCCTGCCTGCAGCGATTTCGGCAAGCCGTTCCTGCTGTTGATTGACCTGTTCCAGAAGCGTACGCCGATCGTTGAGTCGGCCGACTTCCATTCCAGGTGTGAGCCGCAAGCTATCCACGCGAAAATCGCGTTTGTTTGGGTCGCTGGTGATCTGCCAGGGGTCGTATCGTGGGCCGAGGAAGCCAGCATGCTGTCCGGGCCAATTGAGCGGGCCTTCCATGAGATACGTCGGCAGGTTCACGCCGCTGGGAATGCCGTCATGCCGGGGCTGACAGTAATTCAGTGTGGACGCATACGAGGGCCAGTCATCTCGGGAGGCAATCTTGTCAAAGAACGCCCCCGGCTGCGCATGGCCGGTCAGCAGGTGATGCGTGGCTACGAGATGGTTGTTCTGGCCGTGCGCCAGGGAGCGAACGACCGCGTACTTATCGGCGCGAGCAGCCAGGTGCGGCAAATGCTCGCAAACCGTCAGGCCTGGTAGCTTGGTAGCAATCGCCTTGAATTCACCGCGAACCTCCGCCGGGGCGTCAGGCTTCATGTCAAATGTATCGAGGTGGCTAGGTGCGCCGGTGAGAAAAACAAGGATGACAGAATTCGGCTTGCGCGAAACCCTCGCGTTCGATTGCACCGTATCGCTTGCTAATGATCGCTGCGCCAAAAGTGCCGGCAGACTGATGCCCAGCAAGCCCGAATAGCCGACCTGCAATAACTCACGGCGCGTGATTCCAATCGTATGCCGGTGGTTTGAGCCCGGTGATCTCAATGTGCTGCTCCGTCGGGAGAGGAGGGTTGAAGCCCGATCTCTGGCGAGTACCCATCATTAAAGCAGGCAGTTAGCCCGAGGGAAATACCAGTTGGTGTAAGGCCTGGGATTGTTCCGGGCCGCGCCGCAGCGCCCATCGGCGCGTGCTAGCGCGCCTCATCAAGGATGCACGGCAACAGATGCGCGCTGACCAGCGTTTCTCGAGGTTTCTTCCAGAAATTTGCGAAGTGCCTGAAAGAACTCCGAGGAAACGAAATCGTTGTGATCGACACCTTCCATGGCTACGAAACATTTCGGTTCATTGGCGGCTTCAAATAGCCGGCGTCCCTGCGCGAAGGGAATCAGACTGTCAGCCGTTCCGTGGGCCACGAGCACCGGCTGGCGACAAAGGCCGATCTTCGACTGGCTGTCAAAGCGATTGCGCACAAGCCAGCGGGCCGGCAGCCAGGGATACAGGCGCTGAGCCACGTCCGGGATCGAAAGGAATGTCTTCACCAGGATGAGCGCGCCGTGAGGCATTCGGCTAGCCAGGTCGACGGCCACGCCACCGCCAAGGGAGCCGCCGTAAATCAAAAGTTGCTCCGGCGGCACCTTTTGAACTTCCGTCAGCCAGGCGTACGCAGCATCGGCTGCTGCGTAGCAGCCTGCCTCGCTCGGTTTGCCCTCGCTCCGCCCAAAACCGGGATAGTCAAAAATCAGGACCGACTTGCCCAACTCATTTTGCCAGCGGGCGATGGCGTCCGCGCGGCAGCTCAGGTTGCCCGCGTTGCCGTGGCAGTAAAGCAAGGCTCCTTGTTCCGGTTCCCATTTCTCCACAGGGCACCACCAGCCGTGGATCCGAATGCCGGCTGAAGTCCGCAACTCTATGTCTTGAACCCGTGGATTGGGAGGCGCGAGCCAAACTTCCCGCGCTTTTAGTGGATGATAGAGCAGCCAGTTCTCAAGAAGCACCAGCACGACGATAACTCCCAGGTAACAACATGCAGCGCCGGCCAACAGTCGAATAGCGCGACGACGCCAAGAGCTACGCTTTGCCGAATCCAGAGCAGCTTTCGGCGCTGTCGCCACGAGAGACCCCTTGAGAATTGCCGGGATCTTGAAATATAGCTCACTTCGCGCGCGCCGGTCGAAGTCTGCCGAACACCAGCCCCACGGCGAGCGACAGCCAGCAAGTTGCCGGCACCCAATCCCCCCAGCGTGCATACATGCTGACCCGATGGTCGATCGGAACGGAAGCCGTCAGGACCGCCTCAACCTTCTTCGACTGCTCCCAGCTTGCACCGGGTAAGTCCGTCACGCGGCCGTTGCCATCGATTACGGCGGAAATTCCCATGTTCACAGCGCGGGCCACAGCCCGGCGGCACTCGACCGCCCGAAAGCGACAGATTGCCAGGTGTTCCTCGTGCTCGCTGGTGCCGTCGAACCAGCCGTCGTTCGAGATGTTGATCAGAAAGTCGGTGGCTGGCTTGCCCACCTCGGGACGAACGTACTGGCGTGCCAGGTCCGGATCCGTGTCTTCATAGCAGATGAGCACGCCAAAATGAAAAGCGCCTAACGGAAAACGCTTGATCTCAACGCCCGGCGTGACGCTATAGTCGAAATCATAGGGCGCAAACTTCTTCATCCATGGCAGCGAATCCCGAAAAGGCACGTACTCGCCAAAGGGAACACAATGGATCTTGTCGTAACGCTCGCCGATTTGACCGTCCTTCCGCACCAGCACGGCCGAGTTGTGGCGTCGCTCCCAGCCATCTGGACGCAGTTCGTCGGCGTTTACTCCCAAAAGACTGTTTGTGCCCCAGAGCATGGCCACATCCCTGGCCTGTCGAGCGCGACCGTCATTGGCGTTTTGCCACGCGGCAGGGAGTTCCGCGGCCGGGAGGTCGGCAGGCGTTTCGCTCCAGGAATACACAAAGCTGGTTTCGGGCCAGACGATCAAATCCGGCCGTTGCAAGGCAGCATCATCGGCCAACTTCCGAAAGTGCTTGCGAACCAATTTGAGTGATTCTTCCTGGGCGTCTGTATCGTTGCGGATGCGCTGATCGAGACTTCCCTGTAGCAGTGCCAGGCGTGGACCAGGTTCGAATTCATTTTGGCCAATACGCCACCAGCCGTAACCAAGAGTCGCTCCTAGAAGAAACAGCACAGGGCCTGTCTGCAGAATCACGGATTTCCAACTAGTGGGAGCCGAGGCGGCCGGCAAGGAGAGGAGCGAGCGGAAACCGCGCCGCGTGCAGAGAAATGTGAACGCCATAGCGTTGACAGCCGCCACGAGTACGCTCACGGCATAGGCCCCACCGAGATCGGCGATTTGGATGATTGGCAAGAATGCGTGTTGAGTGTGGCCCAGGAAGTACCAGGCGAATCCTTCCATCAGGTGCGCCCGGGCATACTCCAGGGCCGTCCATGCGATCGGGACAGTTAAGACCAGGGGCAAGCGCGTGCCCTGGTCCAGGCGCCGCATGAGGAAAATCGCCGCGGGAAAGTAGAGAGAGCAGTATGTTGCCAGTGCGGCCCAGGTGAAATACATGCGGTAGTCGGCTACGCGCAGCCATTGGAGCGAAGCCAAGAAAAAGGCCATGCCTCCCACCCAGGCAGCCAAATATATGCGCCGCGGGGCGGCAGTGCTCTTTACGAGCGCCAGCAGCGGCACGAGGGCGACCCAGGCCAGCCAACCCCAATTCGCGGGGAAATAGCAAAGCCATAGTAGCGCCGCGCCCGCCAAAGCCAACCCCAGCAGCCGGATCATGCTCGGCGACGCTGGAACTTGTGACTCCGCAGGACCTGCGGACTTCTGAATTTTAGGTAACGTCTCCACCTGGCATCCTGCAGTCATGGCTTGTCCCTCCATTGACAATCGTCATGGGACGACACTGCGACAAGATGACACGCTGGCAACCTTCAAACCGAGTATCGCGTCCCATCTCGTCATCACGTTATCCTGCCAGCATTCTCTTAATTCCCCTCGACATTTAAAACAGCCAATACTTCGCCCGCGCCATGTTCGGGATTTCCGGGCGTTAAAAGAGCGAACGCATTGGCCTCCAAAAGGCCGCGCAGGTCGGCCGATCCAAACCAGGGCACAGGCTTTACGACCCAGCCGGAAGGGGTCGACTCGAGCCGCGCGGGATAATAGGTCGGCCGATCGGTCCGGTAGACGAAGTCTTCTGTCAGGATCGCCTTTACCCAATGTGGTCCTGCATCGAGATGCCCCATCAAGCGCCCGATGGCAGGACGCACCAATAGCTCGAAACAGACAAGGGAACTGACGGGGTTTCCAGGCAAGCCGAAGACCAGAGTGTTGCCACGCGTCCCGAAAAACACGGGCTTTCCCGGTTTCATTTCCACCTTGTGAAAGTGGGCCTCAACTCCTAATTCTTGTAGCACACCAGGCACCAGATCGAGCTTGCCGGCCGACACGCCTCCCGAAAGAATCAGGATGGAAGCCTTCAGTCCCTCACGCACTAACTCCCGCAAGCTGTCCAACCGGTCTCGAGCGATCCCAAGGACGCGAGGCAATGCCTTTGCTCGGCAACTTTGCGCCATGAGCATGGGGCCGTTGCTGTTTCGAATCTGACCCGGCCCAGGAATGGCTTCCGGTTCTACCAGTTCATCTCCCGTTGCCACGATGGCCACCTGAGCGGCCGGGTACACGGCCGCCGACGCACGACCCACGGACGCCAGTACGCCAAATTCCTGTGGTCGCAGGACAGTACCGGTCCGCAGCACGACATCGCCGCGGCGCATTTCTTTGCCCTGGGGCAGCATGTTCTGACCGGGCAGGGGCGGTTGATCATCAATCTGGACGCGGTTGCCCTCGAGCAATCGTGTACGTTCCACCACGATCACGGCGTCGGCTCCGGTAGGCATGGGAGCGCCCGTCATGATGCGCACCGCCTGGGCTGCGCCGACCGGCGTCCGCGGCGCCTGCCCTGCCATGATTTCACCAACCACAGTCAAGCTGCCGTGCCCGTCCGGCAAATCGGCCGAGCGCAAGGCGAAACCATCCATTAAAGACTTGTCATAAGGAGGAAGGTCGATGTCGGCGGCGACGTCCTCTGCGAGCACCAGGCCGAGAGCGTCTGCGTCGAGGGCCACCGTTTCTGGTGGCAGCTGCAGGGCGAACTCCAATACCTTGGCCTGCGCTTGCGTGACGGTCAGCATGACGGCCGGTTCTCCACCTGGGGCATCCAGCTGGCGATTGTAGCATTGCCGGTCCAGCGGAGGCTAGGCAGACAAGGAGGAGCCGTAGGGTGCGTCAAGCCACCCCTGTAAGAGTGAGAATATGGGGCCGGGCAAGGGTTTACGGCCACAGCGCGGCTTGCGCACCTCAGCGCGCAGGCGGCGCTAGGGCGGAAACCTTGCGATTTTAGCAGCCAAACCACACCTTTACAGGGGTGGCTTGACGCACCCTGCGGACTCAGCACTGCGCTTGGATCAACGGCGGAGGCCGGGAACCGCGCTTTTCCAACCATAGCTCCAGGCCAGCTCCGGCAGTGGCAGCGATTTGGAGGACTATCACCCACCAGAGCCAGCCGGTGAGGCGCAAGTTGTACCAGCCGATATCAAGTCCGCGTTTGATCTGCACTTTCTCGATTTCCTCTCCGGTTTTCGCACTGGCGCGGTCTTTTTCAAGCTTTTGATCCACTACCGTCTTCACTCCGTTTTCAAGTCCAAGGCCGCTCCAAAGAAGTAGGAGCAGGATAATCAGAGCCACGCCGCTCAAGACGCCCACCAGCGCCGTTCGCCAGGGCCAAATCTGTTCAATCGCCGGCGGCAGGGCCAGAGGCTTCTTTGCGGACTTGGATACGATCGAGGCGACTGCCAAGAGCAGAGCTACCAACGTCAACAGAAGATAAAGTGTCATCAGGAACCAGTTCGCCGAGGTTTGCTCCGCGAGGTCGCCTTCTTTGTTCATGACCTGCTCGCCGACCTGGTCGGTGGTAATTCGGCCGACCCAGGCTCCAAACGCGTTTTGCGTGTACACCCCATAGCCACCTGGGTAAGAGCCAACCCAGGGAAACCAGAGCAGCAGGAAGATGGCAATGAGTGAAATCGGCGCAATCCAGCCGACAACGTCTTGCCGCAGATGCAAGCCGTACAGGCGCTCGTATCCGCTCGTCGGAGGCGCCGGCGTGGGCATGAGCGCCGGGGAAACTGCAGCACGCGGCTCTGGACCGGTCGGAGCAGGTTTTTCCCGCTTGGGAGGCGGGGGTGGCTTGGGCGGCTCGGGGGTCAACTGGTACGTATGATCTTCCGGGAGCGCCGGTTGGGACGGCTTAGCATTTTCTGGTTTTTCTGGCGCTGGGGGCAAGGGTACCAGCGGGATTTCTTCCGGCAGCTCTGGTGAGTCAAAGGTCAGATGCGCTGTTAACGCAGGCACCGGAACGGGGTTCTTGCAGATCGGGCAAGCCAACAGCTGGCCTGCCTTTTCATCGGGGATGGAAATCGCCTTCTGGCAATGCGGACAAATTAGGTTCATAGGGTTTTCACGTCTCAATCATTGCGCGCAGAACGAGTCTTGGCGTTATCCTATCATCCTATTCGGGCTTGCAAGTTAGAAATTTCGAAAGGCGGGCGCCAAATAATTGAGAAGGTCGGAGGCGATGAGGCAAGCCTCGTGAAAGTCGTCCCTGGCCAGGTCGCCCGCCAAGCCATGTAGATGTGTGCCAAGTTGGGCGGCGGCAAAAGGTCCGAGTTTCTGTCCAATGAGTGCTGCAATTAGCCCTGTAAGGATGTCTCCCGTACCACCCGTTGCCATGCCTGGGTTGCCGGTGGAGTTGTGGTAAACTTTCCGGCCGTCCGTCACAATCGACCCATTCCCTTTAAGCACAAGAACTACACCCAAGTCCGCGGCAAAACCGACTGCCAAGTCCTGCCGATGGGCCTGCACCTCAGCCACCGTACTGCCGATCAGGCGTGCAAATTCACCCGGATGAGGCGTGAGGATGACAGGTGCCTTGCGACGCTTCAATAAATTGGTGCAGCGCTGGATGGCATTGAGCCCGTCCGCGTCGAGGACCACCGGAACTTCGACTTTGTCGAGAAGAGCAGAAACGAGCTTGGTAAGGCCGTCACTTTGGCCAAGTCCGGGGCCCAGGGCGACCACATCGTTCGCTCTTGCGAGCGCGATCAGCTCCTTTTCCGCGCCCTCGGCGAACCGGCCGTGATCGTCCTCCGAGAAACCCGCGGTGAGATAACAAGGATTCGCGGTGGCAACGATGGGAAGGATTCCTGAAGGCACTGCCACTCGGACCAGTCCGGCACCACCGCGCAGGGCCGCACTGCCGGAAAGGATCGCGGCACCAGACATTCCACGGCTACCTGCGATTACGAGGACCTTGCCGAAGCTGCCTTTATTGCTGTCCGCCGGCCGGGGCTTCAGGACCGGGAGCTTGGTGATCGTTTCGGGAGTCGGCGATGTTGACTGCATGTGCCTTTCTTCCAGAATAGACACCGGGCGTTCATCTTCCTGAGAATGCCCCCTCAGTAGTCACGATAAACGTTTTCCTTGGAGTGCGTAAGGCAGATTTGATATCGTGGAGAGGCGCTGGGGCCGCATTTCCTCATTTCTGGAGCGTCTAGAATACACTGCTATGGGCGTGCGTCGAAATGTCCTCCTGGTTCAGCTACCGATTCCTCCTCTCGGACCGGATCCAATCCGCGGCAATGTCCCTCTTGCCGCTGGCTATTTGAAGCTCTTCGCGGAACAATGCGGGCTCGGAGAGCACTACAACCTCGAAATTCTCCCTGGCCGAGTTGCCAACATGCTCGGCGACAGGGCCCTGGTGGCTGCTATCGCCGACCGCGACCCATGGTTGGTTGGCTTCACCTGTTACGTGTGGAATATCGAGCGCACCTTGTGGATCGCTCATAAGTTGATGCGCATTCTTCCAAACGTACGGATTTGCCTGGGAGGCCCGGAAATTACGCCGGACAACGCCTGGGTGCTGGATACCCCCGATTACGACTTTGCCGCTATTGGTGAAGGAGAACAGACCTTTTCGAGTCTTTTGGTCAGCCTTCGGACCGAGGCAGTGCCTTCGACACCGATTCCAGGTCTATACCTCCCGTCATCAAGCGGTGGCTCGCGTTACGATCCGGCGCGCCGGCCAGCTTTTCGGACGCCGATGCCGGATCTCAACCAGCTCGGCTCCCCGTACCTGGCCGGCATACTCGATGCCGCGGAAGAGGAGATGCTCCTGTTGGAAACGACGCGTGGCTGCGTCTTCAAATGCAAGTTTTGCTACTACCCCAAGAGCTACGACAAGCAGTACTACCTTGCGCCAGAGAACATTTTGGCCAACCTGAACCATGCCCAGGAGCGTGGCGCTCGGGAGGTATTCCTTCTCGACCCAACTTTGAATCAGCGCAAGGATTTTGCCGATTTGCTCCGCTTGCTCGCACGGGGAAATCCCGGAAGACAGTTCAGCTACTTTGGGGAGCTGCGCGGCGAAGGCATCAGCGAGGAAACTGCAAGGCTTCTGCGCGAGGCGAACTTCACGGAAGTGGAAGTCGGCCTGCAATCCATCGATCCGCATGCCCAGGAGGTCATGGACCGTAAGAACAATCTGCGCGCATTCGAACGAGGCGTCCGCGCCATGCTGGCCGAGGGGATCGAGGTGAAGGTCGATCTCATCATCGGCCTACCAGGCGACACCGTCGAATCGGTGCGCCGAGGCTTGCATTATCTGCGAGACAGCGGCCTGTACAGCGACCTGCAGATTTTCAACTTGAGTATTTTGCCCGGTACGGCCTTTCGCCAGGAGGCGGGGGACCTCGGGCTGAAGTTTCAACCGCGGCCGCCTTACTACCTGCTGCGTACTCCGACATTGAGGCGCGAAGACCTCTATGAACTCATGCAGGAGGCGCAGGAAACCTTTGGCATCGAATTCGATCTGCAGCCGCCGCCCGTCCTTGATTTTGAACCCGTAGAGTACTGGCACCGTATTTGGCGAGTGGACCTGGACGATGCGAGCTCCGTCGCGTCTCTCGAAACGGGCAAGCTGGCTCAGGCTTTCACCATATGGCTGAAGGGAAGTCATTTTGCACGGGATGTCCGAAAGGCAGCACAGCGCATCTCAAATGTTCTGGGGGACAATCCATTCACGACGCTGCAGGTAGTGCTCGAGCCTGCGGGTAGCGCGGAAACCATTCAGCGCACGTTGCCGCGCAATGTGTTGGAAGCCTTGAACGGCGTTTGCCAGGTGTGTCCCACCTACCTCGATCGTTACTATGCCTTGCAGCCCGGCCGGCCCAACGGGGCGAAACGGCTAATAGCACTATTACCCGCAGCGTTCCGTGCACGCTTTGACCGGGAGTGGATCGAGGACATCGGATCGTGTGCGGCTCTCGTTTGGCGTGGGGCAACGGAGGAGACCTGTCCCGAGTCGCTGCTGGCAGCGCATGAGTACGCTTGGGTTGATTGAAGGGAAACAGACGATCCACGTGCCCATTCCGGCGAAAAAACGCCCGGCCCTTGGAAGGCCGGGTTGGGTTGAAGCCGTCAATGGCCTTTAGGCTTAGACGAGCGCCGCGATCGGCTTGCCATCTTCGCCGCTGATCTTGTGCGGCCGGCCAATCGTGTCGCGGATTTGGATGCCTGGGTCGATTCCAATTCCCTTGTAGAGACTGGCGAACAGGTCTCCCACGGAGCAGGGATTCTTATCCACGTCCATACCGTCTTTGCTGGTGGAGCCGTAAACCTGCCCGCCTTTAATTGCTCCGCCGCCCACCACCACGGACCAGCACCGGGCCCAGTGGTCGCGCCCGGCATTCTGGTTGATACGCGGCGTCCGGCCGAATTCGCCCATCCATACCACGACCGTATTCTTCCACAGGCCGCGATCTACCAAGTCTTTAACGAGACTGCCCATGCCCTTGTCCAGTTGCGGCAAGAGGTTTTTGCTAAGTGTCGGGAAGATGTTGGCGTGGTTATCCCAACCGCCCAGGTCGACTTCGACGCAGGTCACACCGGCCTCGATGAGCTTGCGCGCCAGCAGGCAACTTCGGCCGAAACTCCCCGTTGTCCCATATTCGCGTAGCAGGCCGCTGCTCTCGGAACTGAGGTCGAAGACCTTTCGACCGTTCTTGTCGGCCACCAAGCTGAATGCCTTGCCATAAATCTCCGTGTGGGCAATAGCGGCATCGGTATGCCTCTTCTTGTCCTGCGTGTCGAGTTGTGCGACAAGAGTTGAGCTGAAATTGTCTTCAACCGCGTAGAAAAGTTGCTGCCGGCGCCGGATCCGCAGATCGTCGACGCCATCGGGCGTGCGGATGTTTGACGGGGGCTGACCGGGGTTCTGCACCGTGAAGGGGGCATAGTTCATTCCGAGGAAACCCGGGCCGTCAGCGGGCCGGCCGATGGAAATGAATCCGGGCAGAGCCAGTTCCTTGGGAGTAAGCTGCTGGGACGCGACGGCGCCCAAGGAAGGATAATTCACCACCAGGCTCGGTTGGCGGGCAGTGTGCATCAGCACTCGGCCTCGCTCATGACTTCCCTCGTTGGTAACCAGTGACCGCACCACGGCAAGGTGTTGCATCTGCTTGGCGACTGTGGGCAGATGTTCACTAATCTCAATTCCTGGGACACTCGTCTTGATCGCTTTGAAGTCTCCGCCCGTATCGGCGCCCGGCTTCAGGTCCCACGTGTCCATGTGACTGGGGCCGCCGCTCATCCAGAGAACAATCATGCTCTTGTTTTGCTTCTTGAGCGCGGGAGCCGCAGCCCGCAGGTGCTGGATGAATTGCATGCCCGGCACCGCCATCAGCGATAAGCCAGCCATGTGCTTGAGGAAATGACGGCGGTTGTAAGCGGGAAAGTCTGCGGTTTGCATGGATCGCGCCTTTGATTTTTACATGCCTGGTTTTTGGCTGGCTCCGCTAATGCACTAAACACGCACAATTTCAGTGTTGCCGAAGGTCCATATGCCTGTCAAGGGGGTACTTTAGCTCGGTGATCGTGGGGGAGGGCATTCATTCCTTGGACGTGTTTGAGACGCGGAAGGTTCCGCGATTGTTTGGTAAACTCCTTGCATTCCTCTGCAATGGCGACAGGGTTCACTCATAGCGGCAATCATCCAATGAGCGACACGACCAATTCCTGGCTCGACCAAGGCGATCTTTTGTATAGTTCGGTCTTGGCGGACGTTCTTGATGCACTGGGACATCGCGAAAGCGCCTTGCCGACCGAGCTACGACCACTCCGAGTGGAATGGAAGGTTTTCGGCCGGGCCGCGACTTTGACCGCCGTGTCGGTAAGGGCGGAACCGGAGAGGCCGTATGCTGTGGAATTGGAATGCGTCGACGCGCTTTGTCCCGGCGAGGTTCTGGTGGCAACCACGAACGGTGACAGGAGTAGTGCCCTTTGGGGAGAATTGCTCTCCACGGCCGCTCGCGCCCACGGTGCCCAGGGGGCCATAATCGACGGGATGACAAGGGACGCCGCCAAAATCATCGACATGAATTTCCCGGTTTTCGCGGCAGGCTTTTGCCCGTTGGATTCCAAAGGCAGGTTGGATTGCGTTGCCCTCGGTACACCTCTTCGCATCGGTGCTTGCACCGTCAATCAGGGTGACTGGATATTCGGAGACATGGACGGCGTTGTTGTGATACCGGCCCAGTTGGCGGAGGAAACATTTGTCCGCGCGCTAGCTAAGGTGTCCGGCGAGAACCAGGTAAGAGCTGAGTTAGCCAAAGGACGAAGTGCGCGCGAGGTTTTTGCGGAATACGGGATCCTGTGATTCGCTCAATCGTTACACCGACCGGCACCGAGTAGAGGGGACGATGGCTGAAACTATTTGGTCCGATGCCCGTTCGCAAATGATGCTTGACCCGAATGTAGCCAACCTTAACACGGGGTCGTTCGGGCCACTGCCGCGCGTGGTTTTCGAAAGGGTTACAAAGCTTCGCGAACGCTTGGCGGAAGAACCGATGGACTTTTTGGTCCGCCAGGTGCCGCCGTTGCTATGGGACGCACGCGAGCGATTGGCAACTTTTCTTGGCGGGGACGCTCGGCGCCTGGTCTTTACTTGCAACGTGACCGCGTCGGTCAACATCGTGGCGGCGTCGCTCAAGTTGGCGGCGCCGGGAGAGATCCTCCTTACCGACCACGAATACGGGGCGATGCATTGGTGCTGGGAGCGGGCTGCTCAGCGCTGTGGCTTGACGCTCCGTACATTTCCGCTGCCGAGGACACCGGGATCCCCTGGCGAAATCGTAGATGCCGCACGCGCCGCTTTCACGCCCCAAACGCGTCTTTTGTTCTTCAGTCATGTCCTTTCGCCGACCGGGCTCGTCCTGCCGGCCGAGGACTTGTGCAGGGAAGCCAGGGGGCGCGGCATACTAACGGTTATCGACGGCGCGCACGCTCCCGCCATGATCCCAGTGAATCTCGCAGACATTGGTGCTGATTTCTATGGTGCCAACTGCCACAAATGGCTCCTGGCGCCGACTGGATCGGGCTTCCTCTACTTGGGACCGGGGAGCGAGGATCGCCTCCAGCCGCTGCAGGTCAGTTGGGGCTGGCACCATGAGTGCCGGGGCGTTGACGAGCGCGACGAATTTGGTTCGACCCCACGCCTTCGTGCGTTGGAATTTGAGGGCACGCGCGATATTTGCCCTTGGCTGGTGGTTCCCCAGGCCATCGATTTTCAAGATGGGTTCGGGTGGGCACGCATTCGGGCGCGCATTGCCGAACTGGGCGCCTACGTTCGCACAAAGATCGGCCGAGGCGTGGGCTTGGAGGAGGCTACGCCGGCGCATCCCGCGCTACACGGGGCTATGGCGGCATTCCAGTTGCCGGCTGGGACAGACCCAGCGGTACTGCGCCGCAACCTGTGGGAAAAGTTCCGGATCGAAACCCCCATTATCGAACGACCAGAGAGATTGCTGATCCGCGTTTCGACGCACTTTTACAATACCGAGGACGAAATCGACCGTTTGGCAAGCGCCTTGCCCGCTCTGCTGCATGGCTAAGGCGATGGGCAAGTAACAATCTCCGCTCACTCGCTCTTCGCGGGAGAGGGGGAAGAACGATCCCCGGCCAAGGCCCCTCACCCCCGACCTGGGCTGATGAAAACCACGCCGTCCTTTCATCTGAAAAGCGTTGCGCTCGCTCTCCCCTCTCCCCTGTACTCTGGGGAGAGGGGTCGGGGGTGAGGGGGACATAGTCCTTGCAACAACTGCACGCTTTAGCGAGGGATGCTAACCCCCTCACCCCTGCCCCTCTCCCCCGAGTACGGGGGAGAGGGGAAAAGGCGCAACACTCCAGGACAAGTGCACTAGCCGAAAATGGCCGTCTTATCCGCGGTTTTCATCAGCCCACCCCCGACCCCTCTCCCCGGAGTACCGGGGCGAGGGGAGAACTTTCGCTGCCGCTCGCCTAAAGCTTCGAGTGCGTCTCGGAAGGTCAATCCCAAAGCGCTGCCTCTTCCCCATCCAGTCGTAGCGTCAGGCACTTGGCACTGCCGCCCGCCTTGATGAATTCATCTAGTTCCGTGGGGATGGGCTCATAGCCCCAAGACTTCAACTCGGCAGCCAGGCGCTCGCAGCCTGTGTTCATGACGACTTTCTTGCCGACCACCACGGCATTGCAGCCAAAGCGGTGCGCCTCCGACTCCTCAACCGTCACCAGCCGTGGAATATGCGTTTGCAGGACCTTCCGGCCATAAGCGTCGAAGGCGGCGGGATGGTAAATGGCTTCGCCGGGCGCCAGCGGGCAGAAGCACGTGTCAAGGTGATAGAAGCGCGGGTTTACCAGCTCCAGCGGTAGAACCTGTTTCCCAAGTGCTTGTGCCAGGAATTGGTGTCCCTGCACATCGCTGCGGATGCGGTATCCGGCAAACAAGGTGGAACCACAAAAGAGGGCGTCGCCGGCGCCTTCGAAGTAAATGCCTTCCGGCAAATGCTCGACCGTGAATCCGTGGCCGGCGAACCAGGCGTCGTCATAAGGCGTTTCGCGGGCGCGCACCTCGTGGCGGAAGCGCGAACTGAAGAATTGGCTTTTGAACACCAAGCCAGCATTGGCCGTGAACACCAGGTCCGGCAGACCTGGTTGCGGGGCCAGCAACTCGACAGAGACGCCGAGCCCCTTCAGGATCTCAGAGAGAGCGATCCATTGTTGGCGCGCCCGCTCCGGCGTACTGCCGCGCGCCCGGCTCATCCAGGGATTGATTTCGTACTCGATCCCGTAGTAGTCGGGGGGGCACATCAAGATGCGTCGCTGCCGCATGAATTATTGTCCGCAGTGCGAAGTTTAGCTTATCGTGTCGCGCTTGCTACAGCGCGCCGGGTGCCGCGCTTCAGCTTGAGCCGGGCACTTGGAGGCGACGGCGAGACTGTAAACGCAATTACGCACGGCGGTCCTCCGACGAATCTATCTCGTTGACCAAGGCGCGCAAGAAAGGCTCTACGTCAGTAACGACGCCGACAGTTTGGATGCTGCCTCGGTCCATGAGCTTGGTGACCGTGGCGGGGTTAATGTCTACGCAGGCGACCTTCACCCAGGCCGGCAGCAGATTACCTGTCGCGATTGCGTGCAGGGCTGTGGCCAGCATCAAGCAGAATCCTGTGCCGTGAATCAGCTCGCGCATGCGACGCTGCGCCTCCAACATCTCGGTGATGACCTCCGGGAGTGGCCCGTCATCCCGAATGCTTCCTGCCAGCACGAATGGGACGTCGTGGCGGACGCACTCATACATGATACCGCTCTTGAGGATCCCCTTGGCAACGGCGGCGCGGATGCCGCCGACCCGGCGCATCGTGTTGATCGCGCGCAGGTGATGTTCGTGCCCTTCTTCGGCGGGCAGCCCGCGCTCCAGGGAGATCCCCAGGCTGGTGCCATACAAGGCGTGCTCGATATCGTGCGTGGCCAGCGCGTTGCCGGCAAAGAGAACATTGATGTAGCCGATGCGAATGAGCCGGCTGACGTGCTCCACGCTGCCTGTGTGCACGACCGCCGGGCCGAGTACTGCCAGAATCTTGTCCCCGGCTGCGCGCGTTCGCTTCATGGCCGCGGCTATCTCGCGGACGGTCACACCCTTGGGCTTCTCACTCGAGACCGGACTCGCCATGAATTCGAAGAGGTTTTGCCGAGCTGCTGTCTCTGAAACGATCACGCGCAATCCCTGACGGCCGACAACAAGCAGGTCGCCCTTCCGGACGTCGGTCATCGGCACGCACCGTGCAGCTCCACCTTCGGAATCCACCAGGATACCGCAGTCCATTTCCTGGTCTTCGACGTCGATCCACTCGCCCTTCAGCCGAATCTGCGTTCGGTAGTTCGTTGTACTGTAGAACCCTTCTGGGAAGGCGCCGTCCATATCAGCCGCCACGATTGTGCATTCTTGCGCGGAAATCGGTGCGGCCCCATGATCGTGAATGGCATCGAGGATTTCCTGCAACGCCGTAGCGGTAGGAGCGTGCACCTCAATCCGCGCGTAACTGGGGTCGGTTTGATGCTGGCCGACGCGGATGTCCTTCAGGACATAGGATCCGCCATGGGTGAGGATCTCGTCCAATACCTTCGGCAAGATGAGTGAATCAATGATATGCCCCTGGATCTCGACGACTTCTACGCATTCCGTGGCAGCCGCTGGATTCGCAGTTTCCATTGACTTCGGTCCCTCATCCTTGGTGAGCAGTGCTTCGTATTCGACGACCACAACAAGACGGCGGTCCGACACACAGGTATAAGTTCCGGACACCGAGCTAAAAGCTAGGTGCCGCCTGCGTTGTTCGAGTCGTTTGTATGATTGCGCGGGATCGGCTTGCCAGTTCGAAACGCTTCACTCAGCAATTGTTTCGCCGGGTCGGGCAAAGAGCTTTCCTGGATCTTGTGGATCGTATTCTCCACTGGGTATTCGAGGCGTTTCAGCTCCACGCGGTTGTCGTCGATCACCGCGTAGGCGCCGCGCGGGTCGCCGTCGCGAGGCTGGCCGATGCTGCCCGGATTGATTACCAATTTGTCTCCCACCTCCAGGACGTAGGGTTGGTGTGTATGACCTGCGCAAACCACGTCGACATCCAGGTTTTGCAACCTTCTCCCCCAAAGTTCAGCGTCGGGGTAGGCGTATTCATCCAGTGGATCGCGCGGCGTTGCGTGCACGAGCAGGAATCGTGTGTCATCAAGCGTCACGGCCTGTGTGACAGGTAATGCCGCCAAGAACCGCAAATCGACCTCGTTCAACAGCTGCCTGGTTATTTGCCTCGTAACGCCCGTAAGGTACTTGAACCCATTGCGCCCGGTTACCATGACATTCTGGGCGACTGCATGATCATGGTTGCCGCGGACGGTATAATGGGCGTGCCGGCGCACCCAATCGAGGCACGGTGCCGGCTCCAAGGCGTAATCGACCAAGTCGCCCAGGCAAAGGCAGATGTCGTGCGGTTCCTGCAAGGCTTGCAAGGCCGGCCAGTTCGCATGAATGTCAGCAATCAGGAGAATGCGCATTCAGGTATTGCCTTAAAACGATGAGGACGATGCTTGACTCTTTTGCTCCCTTCCGGGTATATCCATAATAGGATGCGAAGGGTGGCTTTGTTGCCGGAACCGTACCGCTCATTTTAGCGAGTAGCGATTCCGCTGGTCAGTTTCTCGACGTGTGGGTACCATGCGTCATCAGACCGACGAGGGGCGTTATGGCGATAGATAGGCCCGCTCGCCGCATGACCTTGCGGCAACAACTCACCCACGCCGAAAAATGCACGCGCGATCTCATCGAGAGCTTCCATGGCGCGATGATGCCCAATATATCAGATCTGCGCGACTTGAGTCGGCCCATCCGCCGCCGAAGCCACTATCCCACGTTGGTTGCTGTAGTGAACTCCCTCAAGAAGCTGCAACGAGCCAGTACGGAGACCGTGGAAGCGTTGGAATACCTGCAGGAGCAGATGCAAGAAATCCGCGAACACGCTTCCCGCGAACGCGTCAATCGCCTCTAGTCGCATCCTTTTCTAGTGCCTGGGTGCCAGTGCTCCCAGCGCCTTGCCCTGCCCCGGTCTTCCCGGGAATCCACAGTACGTCCCCTTCTCCGACCTTGTTGTAAACGCGCGCCAAAACGAACAGGAGATCCGAGAGACGGTTCAGGTAAATAGGCACCTGCGGGTTGACTTTCTCGACGCGCGCGAGTGTTACCACCGCTCGCTCGGCCCGCCGGCAAACTGTTCGCGCGAGGTGACACCAGGCTGCCAAGGCGGAGCCGCCGGGCAAGACAAAGCTCTTCAGAGGAGCCAGACCTCCATTGAGGCGATCGATGGCCTGCTCGAGGCGTTCAGCTTGCCCAGGCTGAACGCGCAGATGTCGGCCCGGCATCTCCCTCTCTTCCTCACGAAGACAGAGATCGGCGCCGATGTCAAAAAGGTCGTTCTGAATGCTTTGCAGCAGAGTTGCCTCCGGCACCTCGACCTGTTGCGCGAGCAACATCCCCAGGACAGCATTGAGTTCATCGACTTCGCCGTAGGCAGTCACACGTGCATGGTCCTTGGGAACGCGCGCACCATCGCCGAGCGATGTCTCGCCGCAATCGCCAGTTTTTGTGTAGATCCGTGACAGATAAACCATTTCCATCATGCTCTTCAGAAAGCGTTGCCGCGTCAAGCCGGCTCCCAGCGCTCCCCAGGGTTCACCTTTCGACAAGTAAACGCGCAAGGGATTATAGCGTGGTCGAAGCGACTGAGATCCTCTCGATGCGTCGCCGGTGGGCGACACTCTTAAAAGATTGGAACTATTGGTTGAAGTTTTTCGTCAAACAAATGTTTGTGCCTTCCAGCAGCCAGATGACGGGCTCAGCTTTTGTCAGAAAATGAGTTGACAGTTGCGAGCAGGTTCTTTAGCCTTGAGAGGGTGAATTCTATCTCACCTGATTGCGGCTTGCGGTTGAGCTTCACGAAACGGTCCATGCCCTGATTCGCGGCCCACCAAACTCTCCCCAGGACCGACCAGAATACTCCTGATAGTTCGTCTTAAGTTCGCCTCGTTCGCATTTAGGCGACCAAGAGTCGTCGAGCGGAGATAACCCGAAGGGAGATCGATTCATGCAGCCAAAAACCGCCGGTACCTGGAACGATGATCCAGCTCACTTTCGCCCGCCCACGCGCCGATCATTCCTATACGTCGGCCTTGTCGGGGGCCTGGGACTCACCCTCGACGAGTTCTTCCGCTTGCAGGCTCGCGCTGACACCAAGGCCAACGGCGCCAAGGAGCCACCTGCAAAATCTCTGATCCACATTTTCTTGCCCGGCGGCATGGCCCACCAGGATTCGTTTGATCCGAAGCCCTACGCTCCGATTGAATACCGCGGCGAGTTAGGAACTATCCCCACAAGGTTGGATGGTGTCTTCCTCAACGAATACCTGAAACAGACGGCGCAGGTCGCCGACAAGATCACCATTTGTCGATCGATGACGCACGGCGAAGCCGCTCACGAGCGCGGCACGCACAATATGTTCACCGGCTATCGCCCGAGTCCCGCACTGGTATTCCCAAGCATGGGCAGCGTCGTCTCCCATGAGTTTGGGCCGCGAAACAACTTGCCTCCTTACGTTTGCATCCCCAGCCAGCCCACGACTTACGCGGGCACAGGTTACCTCAGTTCAGCCTACGCGCCCTTCAGCCTCGGCAGTGACCCCGCCGCTGGCGGCTTCTCCGTGCAGGATCTCAACCTGCCAGGCGGTGTCGACGCCAAGCGGTTCACGACGCGCCGGACCATGCTCGACGCCGTAAACGAGCACTTCGTTACCCGCGAAAAGGCCGACGGCATCGATGCGATGGACACGTTTTACCAGCGCGCCTACAGCCTGATTAGCTCGCAGAAGGCGCGCGAGGCCTTTAATATCAACTCAGAACCGGCCGCTATTCGTGACGAGTATGGTCGGAACGCTGCGGGACAGCGCATGCTATTGGCGCGGCGGCTGGTGGCGGCCGGCGTCCGCTTTGTGTCACTGACCTATGGCGGTTGGGACATGCACAGCAGCATCAAGGGCGGCATGGCCGGCCAATTACCCGCCTTCGATCAAGGCTTCGCGACGCTGATCCGCGATCTCGACCGGACCGGTCTCCTGAACTCGACACTGGTCATGATTTCTTCCGAATTCGGCCGGACTCCCAAGGTCAACGCTACTGCGGGCCGGGACCATTGGCCCAAGGTCTTCAGCGTGGTTCTCGCCGGAGGCGGCATCAAGCGCGGTTTCATTTACGGCAGTTCGGATGCAACCGCTTCGGAACCCGAGAACGATCCGCTCACGGTCGAAGACTTGGCGATGACGGTCTATCGCCAGCTCGGGATCAATGGCGCAAAGAAGCTAATCGCTCCAGGCAACCGGCCCATCGACATTGTTCGCGAAGGTGCCGTGCGCCGGGATCTCATCGCGTAACATCTTCAACTGGAAAGCCCACGGCCTGAACTCCGTGGGTTTTCTGTTTCTCTGGTGAGCGCACTCATGATGAAGCATCTTGAAGAGAAACGCCGCAGGACGTTCGACGTGCGAGCTTGGTCTCTCGTCCTCCTCGCCTTCTCCGCCATTTTGTCTCCGGGCGGGTTGTCTCGCGCATTGGCCGCCTCACCCAGTTTGGGAAGCATCTTGCCACGCGGCGGCCAGCGTGGTACGCAGACGGTTCTTTATTTCAACGGCGGCAGACTCTCGGATACGAAAGAAATTCTCTTTTATTATCCGGGGATTACCGTCACCAAGCTCGAAGTCGTCAACGACGGCCAGGTCAAGGCAGCGGTGAAAATTGCCCCCGATTGCCGCCTCGGCGAGCATGCCGTGCGCGTGCGCACAGCCTCGGGCATCTCGGAGTTGCACACGTTCTTCGTTGGTGCCTTACCGCAGATCGATGAAAAAGAACCCAACAGCGAGTTCACGGCGCCACAGAAGATCCCCCTCAACGTCACGGTCAATGGCGTGATCGACAACGAAGACGTCGATTATTTCAGCTTCGAAGCCAAGAAGGGGCAGCGCGTCACCGCGGAAATCGAGGCGATGCGGCTCGGCGAAACACTCTTCGATCCCTATGTCGCTATCCTGGATATGAAGCGTTTCGAGCTGGCCGCGTCGGACGACGCGCCTTTGCTCGGCCAGGATGCTGTTGCTTCTGTCGTCATCCCCGCGGATGGCACCTATGTCGTCCAGGTACGCGAGAGCGCCTATGGCGGCAACGGTGCTTGCAGATACCGCCTTCATGTCGGCACTTTCCCCAGGCCGACCGCCGTCGTGCCGGCAGGCGGCAAACTAGGCGAAGAGGTCGAGGTCACATTTCTGGGCGACCCGGCCGGCGAGTACAAGCAAAGATTCAAGCTGCCGGCCACCTACCAGGAAAAGTTCGGCATCTTCGCCCAGGACGCGAGTGGCATCTCTCCATCCCCGAATCCCTTTCGTCTCTCGGAATTCGGCAACGTGATCGAAGTCGAGCCGAACGATACCCATGCGCAAGCCACGCCGGCAGAGCTTCCTTGCGCACTCAACGGCGTCATTTCCAAGGCGGGCGACATTGATTACTTCCGTTTCAAAGCCAAAAAGGGCCAGATTTTTGACGTGCATTGCTACGCGCGCCGGCTTGGCTCGGCCCTTGACTCGGTGATGGTGCTCTCCCATTTCAACGGAGGTGGGATCGTCGGTAACGACGACGCCATCGGACCGGACAGCTATTTCCGATTTACGGCCCCCGAGGACAAGGAATACGTCATCAGCGTCACCGACCACCTTGGCAAAGGGGGCCCCAACTACTTCTACCGCATCGAGTTCACGCCGGTGAAGCCGAAGGTCGTGTTGAGCATTCCGAAGGTCGCTCTTTTTTCCCAGGAGCGACAAACGATCGCTGTACCGCGCGGCAATCGTTATGCGGCGCTGATTTCGGGTGCCCGTGGCGACTTCGGCGGCGAACTGGTCATTGGCGCCGAAGGATTGCCCAAAGGCGTGACCGTTCATTCCGAAAACATGGCTGCCAACCTCGACGTGGTGCCGGTGCTCTTTGAGGCCGCGCCCGACGCGCCCGTCGCGGGCACGCTGGCCAACATCGTTGCTCATCATGCGGACCCTGCTCAAAAGATTCATTCGGCCTTCAGTCAGCTTGTGGAGTTGGTTACAGGCCCCCCGGGACAGTCGGTTTACTGGACGCACACTGTCCACCAAGCGGCCGTTGCCGTCATTGACGAGGTGCCCTTCAAGATCCGCATCGTCGAGCCCAAGGTGCCGCTCGTGCACAACGGCTCCATGAACCTGAAGATCGTTGCCAAGCGCAAGAAAGGTTACAACGAAGCGATCACGATCGTACCGTTGTTCAATCCACCCGGCGTTGGGTCGGCAAGTTCCGTGACGATTCCTGCGGGGCAGAATGAAGTCCTGTTCCCGATCAACGCCAACGGTGGCGCTCCGGTACGAAAGTGGAAATACGTCGTGCTCGGTGTGGCCAACGTGGGTAATGGGCCCATCTGGGTGGCATCCCAGTTAGCGACTCTCGAAATCACGCCGCCTTATGTGGCTTTTGCGATGGAGCGCGCAGCCGCGGAGCAGGGCCGGACCACTGAATTATTCTGCAAAGTACAGCAACAGACTCCTTTCCCCAGCAGCGCTAAGGTCAACCTGATTGGCCTGCCTGCCAAGGTCACGGCTCCGGAGTTGCAAATCACCAAGGAGACCAAGGAGTTTACCTTCAAACTGAACATCGACAAAACCAGCCCGGCCGGCCAGCACCGGAACCTGTTCTGCCAGGTTGTCATCATGCAAAACGGCGAACCAATTGTGCACAACGTCGGCAGCAGCGAATTACGCATCGACGTGCCGTTGCCGCCCAAGCAGAATGAGGCGCCCAAAGCTCCCGCCCCCGCCGTCGCCGCGAAAAAGCCGGAGCCGCCCAAGCTTGCCGCGCAGAAACGCTTGACGCGCCTGGAGCAGTTGCGTCTAGAGCAGGAGGAACGGGAAAAAGCCGGCAGGGAAAAGAAGTGAAAAGAGAAGAACGAAGGCAGGAAGTTCTGGTTCCGCATCGCCACAAACAGTAACCACCAGAACGCGAGATGGTCGCTCGGACGCGTCTTGCCCACGAGGTAAATTGTCATGCGATTTCAAATAGGCCGCAAAGCTTGGTATTTGTACGCTCTCTCGTCTTCCCTTTTCCTTTCTGCATTCGGGTCAACGCTCGCCGGTGCAGACGCACCGGCCTTGACTGCGGTCGAGGTGTTTCCTCCGGACATCCATATTTACACTAGCCGGGCACGCCAGTCTTTCGTCGTCAAGGCTACCTATGCCGACGGCATCACCCGCGAGGTGACCGGGCAGGCGAAAATAACCTTTGCCAATCCTGCCCTGGTCAAGCTGGACAAGAACGTCATCTACCCCGTGGCGGACGGCGCCACCCAGATGACGGTGGGATTCGAAGGCAAGACGGTTGCTTTGCCGGTGCACATCAAGGATGCTAAAGTCGATCGCGCCATCAGTTTCAAGCTCGACGTGATGCCCGTGTTCATGAAAGCCGGCTGCAACGTCGGTGGGTGCCACGGTGCGGCTCGCGGCAAGGACGGCTTCCGATTGTCGTTGTTTGGCTACGATCCTGATGGCGATCACTATCGGCTCACCCGCGAGTTCAACGGTCGCCGCATCAACCTGGCTCTTCCTCATGATAGTTTGATCCTTGAAAAGGGCGCTGGCCGGGTGGCGCACACGGGCGGCAAGCGTTTCGGCGAAGACAGCGAACTATATCAAACTGTGCTCCGTTGGCTCGAAGCTGGGACGCCGCAAGATCCTTCGAGCGTACCGACTGCCATCGCTTTGGAAATGTATCCCAGGAACGCCGTCCTCGACGGCAAGGGCGCCACGCAACGGATGGTCGTCCGTGCCAGGTACGCCGATGGCACGGAAAGGGACGTGACACCGCTGGCGGTCTTCCTTAGCAACAACGATACGTCCGCGACCATTTCACCTGAGGGCGTTGTGACCGCGGGTGATCGTGGCGAGGCATTTGTCATGGCTCGCTTCGCGACTTTTACGGTCGGCGCCCAGGTTATTGTTCTGCCCAAGGGATTGCAGTTCACGTTCCCAAAGGTCCCTGAAAACAACTACATCGACACGCTCGTCCATAACAAGCTGAAGAAACTTCGCATTATTCCGTCAGAGGTTTGCACTGATGAGACATTCCTGCGGCGTGTTTTCGTCGATATCGTTGGCGCCTTGCCGACGGTCGAGGAATACCAGCGTTTCATGAACAGCAAGGCGCCCAACAAGCGCGAACTCCTGGTCGACGAATTGCTCGGCCGGAAGGAATTCGTCGAGTTATGGGTCATGAAGTGGGCGGAATTGCTGCAGATCAAGTCGTCCAACCAGGTCAGCTACAAGGCCATGCTCCTGTATTACAACTGGCTGCAGGACAAGCTCGCGAAGAACGTGCCAATGGACCAGATGGTCCAGGAGCTGCTCGCCTGCAAGGGCGGCACGTTCAAGTATCCGGCCACCAACTACTACCAGAACGAGACCGACACGTTGAAGGTAGCCGAAAACGTGGCCCAGGTGTTCATGGGCATGCGCATTCAGTGTGCCCAGTGTCACAACCATCCGTTTGACCGCTGGACGATGAACGACTACTACGGGTTCGCCGCATTCTTTTCACAGATCGGCCGCAAAGGGACCGATGATCCGCGCGAGATAGTCGTCTTCAACAGCGGCGGCGGCGAGGTGACACACCCCGTCGGCGGCCGAGTGATGAAGCCCAAGTTCCTGGGCGGAGCCGAGCCCGGCGCTGCGGGAAAAGATCGCCGGGAAGTGCTGGCCAAGTGGCTAGCCTCGCCGGACAATCCCTATTTCGCGACGAACCTCGCCAACATCGTTTGGGCGCATTTCTTCGGTTCGGGCATCATCCACGAAGTAGACGACGTACGCATCAGCAACCCCGCTTCGAATCCCGAATTGTTGCAGGAACTGGGCAAGCGGTTTACCGAGTACAAGTACGATTTCAAGAAGCTAGTAAAGGACATATGCACGTCCCGAACGTATCAACTCGCGCCGGAAACCAACGAGAGCAACCAGGGCGACACTCGAAACTTCGCGCACGGCACCATTCGCCGCATTCGCGCGGAAACGTTCCTCGATTGCATCAGCGAGGTGACGGAAACCAAGAACAAGTTTCCCGGTCTACCACTGGGGGCCAGGGCTGTGCAGATTGCCGATGGCGGCGTCAGTAATTACTTCCTGAGCACGTTTGGGCGAGCGTCGCGCGAAACTGCCTGCTCGTGCGAAGTGCGCCTGGAGCCGACGCTATCGCAATCGCTGCACCTGCTGAACGGCGATACCACGACGCAACGGATTGTGGCCGGCAACTTGATCGTCCGGCGCTTGACTGACAAGAAATCGCCGCCGGAGATCATTGACGAACTATACGTGCGCACGCTTAGTCGTCCACCGCTGACCTCCGAACGTTCCAAACTGGAGGCCGCGCTGGCCACTGAGCCTGACAAGAAGAAAGCGCTCGAAGACGTGTTCTGGGCGCTCCTGAATTCCCGTGAGTTCATGTTTAACCATTGAGCGCGAGGGAGCAGTCCCGCGTAAAGACACACAAGCGCAGAGGAATTCACACAAACGAAAAGATCTGGTCCTGCAACCCTAGTTTCTTGGTGCCTCTACGCTTTGCGCGGCTTTACATTACCGGAATTCACCATGCAACCCAAAAGCTACTTTCCGATGCGTGTTTTCTGGCCACTTATTGTTGCGCTGGCGCTCGCCTCTTCCGCGGGGCACGCCGCGGACGCAAAGAAGGCTTCCAAGATAACCTTTGATGAGCACGTTCTTCCGATCCTGCGCGAAAACTGCCTCGGCTGCCACAATCAGGACAAAAGCAGAGGCGGCCTGGTTGTCAGCAATTACACCACGCTTATGACCGGCGGCAGTTCCGGCGAAGTGATCAAGCCCGGCGATCCAGATAGCAGCCGGCTCTATCTGCTGGTCTCGCACAAACAGCAGCCGAACATGCCGCCCAAGTCTGCCATGATCCCCGCCGAATCTGTCGAAACTATACGGAAATGGATCCTCGGCGGCGCGCTTGAAAACGCCGGCAGCAAAGCCAAGATCATCAATAAACCCAAGTACGAGATCGCCCTGTCATCCATCAACAAGGGTAAGCCCGAAGGCCCGCCGCCAATGCCTTCACCCAAGTTGAGCCTCGAGCCTCTGGTGCGGACGACGCGGGCGAATGCTCTGACGGCTCTAGCCAGCAGTCCCTGGGCGCCGCTTGTGGCTGTTGGCGGTCAGAAACAAGTGCTCCTCTACCATTCGGACACTTTGGAACTCCTGGGCGTCCTGCCGTTCCCCGAAGGCGTGCCTCACGTGTTGAAGTTCAGCCGGAACGGAGGCCTCCTGCTGGCCGGCGGTGGCCGGAGCGCGAAGTCCGGCAAAGTCGTCGTCTGGAGCGTGGCGACCGGTGAGCGGATCTTTACTGTAGGTGATGAGACGGACCTGGTGTTGACCGCGGACATCAGCGCCGATCAAACACAGATCGCGCTCGGTGGGCCCAGCAAGATGATCCGCATTTATTCGACGAAGGACGGCCAACTCCTGCGTGAGATAAAGAAGCACACCGACTGGGTCACAGCACTCGAATACAGTCCGGACGGCGTGCTCCTTGCCACGGGCGATCGCAGCAGTGGCCTCTACGTCTGGGAAGCATTTACCGGCCGGGAGTACTTCTCACTCCGCGGCCACACTGGGATGATCACCGACGTGAGTTGGCGCACCGACAGCAACGTCCTCGCTTCCGCCAGCGAAGACACAACGATACGACTGTGGGAGATGGAAAACGGCGGCCAGATCAAGGAGTGGGGCGCACATGGCGGGGGGGCCTTGTCGGTCAAGTTCACGCGCGACGGCCGGCTCGTTTCCTGTGGTCGGGACCAGGTTACCAAGGCATGGGATCAAAATGGCGGCCAGCAGCGCGTCTTCGAGGCCTTCCCTGACATTGCCCTGCGCAGCACCTTCACCCACGACGGCAGCCGCGTGGTTGCCGGGGATTGGACCGGCCAAATCCGTGTTTGGAATGCAGCCGATGGCAAGCTGCTCGGGAATCTACTCGCAAATCCGCTTCCGGTGACTGAACGTCTGGCGATTGTCACGAAGGAGTTGCTTGCGCGCGAAGTAGCCCAGAATCAGCTAATGGTGTCAGCCGCGGCTTCTCAATCGGCCGCACAAAAGGCGGCCGAGGAACTCGCTGCCGCGCAAAAAACTGTGGCCGAGACCCCGCTCATCGTCAAAATGGCGGGGGACACTCTCGCCAAAGCCAAAAATGCGATTGATAAGACCACCGCTGCGCTGGCCACGGCACAAGCCCAGGTAACCGCCAGAGAGGTTTTGGCCAAGGCCTTTGCGGAGGCAGCCAGCAAGGTCAAAGATGCCGCCGACAGGGCCAAGACCAACCAAGAATTGGCAAACGCTGCCGCCAAGAGTCGGGAAATCGCCGATCAGGCTGCCGCCGAACTGGCCGCTGCCCAGAAATCTGTGGCTGATTTGACGATTGTCGCCAAGGTTGACGCCGAGCAGCTGGCCAAGGCGCAACAAAATGTCTCCGCCGCCAATTCGACCGTATCGGTGGCGCCGAAATTGGTGGAAGCGAAGGCGGCGGCCGCAAGGGCGGCTGCTGCGAAGGCGGCTGCCGACAAGGCGACCGCCGATCAGCGAGCCGCAACCCTAACCACCATTCGCGCACAGGTGGACAAGTTGAGGTCCGCCCAGCTTGTCGCCAGGCCTCCGGAAAAATGAGTCAGCTGCAGCGCGGCCGGAAGGAACATCAAGGATCGGTCTTTCGCGTCTCGAAGCGCCGTGGCTTGCCTTTGCCGCCGACGGTCACGGTGTAGCTCTTGGCATCTGGTGCGATGGATAGTTTGATAGGTTCTCCCTGACACTCCTCTGCGGAGTTGGCGATGAACTCCGGGTCGGTGTTTTCTTGCGCTCCCACGTTGACGTTACGGTGCATTTGGTAAATGGCCTGGATGTCCGGCAGCCTGCGCAAAGTACCGATCACACTGGGGTGTCCTCCCTTCCGCGGGCCATTGTTCACCACGGCCACGCGCGGCCGAACGGTCTTGATGACGACCGAGTTGTTGCTGATCTCCAGTCCGTGATGCGTTGACTGGTAGACGTCTACGGGTCCAATCTTGTCAGAGGGGTGGACGAGTTTGTATTCGATATTCCAGGTCAAATCGCCCAGGTCCAGGAAGCGGAAGCCGCCAAAGGTCAGGAGGAACCCTAGGCTGCGAGCGTTATCGCTCTTATCCTCCGGCTGCGGTTGGTGCTCGCGGGCAATCAGGTTTGCCGGCGCGTCCGGCTTGTCGGGAATTACTTCACCCGAGCCGCAGAGGCAGAGCAGTCCAATGGCCGGACTACCTTCCTTCTGTTTGAGGGCAATCTGGTCGCCGGGTTTGAGCGCCTTGGACTTCCCCTGTGAAGCGTTTTTGTACGCCTGGATGAGGAGAGGGAAGTTTTGCGGGTCCTCAGCCAACGTGGCAGGGATGCCATGGTCGTAATAATGGTGGATGGGCAGCAAGTTTGCCAGCCGGTCAACTCCGCCGTAGTGATCGGTGTGCCAGTGTGTAATGATCAAATGGTCGATGGCCTTCAGGCCGGCATCGCGGGCAACCCGAAAGATCCGCTCAGCGTCCCGCGAGCCAGGGTTGCCGCAGTCGATGAGTACCGATTCGCCGAGCGGCGTGATGAGCAAGGTTGCCGCACCCCCCTCCGTATCCACGAAATAGATATCGAAACTCTTATCCGGTCCCGCAGCTTGCCCGATGGGCGCAAGCACTCCCAGCAGCGTCACAATGCCAATCAAGCCGAGGAAACGCATGGAAACACCCCGAAGAAGGAACCATGAACAATGGCATCCATGATCTGCAAGCAGAGATCCGCTTGCAATGAAAAAACCGCGAGAGCGTGCTCGAGCTCGATTCACGTCAATTGAACCACTGGATGATCCCGGTGAGTGATCTTCTTCGTTTTCAAGTCGCGGGCGGTGATGAGCAGCCGTTTGTTCCCGTCGATGCCAAACTCGACTTCGAATCGGGCCTCGGCATGTCGGCCCGGCGGCTCGGCATGGAGGAACGTTGGGCTTTGTTCATTAATCCAAAAGAATCGGCGGCGTTCTTCTTCGTCCGCAGTCACGGGAGTGACGCGGGCTGAGCCGGAAGGGTCGAAGACCAGTTCCACAGTCTGTCGTCCGCCGGGTCGCCGTGGCAGGCCCATTTCGAAGATGGCGATGCCCAGCTGCGTCTGCCCGTCATGCGACGCTTTGACTGTCACGCGAGCAACAGGCTCCCTTGTGGGATAGGGAGTTCCACGGGTGACAAGCGGGCGATATTCGTAATTGCCCGATTGAGGATTGACAAAGCGGATCGCATAGTCGTGCTGGATATGGTCCTGGAAATCGACACCGGCGACAAACGCTGCAGCCCCGCGCGCCACGGCGTCAAGCGGCCGATGAAGAAGCACCCGCTCTTTGCCGAAGATGCGTTGCACGGTCTGGTGGACGCAGGGGATCAGGCTGGTGCCGCCTACAAGCAAGGCCGCTTTGACGTTATCCTCGTCATAGCCGCGTTCCCGAGCGGCATTGAGTGCCCGCCGGATGGTTTGATCCATCTGCGTGAACGCTTCGTGCTGATCAAGCAGTTCCTCGAAACGGCGCCGTGTCAGGGCCGCCGTCAAGACCGTCCCCGTGCCGGGATTTCCGACTGTAAGATCGGCATGTTCCTGGAACGACAATCGTTCCTTCGCTCGCTCGCATTCAACCAGGAGCCCGCGGCTGAGGCGGCGCACGTCCTCGTCGGAGTCGCTGCGGCCGTTTTGTCTTAGCACCTCCTGAAAGAGCCACTGGTCCATGGTCGCACCGCCGAGGTCCGCACCAGCTTTGCCGAGCACTCGGCACCGGCGTCCAAGCGCTTGGCCGGCGTCTTCCTCGAGCAGGACGACCGCGACGTCGAGCGTGCCGCCGCCGAAGTCGAAGATGAGATAGGCGTCTCCGGGTTGGATGAATGCACCATAGCCCAAGGCGGCGGCGCAAGGCTCATCGAGCAGACGGAACCGCGGCAAACCAGCTGCCTCAGCTACAGTGATCAGCCAGTTTTCATAGTCTTCGAATGCTTCGACAGGGACGGTCAGCGCCACCTCTTCATCCCTTAAGTTCAGCTCCGCGGCGGCAAAGGTAAGCACGGCATTGAGAAAATCGCGGCCGGCATCGAAGTGGGAGATTTCACGCCCGTCGAAACGCACCTTCACTGGGCTGCGGCGCGCGATGTAGCGCTTCATCCAGCGAAAGGTGCGTTGTGATTCGTAAAGGCCCTGATTCAGTACTTGCTTTCCCAGCCAGCGGCGCTGGTCGGCGGCGTAGTGGATGAGCGATGGCACCACCGAGATCTGTTCCGAAAGCTGGTCATTCTGGCGGTAATGGAATTGCCGGCCGTAGTCGGGAATGTGGAGCGGAACTCCTTCGTGGAGGTTCTCGTCCCAGACCGCGACGACAGTGTTCGACGTGCCAAAATCGATTCCCAGTCGGCCGGGCATGTGCTACTCCTGCGCCGTCTTGTTCTCTGGAAAAGATGCCGACTGTGCTCGGCCCGATTCGAGCCAATCGCGAAGGCTGTCAATGGTTTCCCGTTGCGAGACGGACAACGGCACCTGTCGCTTCAGGGCACTCGCAATGTCCTCGGTCGTAAACTCGCGTGCAGAATTGAAGCCGACGTACATGGCATCAATGATGGCCTGCTCGATCTCTGCACCGACGAAGCCCTCGGACTCCCGCGCGAGCCTTGCGACATCGTAGTCATGGACTAACCGTCTGCGTTTCCGCAAATGCACGCTGAAGATTTCCAGGCGTTCCACCTCGCTTGGCAGATCGAGGAAGAAGATCTCGTCGAACCGCCCCTTGCGCAGGAGTTCGGGCGGCAGCGTAGAAATGTCGTTGGCTGTGGCAACGACGAACACGGCGGACTTCTTTTCCTGCATCCAAGTGAGAATGGTCCCGAACACGCGCGTGCTCGTACCCGCGTCCTGTCCGCCGTGCGCCAGGGCTTTTTCCATCTCATCCAACCAGACGACACAAGGCGCGACCATTCCTGCGACCTGCAAGGCACGGCGTGCGCGCTCCTCTGATTCCCCGATAAGACTGCCGAACAGCGAGCCAACGTCCAGCCGCAATAACGGCAGCCCCCACAAACCGCCAATCATTTTCGCAGTCAGGCTCTTGCCCGTGCCCGGAATGCCGATCAGTGCAATTCCCTTGGGTGCCGGCAATCCGTAATTGCGCGCCTCCTGTGTGAACGCTCGCTCGCGCAGGCGCAGCCAATCCTTCAACACTCCTAAACCGCCGACATCTTCGGGTGTCTCCGTCGCTTCGTAGAATTCCAGCGCTTCGCTGGTGCGAATGATTTGTTTCTTTTCTTCGGTGACCAGGCTAATGTCTCGATCGTCCAGAAGGCCATCTGTCACCACCGCCCGCGCGAACACCCGCTGCGCCTGCGCGGCTGTCAGCCCCAAGGCCGCTTGCACCAGCTTTTCCCTCCCTAGCTTGGTCAAGTTAACCTTCACGCCAGGCGAACGGGCGATCTGATTCAGGACCGCTTCCAGCTCTGCGGTTGTCGGGGGCGGGAAATCAACGATCACGGCCTCGTCCTTGAATTCCTCTGGGATCCTGCGCTGCGGGCAGGTGATCAGGATCGATTTCTTCGTGAATTTGAGCCGTTGGGCGACGCCGCGCAGCTTGCGCTTGATCTGTACATTGCCCCAGCATTCGTGAAAATCCTTGAGCACGAACAACGCCTCGATCGGAGATTTGTCGATCTGTTCGAGGGCGGCTAGCGCGTCTTTTCCGGCCAGCATCGACTCGGTCCAGCCGCAGAGATCTTGAAACTGATCGGCCTGATCCCAGGTCAGGCAGGGTCGTTTCGTTTTTTCGCACACCGCCTTGATGGACCGCAGCGCACGTTCTTCCTCCGGAGTGACGAGCACGATCAGGGAGAAACGGGCACGCAGGAACACATCCAACTGCTGCTCAAACGACATGGTTCGTCAACTTTCGATCTCGATATCGAACTCACCAACCTCGATGACACGGGGCGCCGCATCGTCAACAAAGATGTCTCCTCGTCGTCGCCAGCGCATCAGGGCTGCGATGAACATGAGCGCTCGCTGTTCCGCATCCGAAATGGTATCACTGCGCAGCTGCGATTGCACCCACTCCAGGTCTTTCAAAGTAGCCTCGCTGACAGGCAGCCGGCTCAATCGCTCTAACTCGGCGCCCCAGAGCCGGATGACCCCATCGTCTCCCCCGCTCGCGAGCAGATAGTTGTCCGGGCTGACCGCCAGGAAGGTGACGGTGCGCGTGTGTCCGCTGAGGTGGCGGGGAGGCTGGCCAAGCCGGCCGCGCAAGCTCCATACGCGGACGATATGGTCGGGTCCCCAGCCGCCTCGACTGCTTGCTGCCAGTAGGCGCCCATTGCAACTCATAACCAAACAAGGGTCTTCCTGGACATGGCTTTCCAACGTCTTCACAAGCTTGCCGCTGGGCAGTCGCCAAAGCTGCACGGCATATTCGCCGCCAGCGCTGGCCATCAGGGTACTTTGCGGATTGATGGCGATTGCATGGACGCTGCCAGTATGGATCTTGAGTGTCTTCCGTGCTCGCCCGGCGGGCAAACTCCAAAGCTGAATGGTGCTGTCCGTGCCCGCGCTCGCCAGAGTTCGCCCGTCGGGGCTGATCGCTACACAGAGAACACCGTCTCCATTCTCATCGCGGTGCCCGTCCAGCGTTTTCAAGGCTTTCCCACTCTGCAGGCTCCACAGCCGCACGGTGCAGTCTTTACTTCCACTTGCCAGCACGTTGCTCTCCGGGTCCATGGCTAGACAGGAAACCGCGCCGGTATGACCTTCCAGGGTGTTCAACAGTTTTCCATCGGGGAGCCGCCAAATCCGTATGTCACGATCGTTACTACCGGTCGCCAGAAGCCGGCCATCCACGCTCATTGCAAATGCGAGGATGGCTTCCGAATGGGCCTCAATTACTGCAGTCGGCCGCCCGCTGGGAAGCCGCCACAGGCACAGCCGGCCATCTCTTCCGGTGCTGACCAGCATTCGGCCGTTCGGCGTAGGTGTCAAGCCGTTGACCCAGTCGACGTGGCCTTCGAGCGTCTTAAGCAGATGACCGTCCGCGAGTCGCCAGAGTCGGATAGTATGGTCGGCGCCGCCGCTTGCCAGGATCTTTCCGGAAGCAGTAAACGCCATGCAGCGGATCTGATGAGGATGTCCTTCAAGCGTGAGCCGATGGTGGAAATAGGGGCTGAAATCCCTGTCTTCCCATTGCTTGGCCAAGCGAATCAACTCTTCGAAGGCCCCTTGCTCGTCTTCCCGGACCAAGTCGCGCGCCTTCTTCAATCCTGCTAGAATCTGGGCACTCCAACGGGGCGGCGCTTCCTGGGCCAACCGCCAGAGGTCCTTGGTCCGCTGGCCGTTGGCAAGGACAGCGAGGGCTGCTTTCCACTCTGCCTCCGTCATCAAAGCCAGACGTTTGCCTTGCTTGCCACCAGCCACCAGGTCGACCCACTCAAGTCGTCCGGCCTGCCGGGCCCTGGCCGCAATGCGATTCCTGAGGCTCCTGTCTGCCGTCTCGTACACAATGCGCAGCAACTGATGATCGAAGTCGAGCTGTTCATAGGCATTCCATTGATCGGTGAGGAAATAGAAGAGCGCCCGGTACGACTCGTCATGCGGTTCGTACCGGGATGCGAGAACAATTTCGCGCGCAGCAGCATGGTCATGATGCAAGACCATCCGGCACAATGCTTCTCGCGCTGGCACATTGTTATCCTTGGCAAGTTGCTCCAGAGCATCCAGCGCAGCGTCGCGCAAAGGCTTCTCGGCACCGTCCACCGCCGCGTCTTCGAGAACGCGAACGGCCATTGCGGACCCATCCTCAACCAATGTTCTGAGCGCCTGGTCCTTGAGCCAGCCGCCGATGAGGGGCACCTGGCTGCGAAGTTGCTGCCGATATTTCTCGATTTGGCGTGCTTCCATGAACTCTGAGAATCGTGATCGGGGGATGAAAGGAGCACGACGTACAAGATCGCTCCGTTTCGTCCGGGCCAATGAAGTTACTCTATGGTACAGCAAATATGGCAGGAGGGGCTCAGAACGGCGGTTGGCGAGAAGGCAGATTAGCGGGACCGCACCTTTGGACTGCGGCGCTTTGCCGCCGCTTTTGTTTTGCTGCGGCAAGGAAAAACAAAAGCGGCGGCAAAGCGCCGCAGTCCATGTTTTCCGAACAAAAGTAAAATCGGTTTACCCGAAAACTAAGCTGTGACAAAGCACTAGCCGTCATCACCCAGGCGGGATGGAGAAGGCAATGAACTCTGACAGTATTCGGGTCTAGTCTGCCGAAAAATCGCGAGCAAGAGCAATGCCGATAGCGCGCAGGTACATCCCAGCCAGCGGATTACAAGTGATTCATTCCAGTGATCGGCCGAACGTCCTGCGAGCCATGTTCCTAACGGCAGCGCGCCGCTAAGCGCCATGGCCCATATTCCCATAACCCGGCCTCGATTGTGATCGCTGGTGCCGAGCTGGATCACGCTTTGTACTGTAGCCAGAAAAAGAATCAATCCAAAGCCAATTATCCCGCACGCGGCCACCGCTAAAGGAAGCAGATGTGCAAAGGAAAGTACCACCAGACCTGAACTGATGAGGAGTACTCCAAGCCAAATCATGGTAGCGCGGCGCTCGATCGAGCCGATTGTGGCAAGAGTCACCGCGGCAGCCAACGCACCGATTCCTGTTGCACTCAGCATCAAGCTGTACCCCTGCTCCTGGGAATGCAATTGATGATGGGCCAAGGCTGGCAATAAAGCCACGAATGGCCAGCCGAAAAGAGTGGTCGTTGTCGCCAGCAAGAACAGGAACATCAACTCCCTGTGATTGGCCAGGTACGCAAAGCCATGTAGAAGCGATGAGATTCCACTGTGCTTCTCATTGGATCGCGTCGAGCCGGAGACATCGATGAGGGCCAGTGCCCAGAGCACGGCGAGATAGCTCAAGCCATTGGCCAGGAAACAAGTCCATGGCTCATAAAATCTGAGCAGAATTCCTGCGACTGCAGGTCCCAGGGCCCGCGCGACATTAAAGAGCAAGGAATTGAGAGCGACTGCGTTCATCAAATCCTCACGCCCCGCGAGGTCCATTACGAATGCCAGCCGTGCAGGCAGGTCTACCGCCTGGACTAATCCACCCAGAGCACTGATCACCAGCAACTGCCACGGAGTAATCTCCTGACTGTAGGCCAGGCCCGCCAGAACGATCGCCAGCACCAAGAAGGCGGCTTGTGTCCAAAAGATGAGCGTCCGTTTGGGCAATCTGTCAGCCAGCGCGCCGCCCCAGACGCCGAAAAAGAAGGTAGGAACTATCGAGGCAGTTACGAGCAAGGCGGGCCACTCACTAAGTCCGGTAAGTTTGAACGCCAACCAGCTTACGGCCGTTGACTGCATCCAGGTGCCCATCAAGGAGATGAGCTGGCCAAAGAAGTAGAGCCGATAATTTCGATGGCGAAGCGAACTAAACGTGACGGCTAAGCCGCTCCCGGCCCGGAAAGGTGCACGGTCGCGTCCAGAATCGCTTCCGTCGAGGAGTGAGTTCTGTTCCGAAGCAAAACGTGATGAAGGGGGTTCCAAGGTTCCGTTCTCGGGCATGTGGTTAGGCTACCTTTCTCGCCGCTCTGGTCAAGACCAGCTTCGCTCGTGGAACACTGCGGGCTGGCAAATTTGCATCGCGTTCGGGCCATTGGAATGATAAATTCAATCCAGCAATGACAGCGTGCATCTTCTGCTGAGGTATGGTGCCATGTCTGATCCTTTTGGAGCCCGGAGCAATGCCTCCGACCGCGACCTTTTATTCGGCGTAGTAGCGCTTCAGGCGGATTTCATCAACGCTGACCAGTTTCATAAAGCCCATACGCTTTGGATGAGATGCAAGGAGCCACCGCTCGAAGGAGTATTGCAGGCGAATGGATGGCTGTCCGCCAGCGCTTCCACTCAGGTCGCTCGGCTCGTCGATCGCAAGCTCAAGAAACATGGCGGCGATATCAGGGCAGCGTTGGACGAGGCCACGGGAATGACGCTGCGCCTGACTTTGACTCAGTCCGAGCCCGCTGTAATGTCCAGCGGCGGCGAGGGGAATAAGGCTTGGTGGTCTCTCCGACGCGTGGGAGGCACCTTATCGAGTTGGCGCCGGCGCCTTTATCTGACGAGCATCGTCAACGTGGCGGCGATGGTCGTTCTGATCATCACCGTTGGTACGACTGCGGGCATGCTTCTTTTCCCGTCGGCGAATGTCGCCACGAACGTGCCCAGAAACCAATTCGCCAGTGATTTCGGGACCATGGCGGACCAGCAAATTGAAGAGTTGCGGCGGGCAAGAGTACGGGAGCGGGAGAGAAACTACACTTCTCACATCGGCGCCACGGCAAAGGCCTGGGAGGATAAGGATCTGGACCGGATGCGCGGCTTTCTGGCTATGCAACTGCCCAAGATTGCCGGGGATCAGGACTTTCGCGGATTCGAATGGTACTACCTCCGGCATCTAAATCAAGTGGCAAGGCTGGACCTTGTTGGGCACCGTAGCATGGTCAACTCCCTTGCGTTCAGCCCCGATGGCAGGCACCTTGCTTCAGGAAGCATCGATTGCACCGTGAGAATCTGGGATGCCATCATAGGGCAAGAGCTATTCAACTTGGAGGCGCGCGCACATCCTACGGCGCAAGGTTCCTCGATGGCCGTACTTCCGACCGCTAGCCAAGTGGACGGCATAGCCTACAGCCCCAACGGCTCAAACCTCGCGGTGGCCTACGGAGACGGCACGCTGAGGATCTGGGATGTGGCCACAGGCCTGGAGGTGCGTTCCATCAAAGCACATGACGCGGCTGCTACCAGCGTAGCTTATAGTCCCGATGGCGCGCACTTGGCCTCGGCGAGCTTCGATCATACGGTCAAAATCTGGGATGCAAATAGCGGTGCGAAAGTCCATGAGTTGCGGAAACATCAAGATCAGGTTTTCAGTGTCGCGTACGGCGCTGACGGCACAAGGCTGGCATCCGCCGGTAAGGATAAAGCCGTCTACGTCTGGGACGTGAAGACCGGGGACGTTGTTCATTCGTTCAATGACAATGAAGACGAGATCGTTTACGTGGCCTTCAACCGCGATGGCAGCCTTCTCGCGTCGAGCACCGACAATGGCTCCATTTGGGTGTGGGACCTTAATACAGAGAAGAAATCCGATCCCATCGCCGGAAGAGCCAAGACGGTGAATAGTGTAGCTTTCAGCCCAGACAATCGACGCTTGGCGTCGGTGGGGCCCGAAGGCGATGTAAAGCTTTGGGACCTTGCGAGTGGCAAAGAGGTGTACTCTTTCAAGGGCGTCACCTTCAGTTGTGTGGCGTTCAGCTCTGATGGCCTCCGCCTTGCGGCTGGTTCGATGACCGGAGAAATTGTAATCTGGGAAGCGGTTGACCCGCCCGCGGAACTCGCTCAGGCGCGCTATGCTCGCGAGCTGGTCGAGTCCATGTTTTCAGAGAATCGCGTCAGGGAGGACGTAATAGAGCTAATCCAGCGCGACCAGGCTTTGAGCGAGCCGGTCCGCCGCGAAGCCCTGGCCCGGGCAGAGCGGCACCGCGAGAGTGCAAGGACCCTCAATAACCGCAGTTGGTACGTCGTACGCAGTTCAGGGCGCACGCCTACTGCTTATCAAGCGGCCCTTCGACAAGCTGGCGAGGCAAGCCGTCAACGTCCGGAGGACGGGGCAATTCTAAATACCCTCGGCGTGGCACAATACCGTGTTGGTCAATACGCAGAAGCAGTCACGACGCTGACTAAGTCGGACAAAATGAACTTGGCACGCCTGCCAAATAGATCTTTACCGCAGGATATAGCATTTCTTGCCATGGCGCAGCGCCGCCTTGGACACGAGGACGAGGCCGTTCGCCTTAAGCAACAACTCGAACACCTGATGCGCCTGCCACGAATCTACCCTTTCGAAGGAGAGCCAGGCGAGGCAGAAGCGATCACGCAGGAGGCCCTGGACTTACTGAAAGGAGTGGCGGGACCGTAGGGGCGGCGCGTGTCACCTCGCGCGCCAAGAGGTGGTTGACGACGCAAACTCAGCTCAGAAAGGAGAAGCGGCCCGATAGCTATTTCCGATCGCCTGGCTTGGGATTCGAAGCAGAATACTCCGCCTCCCAGATGTTCACGCTGCCATCCCAATTGTTGGAAGCGATGCGCCTGCCGTCTGCGCTGAAGACCACGTGCCCGGTGAAGGCGTAATCTCCCTGACGAGCTGGGGCAAAGCCATTCAACGTGAAGCTTTCCTGTCCCGTCGCCGTGTCCCAAAACCGAACGTCTCCGAAGTAGCCCGTTGCCACAAGCCGACGGCCGTTGGGGCTAAACGCCACCGAAGTCAAGGCGTACAGCCCTGGAATGGTGAACAGCTCTTGGCCGGTGGCCAGGTCCCAGACATGTAGTTTCTCCCCCTCAAAATCGGCTGCTGCAAGCTTGCTTCCATCGCGGCTGAAAACGACGCTCAGCACCACATTGCTGCCAGGCAAGGCGAGCAGTTCCCGTCCAGACAGAACGTCCAGAACGCGCACGGTACCGTCTTCCGAGCCACCTGCTGCCAGCATGTGGCCGTCCGCACTGAATGCTAGGGCGCTGACGCGCTGCTGAATGTGCGGCACGCGCCACCGAACGCTCCGGTCCGCCACATCCCAAAGAGTCAACGTGCTAAAGTGCTGGTCGTCCACTGTCTCGCGAGATGCCCCCGCCAGCCATTTGCCATTGGCGCTCAGTGCGACTGCTCGGGCCGGGCTCAGCGATCCCTGAAAGATAGCCATCTCCTTGCCCATTGCCGTGTCCCAAAGTTTCAAAAGGCAAGGATCCTTCTTGCTCGGAGCAGCCAGGAGCCGGCCATCGGCGCTGAAAGAGACATCGCCTCTTGGGCAGTAGAATTTTTCGGTGATATCGATTTGGTGTTTGCGGAGCAAGTCGCCGGTGGATGCTTCCCAAACCTCCAGATCTTGGTCGAGGACGGTCAGAAGATGTCGTCCGTCCGCGCTGAATCCGAGGCTCTTGAGGTGCTCCCCACGCGCTTGTTGCACGATCACGCTAAGGCCTCGTGGGTCTTTGGTCCGATCCCACACTCGCACGGTACCGTCAATTCCGGCCGACGCAAGGCGCCGGCCATTCGGATGGAAGGCAACGCAGTTGACCGTCTGCGCGTGGCCGCGAAAGTTCCGTTTTTCTTTGCCGGTCTCGAGGTCCCAAATTCTTACCGTCTGATCGGCGCCGGCGGTCGCCAGCCACTTACCATCGGGACTGAAGGCTGCCGAAGTAATCTGGCCGTTATGGCCCACGATGTGGTGGAGCATGCGCCCTGTCGCCGCGTCATGAACAAACAAATGCTCAGATTTCACAGACAGCAGGAACGCGCCATCGCCGCTGAATTGCAGCTCGCCTCCGTTGACCTCTGTCGCCACTGGCGTTGCATGCTGGCGTGCTACATCCCATGTTCGAACGATGGGCCACCCGGTGGCCAGGGCTTTGCTTTTCGGGTTGTACGCCAAGTCCCCTCGTCCTCCTGCAAGCGTACAAATCTGTTGATGTCGGGAGACGCTCCAGATCTTCGTATCCTGGATTTGTCCTCCACCTATGGCGAACTGTTCTTCGTCGGGGCTGAATGCCACGCTCTCTCCGGCAAAACTTTCCAACTCTTTTGCCGTCGTCGCATCCCAGAGCTTCACCGTCTTGTCCCGGCCCACAGTTGCCAAGTACTTCCCACTGGGACTGTAGACAGGGCGAACGCATCAAACTCCACCTCAATTATTGAGAGGGCCTTGATTGGGACAAGTGTACAGGCCTACGATTCTTCCGGACTTTCACCTATTTCCCGGAGGAACGCATGGTTGCTA
>Ga0310039_10000313_pt1 | contig 42943 bp, 38 predicted proteins | sample Sb_taG_4_FD_200460 | JGI IMG/M metagenome (GOLD analysis project Ga0310039, IMG submission 200460) | Peat soil microbial communities from Weissenstadt, Germany - Sb_50d_6_BS metaG (v2) (version 2) | ecosystem: Environmental > Terrestrial > Soil > Wetlands > Peat | place: Germany: Weissenstadt...
GATGGTTCAAAACGTAGGGGCGCTCGCAGGCGAAAGTAGCCCGGAAGTATCTTCAGCGAACTAAGTGCGATAGCTGGCGTTGATGCGGACGTAATCGCCTGTGAAATCGCAGGTCCAGATTCGCGCTGCGGTGCGGCCGGCGCGAAGATCGACGCGAATCGGGACGAATTTTGCCAGCATGCGGCGGTGTGCCGCGCATTCATCGAACGGCACTTCGATTCCGCGGCGGCAGAGTGGCATGCCTGCGATGTGAATATCCACTTTCGCCGGATCGAATCGCACGCCTGCGCGTCCCGCTGCGGCCAGGATTCGGCCCCAGTTGGGATCGCCGCCGGCCAGAGCGGTTTTCACCAGCGGGGAATTCGCGATTGTACGGGCGATGATCTCCGCGCTCGATTCCGAATTTGCGCCGCGAACCTCGATTTCGATCACCCGTTTCGCACCTTCTCCATCGGCGACAATGTCGAGCGCCAGTTTCGCGCAAATCGTTTCCAGTGCGCCGCCGAATCGGCGAAAGTCCGCGCCGGCTCGCTGCAATTTTGGCGCGCCTGACGCGCCATTGGCCAACACCGCCAACGTATCGTTGGTCGAGGTGTCGCCGTCCACTGTGATTGCATTGAACGTGTGACCGGCGACGCGCTGCAATGCCTGTGCTAGCAACGATGGCTCGATCGCGGCATCCGTCACAACGAACGCAAGCATCGTGGCCATGTTCGGCTGAATCATTCCCGCGCCTTTGGCGCAGCCAAGCAGCCGGACCTCTTTGCCGCGAATACGAATTCTTTCCGCGGCCCACTTCGGGCGCGTATCGGTGGTCATGATGGCGCGCGTGAGAGAATCGAATGAACTCGCCGCGTGTTTTCGCGCAGATACCAAGCGCGGCAGAGCGCGCACAATCTTTTCGACGCGCAGCGGCACTCCGATGACGCCCGTCGAGCACACAAGGATCTCTTCCGGCGTGCAGCCGAGGGCGCGCGCAGCCGCGGTGGCCGTCGCTCGAGCCGCTGCCAAACCTGCATCCCCGGTCGCGCAGTTCGCGTTGCCCGAATTCACGACGAGCCCGCGCATGTGCCCGCGCGTCCTTCGAATATTGCTTCGCGAAAGCACAACGGGCGCCGCTTGAACGAGATTTTGGGTGAAGACTGCCGCAGTCGCGGCCGGCGAATCGCTTACGATGATGGCGAGATCGAGGCCAGAGCGTTTGAGGCCGCAAGCCGCGGTGGAAAACGAGAATCCGCTGGGAATGTCGCGTAGCGAAGGATGGGATTTCATTCGACAGGAACAGTTTCAGAGGTTTCGTCGAGAATATCGAATACCGCGCTCGACGACCCAAGATCTGCGACGACTGCCGAGAGCCGGCACGTCCGAGCCTTCTCGCAATGGATGCAGTCACGGTCGATTTTCTCGTGCAATGAGTGGCGCGTCGAGCGCTCAAATCCCTGACGCAGGAAAAATTCAGGCGAACTCGTAAGCGCAAACACGCGCGAAATGCGGCGGCGGTCTGCGAGTTCCAGAGCGGATTTCACTAAACGCGCTCCAAGCCCACGACCCACTTTTGCAGGTTGCACTGCCAGCGAGCGTATCTCGGCGAGCGCCGGATGATAAATTTCGAGCGAAACGCAACCCACAACTCGATCCCCATCGGCCAGGACCAGGAAGCCAGATAGATGTCTCTGAATGTCGCTGACGTCGCGCGGAAGCAAAATGCCTTCCTGCACATAGTGCGAGATAAGCGCGTGGATTTCCGCTACGTCAGCAGGACGGGCACGACGAATTTTCATCGGGCTGCCACCCGGAGGCCCAGACGCGCCTGCAGTTTCTCGAGCGCCGCGCGAACGGCTTCGAGGGACGTGCCCCCGGGAACGCTCTTTCTCCGAATGGCTGCGTCGAGAGTTACCGCCGAATAAAAATCTGCGTCGAATACCTTTGAATGTCGCTGTAAAACTTCGAGCGGCAATTCCGTGATCGGCTTAGCTCGCTTTTCTGCTTCTCGAATCACGCGGCCGACAATCTCGTGCGCCTCGCGAAAAGGAACTCCGTGCTCAACAAGATAGTCAGCGGCTTCGGTTGCCAGTAGAGCAGGGTTGGCCGCCGCAGCTCGCAGCTTCGCTTCGTTGAATTTCGTGGCGCGAAGAGCGCCGGCTGCGACGCGAACCATCGCCAGAGCCTCATCGTGCGCCGAGAACAGCGGCTCCTTATCCTCTTGTAAGTCGCGCTGGTAACTCGATGGCAATCCCTTGATTGTCACCAGCAGCGAGACTAGCGCGCCCACGATCCTCCCGCTTTTTCCGCGAATCAATTCCCACGCGTCTGGATTCTTTTTTTGCGGCATCAGGCTGCTGCCGGTGGAGAACTCATCGGGAAGAATCGCGTAGCCAAATTCGGCGGAGGCAAAGAGGATTAAGTCTTCGCTGAGGCGCGAGAGGTGGGTAGCGACGACGGAGAGCGCGAAAAGATACTCGAGAGCAAATTCGCGGTCGCTCACGGCATCGAGACTGTTCGCAGTGATGGATGCGAAACCCATCTCGCGCGCTAGCGCATTCCGATCGATCGGAAACGCGCTGCCCGCGAGCGCTCCAGAGCCCAGTGGGCACACATCCGCGCGCGCGGCGGCGAGCTGTAGTCGTTCTGTGTCGCGCAAGAAACCTTCGGCATGAGCCAGCAGCCAGTGCGAGAGCAGGATCGGCTGCGCGTGTTGCAGATGCGTCATTCCGGGCATCGGAAGGCCCAAATGACTCTCCGCTTGAATTGCGACCGACTCGTTCAGCGCAACCAGCGCTTCGCACATCGACCGCGCTGCATCCTTCACGAACATGCGGAATTCGGTGGCCACCATCTCGTTGCGGCTGCGCCCAGTGTGCAGCTTCGCGCCGGTGGGCCCGATAGCCGCGATCAGCGCCACTTCAACAAAATGATGCACGTCCTCTACATTCGACTCGTCGAGCCAGCTCGGATCCGTCCGCCCGCGATTTTCGATGGAGTCGAGAGCGGCCACAATCTGGGCGCACTCATCGGCGGTCAGCAAACGTGCTGCCTGCAAGCCCCGCGCCCACGCGCGATCGAGGGCAAGCTCGTAGGGCAGCAAGCGGCGGTCAAAGCGCCAGGAGCGCTCGAACTCGTAGAAGTTCGCGTCTGGGCCGCGCTCGAAGCGGCCTCCCCACATTTTGTCGTTCTTCGGCTCGCTCAACGCCGCTTCGCTCCTGCTTCCTGTTGCGCTGATTCCTGCGGCACTGTGATCGGCAGCGCAAAAAGATTGATGAAGCCCTCGGCGTCCTTGGGGTTGTAGCCGCTCATGCTAAAGCTGGCGAGATTCGTGCGGTAGAGCGAATTCGGCGACTTGCGGCTCGTTATGCTGACATTTCCCTTGTAAAGCTCCAGACCGATGGAGCCCGTGACGCGCCGCTGCGAGCTCGCGAAAAACGCATCGAGCGCTTCACGCAGGGGAGTGAACCACATCCCGTAGTAAACCATTTCTGCATAGCGCAGGGAGAGAATCTGCTGATAGTGCGCGGTCTCGCGATCGAGGCACAAAGTTTCGAGTTCGCGATGCGCCGCAACGAGCAACGTCCCTCCAGGGGTTTCGTATGCGCCGCGCGATTTGATTCCGACTAGCCGATTCTCCACAATGTCGGCGCGTCCGACTCCATGCGCGGCGGCCAGTTCATTCAATTCTTCGAGAAGCGCCAGCGGCTTCAATTTTCGCCCGTCCACCGAGATCGGCAACCCTTCCTCAAATCCAATTTCCACGCGCGCAGGTCTGTCGGGGGCCGCAGCGGGCGCGATCACCCATTGCCACATCGCTTCATCCGGCGCGTTTGCCGGATCTTCGAGCCGGCCGCCCTCGTGGCTGAGGTGCCAGATGTTGCGATCGCGGCTGTAGATATTCTCTTTCGTATGTTCCACCGGGATGTGATGCGCTTTCGCATAGGCAATGGCATCTTCGCGCGACGCAATCGCCCACTCGCGCCACGGTGCAATGATTCGCAGTTCTGGCGCGAGAGCTTTGCATGCCAGCTCGAAGCGCACTTGATCGTTGCCTTTGCCAGTGCAGCCGTGGGCAACAGCGTCCGCGCCCGTTTTGCGCGCAAGTTCCACCTTGCGCTGTGCCAGCAATGGCCTGGCGAACGACGTGCCCAGCAAATATTTGTGCTCGTAAACTGCTCCGGCCCGCAGCGTGGGCCAAATGAAGCCGGTGATGAATTCCTCGCGCAGATCCTCGACGTATGCCGCGCTCGCGCCCGTCGCCAAAGCCTTGCGGCGAGCTGCTTCGAGATCTTCGCGCTGTCCGAGATCACCGACCATGGCGATTACTTCGCAGCCGTACGTCTCTTTCAGCCAAGTAACGATGATCGAAGTGTCGAGTCCGCCGGAATATGCCAGGACGACTTTCTTCGGATTCGGGGGCGCGCCTGCCGCGATTCCGGGCCGCGCGGCGGGCACTGAGTTCATCTTCTGGGCGAGTTGGCCGCTCGTTGATTGGCTTGGTTGATGGCCATTCTTTGAAGCGGCTCTTCGCTTTGCTTTTTCGATCGTCGATTTCGTGGGCATCAATTTCCTTTGCTAGCTGAGCAGTGTCAGCAGAATGGCCTTCTGCACGTGCAGGCGATTCTCCGCCTGATCGAACACGATGGATCGCGGCGACTCCATGATCGCTTCTGTCACTTCCATTCCGCGATGAGCCGGGAGGCAATGGAGAAACACGGCATCGGGTGCAGCCAGAGAGAACATTTCGTCGTTCACCTGATAGCCGGCGAACGTCTCGGCCCTTTTCGACGCTTCGGCTTCCTGGCCCATGCTGGTCCAAACATCAGTGTAAATGGCTTGCGCGCCTGCGACAGCTTCGCTTGGTGATTCGAAGATCTCGACTTTTCCGCGTGTATCGCGCGCTGCGCGGCGGGCGTCGCTCACCACCGCTGCGTCGGGTTCGTAACCTGCAGGCGAGGCTACGCGGATGTGCGCGCCGAGGCGTGCGCCGGTGCTCAGCAGAGAATGGCAGACATTATTTCCGTCGCCGATGTACGCCACCTTTAATCCGCGCAGGCCGCCGAAATGGTCCTCCAGAGTGAAAAAGTCCGCGAATGCCTGGCACGGATGATATCGATCCGTCAGCGCATTGATTACCGGAATTCGGGCGTATTGCGCCAGTTCATCGAGCACGGCTTGATGGAAGAGCCGCGCGACGATGCCGTGCGTCCAGCGCTCGAGGCTGCGCGCCACATCGGCTACCGATTCGCGCTCGCCGAGATGCGAGAAGGTGTGATCGAGAAACGTGGCCGAGCCGCCGAGGCTGGCGATGCCGACCTCGAATGTCACGCGCGTCCGAAGCGATGGCTTTTCGAAAATCAGCGCGAGAAAACGGCCCGCCAGCGCGCCGCGGTAGCGATCGGGCCGCGCCTTGACGTCGGCCGCCAGATGCAGCAGCTCGCGCACTTGATGGGCGTTCCATTCCATCCCTGTTAAGAGATCATTTTGCAGCGGAATCGTAGTTGCAGTAGCGGTTGCCATGGATTCCTCTCCTACCTTGCCTCGAGTGGAAGTTCGGCTCGCAGCGGCGTCGCTATCGCAGTTGAAGCTTGCGATGCTTTCGCCGCAGCCTGGTTGGTCTTTAAGTTCTCCGTCAGCTCGACAGTCTTCGGTCGAGGCGTTTTTGCAAACACAGTCCTGAGCTTTGCAAGGAATTCCTTTACCTGAGCGGCGCGCACGATGAATGGCGGCAGAAAGCGCAGGATATGTTCGTGCGTGCAGTTGATCACTAACCCGCGCTTGAGAGCCGCCTCGACGAACGGAGCGCCCTCTACACTGAGATCGAGCCCGATGATCAGGCCTTCTCCGCGGACTTCGCGGATGAAATCGAACTCGCGTGCCAGCTTTTCGAGCCCGGCCTTTAGTTCCGCGCCGCGCTCGCGCGCGTTCTGCATCAAGTCTTCATCTTCGATTATCTGCAGCGCCTCGAGCGCCGTCGCGCATACTAGCGGCCCGCCGCCGAATGTCGTGCCATGCAGGCCGGGAGAGAGCGCTGCCGCGAATTGTTCATTGGCGATCACCGCGCCGAGCGGCAATCCTGCGGCTAGCGGTTTCGCGACGGCAACGATGTCCGGCAGCGTCGCGAATTTCTGATACGCAAAGGCGCGCCCCGCGCGGCCCAAGCCGCACTGAATCTCGTCGACAATCAATGCCGCATGGTTCGCCTTGGCCAGCTCGCGAGCGCGATTCCAAAACGCCTCGCTGACCGGATAAATTCCGCCTTCGCCCTGGATTGTCTCCAGCACGATCGCGCAGACTCCCGAATCAAATTTCGCTTCGAGGTCGGCGACATCGTTGAAGCGCACAAAATCGGCGCCGGGCATCAGCGGTGCGAATGGCTCGCGGTATTTCGCGGGATAGGTTATAGCGAGGGCGCCGAACGTTCGCCCGTGAAACGAATTCGTCAAAGCCAGAACGCGCGTTGGCGTCGCACGCCCATTTTTCGTCCGCGCCCTCGCGTACGCCCGGGCGATCTTCAAAGCTCCTTCGATCGCTTCGGTGCCGCTGTTGGTGAAAAATACGCGATCGAGTCCCGACCATTCCGCCAGCTTGCGCGCCAGCGGACCTTGATAAGGATTGTGAAAGAGATTCGAGAGATGAATCGCCTGAGCCGCCTCGCGGCGGATTGTCTTTACAATTCGCGGATGCGAATAGCCGAGAGCGTTGACGGCGATTCCGCCGAGGAAATCGAGATATTCGCGGCCGCGCTCATCGTAGAGATAGCAGCCTTTGCCGCGGACGAAGACGACCGGAGGCCGCCGGTAGGTATTCATTAAATGGCGCGCTTCGTCGCGCCGCGCCTGCGCTGCATTCATTGCTGAAGTCTTGCGCTTCATAGCGATGCCACCTTGGTCTCGGCCGCGTCGAACATCGGAGTGACTCGCGTCCCCGGCCCTTTTGCGCCATTCGCCGCGGAAAGAAGCGCGCCCGCCCGAGTGCCGCCGACGATGCGCACTTCGCGGACTCCGCCGGCGAGCGCGCGCTTCGATGCTTCGAGCTTCAGAATCATGCCGCCGGAGATTTTGTTTTGCCGGATCAGCTCCTCGATGTCCGCGCCGCTTACGGCCTTCAACACTTTGCCGTCATCCAGAACGCCGGCGACGTCGGTGAGAAAAATCAGGCGGTCTGCACGGCAATATTCGGCACAGGCAGCGGCCATGTGATCTGCATTGATGTTGTAGAGCTCGCCATCGGAGCCGAGCCCCAAACAGGAAGCAACGGGGACGAGATTCGCGCGCCAAAGCGATTCCAGAAACTCCACATCCACGCCGGTCAAGTACCCGACAAATCCCAATCCGCCCGCGACTTCGTTATGGCTCATCGGCTCAGCCCGAAAACAAGCGCCATCGGCCGCCGAAATTCCGATTGCGGGCTGGCCTGCCAGGGAAATTGCCGCCGATAGCTTTTTATTGAGCAAGCCTCCAAAGACCATCGCGGCCACATCGCGCGTTTCGCGATCCGTTACGCGCAAACCGCCCACGAACTGGCTCTCGATCCCCATGCGCTTTAATGTGGCCGTGAAGATTTTTCCGCCGCCGTGAATCACGAGTAGCTCGTGCCCGGCCTGCGCCAGCGTGACCACTTGCTGCGCAATTCTTTGCACCGTCTCATCGCTCTCCAGCAACGCGCCCGCAATTTTTACGACCAATCTCATATCAACCCGGTCTCCTCGGCCCATCCCATCATGCCGTTCAAGTTCTGCACAGCTTGCCCCGCCGCGCCTTTTCCCAGATTGTCGAGGCAAGATACGATCACCAGCCGCTTGCCCGATTCATCGAGCGCGAAACCGATATCGCAGAAATTCGTGCGCGCGACGTGCTGCAAGTCCGGGAGTGTCTTCGCCCGCGAAACCCGCACCATCGGCCGGCCAGCATAAAATCGCCTGTAAACCGACTCGATGTTTTCAATCGTTCGCGGCTCATCGAGCCAGACGTAAATCGTCGAGAGAATTCCGCGTTCCACGGGCAACAAGTGGGTCGTAAAAATCACATCCTCCGCCGCCAGGCCCGTGTGCTCAGTGACTTCAGGCGTGTGGCGGTGGGTGAAAAGCCCGTAGGCGCGAAAATTGCCATTTACCTCGACAAAGTGAGTTTCGCGCTTTGGCTCTTTTCCCGCGCCGCTCGCTCCCGACTTGCAATCGCAAACAACTCCTCGGCTGGCATCGATCCATCCCGCTTCCAGCAGCGGGCGCAGCCCGAGGATGACGGATGTCGGATAGCAACCTGGATTTGCAACCAGCTTCGCGCGCGGCAGTTTGTCGGCGTACAGCTCCGGCAAGCCATAAACCGCGTGTGCAAGTGCCGCGCTCGCCGGGGCGGGCAGCTTGTACCATCGGGAAAATGTTTCCGCATCGGCGAAGCGAAATGCGCCGCTCAAATCCACGACGCGCAGTCCCGCATCGAGCAATTCCGGCACAAGCTCGAGCGAAGCCTCATGCGGCGTCGCTAGAAACGCCGCTTGCGCTCCGCTCTTCTTGATAGCTTCCACCGAGAATGGCTTGCAAGGCGCCTCGCCCCATCCGCGCAATTGCGGAAACAATTCCGTTAGGCAATGAACAGTTGAATGCGCATCGCGCAGATAGAAAGTCGGCTTGTCCAGTTTGGGGTGCCGCAGAAGAATCCGGGCCAGCTCGTATCCCGCGTAGCCCGTAGCTCCGACGACGGCGACCCGTAATGGGTCGGTCATCGCAGCATCTCCTTGAGACGCTTCTCGAGTGCCGCGCGCGCCGCCCGCGTCGGGCAGATCACCAAAATGGTGTCGTCACCTGCCAGCGTGCCGGCGACTTCCTTCCAGCGTTGGGCGTCAAGCGCCGCGGCCAGAGGCTGCGCGCCGCTCGGCGGAGTTTTCAGCACAAGCATGTTCTGTGCCGGGCGGATATCGAGAAGAAATTCGCCCACCGCCCGCGCCAGCGGGGGCAAGGCACTCGGTGTTGTCTCTTCCGGCGTCGCCGTCAACGATCGGTAGCCTTCCACCGTTTTCACCAGCTTTAATTCGCGCAGATCGCGCGAGAGCGTCGCCTGCGTCACGCGCACGCCGCGATGCACGAGCTGGCGCCGCAGCGCGTCCTGATTCGCCACCTTCATCTGCGCCAGCAGATTCAGGATCTGTCCTTGCCGGAATCGTTTGTGCGTGTTCATCTCAGCGTCTGACTAATTATGCAGACCTCTGTATATTCATGCGCTTAGGCCCCGCTGTCAAGAAAAACTTGCAGTGAATCGAGGCGCAGGATTCCGCCGCGAAGACGTTGCGACGCTCGATTGTCGGTGGCAACTCGGTCTGCTATTCTCGCCGGTGGGAGATTCGCTTGGCGCAGTCAATTTCACGCAGCGTTTCGTTCGATCTAACCGCTGAACGCACGGCGTCGGTCCCGTGGTTCGTGTGGAGCGGCATCCTCGCCGTATCATCCATCGCGTTCGGACTCTACTGGGATATTTCCTGGCACGAAACGATCGGCCGCGACACTTTCTGGACGCCCGCGCATCTCGCCATTCATTTCGGCGGCATCCTAGCCGCATTCACCTGCGCGTATCTGATCTTCTCGACGACGTTCTCGCACGATCCAGCCGCAAAATCCGCGGGCGTTCGCGTGTGGGGATTCCGCGGTCCGGTCGGCGCGTTTCTCACGGCCTGGGGCGGCGTGACCATGGTTACCTCCGCTCCGTTCGACAACTGGTGGCACAATTCCTTCGGGCTAGACGTAGAAATTCTGAGCCCGCCGCACGTCATCCTCGGGCTTGGAATATTGGGCGTGGGCACGGGCGTTTTGCTGCTCCTCGTCTCGGTGATGAATCGCGCCGAAGGCGACTCCAAGTTGAGGCTCAACCGCCTCTTCCTTTATCTCTGCGGCGTCCTGATGTTCCTTCATTTGATTCTCGTGAGCGAATACGGCGATCCGACGATGATGCACAGCGCCATTTTCTATCGCGTGGCAGCGCTGGGCACGCCCACGATGCTCGTCGCCTATGCCCGCGCCTCCGGCCGCCGCTACGGCGCCACCATCATCGCCTCGATCTACATGCTACTGACCGCCGCCGGGCTCTGGATTCTTCCGCTTTTTCCCGCGCATCCGCGGCTTGGCCCCGTTTACACGAATGTCACGCACATGGTTCCGATGGCTTTTCCGATTCTTCTGGCCCCTGCGGCATTCGGACTTGACCTGGTCCTCAATCGCTTCTCAAAGAGGGGCCGCTGGCTGCAATCCGTGCTAGCTGCCACCGCGTATCTCGCGTTTCTCGTCATCGTGAGCTGGCCGTGGGGCAGCTTTATGATGACCCCGGCGGCGAGGAACTGGTTTTTCGGCCAAAATTATTTCCCGTATCAAGTCCCGCCATCTGAATACCATTTCGCATGGCAATTCCAGCTTTACGAATCCACGCGCGCGCAATTTGCTTTGGGATTTGTCTACGCTTGGATCGCCGGCGTCGCATCGGTTTTTGTCGGAATTGTTTTTGGCGATTGGCTCTCGCGCCTGCGCAGATAGCGCCCTGTGAAGAACCTCGCTCCAGTAATGCTTATCTCCATGCTGGCCTTTGCGCCGCTGTGCGCCGCGCACGTTGGCAGCCCTGATGTCTATTTTCAGGGCGACGCCGGTCCCTACCATCTCGTGGTGATGGTTCGCACGCCGCAAATGATTCCCGGTGTGGCGGAAATCGAGATCCGCAGCGACACTCCTGGAATTCGTGAAGTGAAAATTGTGCCGCTCTATATCGTCGGCGAAGGCTCGAAGTATCCGCCGCCGCCCGACGTAATAAATGCGGTCGCGGGCGATCCGCAATTTTTTGCCGGCAAACTGTGGCTCATGGCCTCCGGCTCGTGGCAAGTGCGCATCGAGGCGGATGGCGACAAGGGCTCCGGCACGGTCGCCGTCCCGGTTCCCGCGTTTGCGCGCAGCACGCTTGCGATGCAGCGGGGCCTCGGCATTCTCCTCTTCGGCCTCATGCTGCTGCTGGTCGTCGCCATCGTCTCGATCGTCGGTGCTGCAAAGCGCGAAGGCGCGCTGAAAGCTGGCGAGCAGCCTACTCCGCGGCAGAAGCTCGCGGCCCGCTTGGTTATGGGCGCGACGCTGGTGATCGTCGTGGGAATTCTGGCGCTGGGGAATCTGTGGTGGAATGTTTCGGCCTCCAGTCGAGCCACCCAGATGATCTATGTCGCGCCGAAGCTCGGCGTAAAGCTCGATCCCGCGGGCCGCATGAATCTTGAAATCGGCGAATCGAAGTGGCATTCGCTGCGAACTGAGGTCGTCGGCACTGCTCTGATTCCCGATCACGGCCATCTCATGCATCTGTTCCTGGTGCGCGCGCCGGCGATGGACCGTTTCTATCATCTCCATCCGGACCGCACCGGTACGATGACTTTCGATGAGGATCTGCCGCCGATGGCCAGCGGTCATTACAAGATCTTTGCTGATATTGTCCGTGCTTCCGGTTTTCCTGACACGCTCGTCGCTGAAATTGATGTACCCGAACTCACCGGCAAGCCGATGGCAGGGGACGACGCGGAAGCAAGCGCGCCCGTGCTCGCTGGCGCCGCGCAATCGAGCACTGTGGCGCCGCTCTCAAATGGAGCGCGCATGATTTGGGAGCGCGACTCGGCCCCGCTCGTTTCCGATCGCTTGTTGTGGTTTAAGTTCCGCGTCGAAGACGCCAACGGCAAGCCCGCGACGGATCTCGAGCCCTACATGGGCATGGCAGGCCACGCCGAATTCATTCGCTCGGATTTCAGCGTGTTTGCCCACGTGCATCCGGATGGCTCGATCCCGATGGCGGCTTTCAATCTAGCCGAAGCGACTCTCGGCTCAACTACATCGCCGAACCAGTCGCCCGCACCAGAAATGCCGGGGATGGCAATGGCAGGAATGACTTCGCCTCACGCATCTTCGGAAGTCTCGTTCCCGTACGGCTTTCCGAAGCCGGGTGTGTATCGAATCTTCGTCCAAGTGAAGCGCGGCGGAAAAATCGAAACCGGCGCTTTCGACGCAAACGTAAACTAACCCTCGGACTCCCGGCACTCCCGATTCGCTGCAGCGGGCGTCCATGCAACTTTTGTCTCACGCGGCTCAATTGCACGCTCCCGCGCAGTCTTCTGCAAACTCACTTCGCGGCTGCGCGACAAGCGGTCAAACCAGCCAAGTCCCGGCAACTTCGCGATGGTCTGGTCGATCCGCGCGGCGATTGCCGCACCCATCGGATCGCCCAGGATGAAACTCAAAATCCAATCTACTTCTGCATCGGGCTTCACACCACCGCCGACCGGCAGCCAAAAATGTTTGATGATAAACGTGGTCAAGCGCTGCGCGTTGCGGTGCTGCAACTGAATGCGCGCTTTGTTGTAATAGAAGGAAAAGTGCCGCCGCTCGTCTTTCGCCAACCGGCGCATAATCTCCGCAAGAATCGGATTTTCGGTGCGTCGCGCCATCACGCCGTAGCCTTCGAGTGTCGAAAGCTCGGAGATCGCGCCATACGTCAGATAGGCCGCATGAAAGTGGCGCGAGAACTGGCACACCAGCGACGCCCCCATATCTTTCAGCCACTCCTTGTACGATGTGGCTTTCTGAACTTCCGCCAGCCGGTCGCGCGAATGTTCGATGCCGCACGCCGCCAGGAATTGCCCGATCGTCCGGCCGTGAAAATGCTCCTCGTACGCCCAGCAGCTCAAGAACGCAGTTGTATCCGGATCCTCAATCGCGCAGGTTGAAAGAATGCTGCGCAGATACACAATCGTGTGCGACTCGATATCCATCATGTAAGTGAGGCTGCGAATCTCCGCCGCGCTCAGGGGATATTTCGCCGCCTGCGACAAATCGATATCGCTGATATCCACCTTTTTCGAATTGCGAACGTAGCGCTCCAGATCGAAATTCCCGACCATCGCGGATTTGCCTTCTGCGCTCACGGCACCCTCATTCGAACATGAGATAAACGTCGAATGGAGTACGCAGACGCCTGCAATTTGGATTTTCAGAAAAGGGAATAAGCCGAAGAGGTGGTAGGGGAGGGTCTTTTTACCCTGAGGCGCCTTACCGGCGCCGAAGAGCAGACCCTCCCGCATTTCGGTCTCGTCGCCGAGCTACCGGCTAGGGTTCCAGTTGTGGCGCCAACCGGAGAGGCCGCGCGAGGTGCATCCACTCGAGAATCTTCACCACAACCCACGAAGGATCAAACTCCCCGCGGCGGATGCTGAACTTCGCCGAAGTCGGATAAGCATGATGATTGTTGTGAAGCCCTTCGCCGGCCGTAATCCATGCAACAAACCGCAGATTCGTCGCCGTATTGTCGAAGTTGCGGCTACCCAGCGCGTGATTTGCGCCGTTCACCACGGCACTAAAGAAGATATAGGTCGCGGCTTGCAGTAAAAATGCGACTAGGCCCCATACCGGCCCCAGAAGCCACATGCAGAGAGCGATCCCGCAGAAAACTCCCAGCATCCCGTAGCGGAAAAAGTGGCGGTCGAACCAGCCATTTCCGATATCCGGCGCAAAAGTCTTGACCGTATCTTCGTTGTGGGCCTCGCGTGCGTAGTAATAGACGTTGCCCAGAAGAATTTGCCACAAGCCCTCGAGCACCGGGCTGTGCGGGTCACCTTCGACATCCGTATGGCGATGATGCTTTCGATGGACGGCCACCCATTCCTTCGCGTTGATTCCCGTGGCGAGCCACAACTGCAGCCGCATTGGAAATGCTACGACAGGATTGAGGTACAGGCCGCGATGGGCTAGTGAGCGATGAAGGTAAATGCTGGTCGCGAAACAGGAAAGTTGAACACTTACCGCGATAAGCAGAACTGCGTAAAGGAGATGAAGCAAGTTAACTTACTCCGTTTCTGCCCAATGTAACCGACGCGAGTTAAGAGTAGCGGCGTTCAGCCGAAGCGTCAATCGCCCTGTTGGCGGGACGAAACCATGTAGTTACGTTGTTCAATCACGTGCTGCCAGACAGCCGCGCCCCAATTCCAGTATGCCGGTTAGGAAATTGGCGGCCGCTTCGTGTGCCAGTCGGAATGATCCTGATACAGCTTCGCCGCCGCGACCGCTTTCGCGTCTTCGCGCACGCGCGCGGCAAACTCGATTCCGATCGGCAGTTTCGCCGAAGTAAATCCGCAGGGCACGCTGATCGCCGGAAATCCGCAGAGATTGCCCATTCCGCCTAACGGATCGGGGAAATTGAGATCCTTTTCCAAATTGGCATCGAGAGCGCTTGCGGCCACCGGCAACGTCGGCGCGGCTAGCACGTCGTACTTCTCGAATAGCTCATCTATTTTCTGTTGGCAAATGCCGCGCACTTGCAACGCGCGCATGTAATCGTCGGCTGAAATCTGTTCGTTGATGTAGCCGCTGATTCGACCGAGCGGATCGCTAAGCTCTGAGACTTTTCCCGATTCGATCAGATCGCGAAATGCCGCGGCGCCCTCGACATTGATGATCACTCCCGCCGCGGCTTCGAACGGACCGTCCGGGAGCTGCGCATCCTCTACCACCGCGCCTTGCTTCTCCAGCACCGCCATTGCTCCTTGTGTCGCTGAATCAATGTCCGGATCAATTTTTTTCCATGCGTTCGTCAGCCAGCCAATCTTCAGCTTGGCAGGTGGCGGCGCGCCATATTCGAAAGCTGCCTCAGCCAGGGGCAGGGAACTGCGATCTTTTGAATCGTGTCCGGCTATCGCCGCGAGAATCGTCGCGCAATCATCCGCGGTGCGCGCCATCGGTCCGATTTTGTCTAGCGAGTACGCCAGCGCCATCGCGCCATAGCGGCTCACGCGTCCGAACGTCGGCCGCAATCCCGCAATTCCGCAGAATCCCGAGGGGCAAATTATGGAGCCCCAGGTCTCGGTCCCGATCGCAAACGCTGCAAGGGCCGCCGCAACAATCGCCCCCGATCCGCTCGAGGAGCCGCACGTCCAGCATCCTTCGTTCCACGGGTTTTTCGCCGGGCCGGTCAACGAAGCCGATGCGAAGCGATAGCCCATTCCGCCGGCCAACTCGATCATCGCGGCTTTGCCGATCAATACGGCGCCGGCTTTGTTCAGCTTTTCGACCACCGTCGCGTCGTAGTCGAATGTCTGATCCGCGAAGGGCCGCGCGCCCCAAGTTGTCGGATAGCCTTTCACTGCTAGCAAATCTTTCGCGGCATAAGGAATTCCGTGAAGCGGGCCGCGATAGTGTCCTGCTGCGATTTCCTTTTCGGCTGCATGGGCTTGCTCGAGCGCGAGGTCGCGCGTCAGCGTCGCGTAGGCATTGAACTGTGAATTCAACCGTTCGCTGCGCGCGAGGTAGCCTTCGGCGAGTGCGACCGGAGAAATTTGCCGCGCGCGAATACGCCGCCCCAATTCGCGCACGGAGAGATACAGAATATCCTCGCCGGGCAGCGCTCGCTTCTTCTCAACGGCGGGGAGCACGGGTCACCTCCGTAGCGTCGGGCGCGAGTCTGAGAACTGTCGCGGGCTGGTCGCCATTGCCAAGCGGGTAGGCGCGCAGCTTATCGAGGCCTTTCTGCAATTCTCCTGCGAGCCGCCGGACTTCGGTCTTCTGCTCGGCGGAAAGCCGGTCGCCGTAGCGGCGGAAGACGTCCGCGACGCGCGCATCGATCTCTGCCTGCCGCGCCGACACGGCATCATCGGCGCCGGCACGAGTCGAATCACCGGCAAACCCGGTGCCGGTGCCGGGCCGCGGCCCGGCGTCGACTCCGGGCGCTATCGCCACGGTCGCCGCAGCGATCGCCGCCGTGCGCGCAAACGCGCGGCGCGTCAATTTCTTCACATCCTTCGTAGGTTCACCACGCATCAGTCGTACCCTCTGTTCTCGAATTCGCCCCGGCCGGAAATCCGGCGGCCCAGACTAATGGACAGCCGTAGCCGCGTCAACTCGACTTAGCCTTCGATCGCTACAAGCCATCCAACGCTTGATTCTTTGTGGACATCCCTCGAATCCCGCGCTTTGCGGAACAGCGGGCCGATATAAACTCTCCGCGTCACGGAATCCTGGCGCTCCCGGCGCTGACTGCCGCCAGCAACTTTCCCACGCTGACCGGGTTTCATCTCTGGATTCCGCAATCAATCACGGCCGTCCGAGCCGCAATTCGGACTAGGAGGATCCATTCATGAAGACGAGAATCATCGGTTTCTGCGCGGCGCTGGCGCTCATGTTCGCACTCACGTTTGCGGCCGGAGCTCCCGCTGCGCCGCCTGCCGCGAAGGGCGCGGTCGCGACGGCTCAGCCTGCTGCGCCCGAGCGCCATCCTGAAATTCGCGCCGCCATTGAATCGCTCGAGCACGCGCGCGCGCATTTGAAGGAAGCGCGGCACGATTTCGGCGGCCATCGCGAAGAGGCCCTCCGCGCCACGGATGAAGCCATTCATCAGCTCAAGGTTTGCTTGGAATTCGACAAGTAATCGCGCGTTCGGAAGAGTTTTTCTGGCAGCGTCCTTCGGCCATAGTAAGGTGAAGGACGCTGCTTCTTTTTTGACATGAGCGAACAAGGGTTCTTACTCTGAGGTTGTTGTTGCCGGAGCTGCGGCCGGTGCGGCAGGCTTGGATGCCTTGCCCGAAATCTGAGCCACGATCTTTGCCGCAAGCCCGCGGCTGGTTTGGCAGGCCGTATCATTGATGCGGCACTGCGCCAGCGTCAGTTTGCAGCCGCACGTGCACGAATCCGTATTCATCCGCTTCAAAGCGGCCTGCTTCTGCTCCGCGCTCAGGCCGGTGAAATCTACGTCCGGCAGATCCGTGGCGTGTTGCGCGTTCTTCAAGAAAATCTGCCCGAGGTCTTCAAACGTTTCGATCTTTTCACTGACCTGCATTCCCAGCAGCGCGCGGATTTCGTGGTCATACACGACTATCGGGAAGAGGCCCACGTGCTTCTGTACCACGCCGCCGTCTTTGCTCACCAGGAACGATGTCGGCAGCGCGGGTATGCCCCCGAATTCTTTCTCCAACTCGCGGCTGACGATCACGATGGGATAATTGACGTGCATGCCGCGCGCGAAGCTTTTCACCGCCTCGGGCGGGACATCCTCGTCTTCCGAAATTCCGATGATTTGCAGTTGATCCTTGTAAGTGTCCTGGAGCTTCACCAACTCGGGAATTTCCTCGCGGCAGGGTGGGCACCACGTCGCCCAGAAATTGACGAGCACCACTTTTCCCTTCAACGCGGCGGTTGAAACGATGCCGCCATCCAGATCGCGCGCCAAAAATGGCGGCAGCGGCTCGGGATTCTTCACGAAGCGAATCACCCCGTTATCATCATCGCCGTCCTGCGAATCGGCGCCATCCGGCTTCGCTGGCGTCCCGGACTTCACGGCCGCATAGGACGACATCGCGGCTGCCTGCTTCGCGGAGGCAGTCTTGTGGCCCGCGCGCACGCCCGCAAACGTAGCCGCGAGCAACGCAAGCACGCCGCAAACTGCAGCCAGGAATACTCCGAGTCGTGTCATTTCATCACCGACTAAACATCCTCAATTATGAGCCACACTCATGCAATCTCCAAGCGGCCGGCGTAGCGCCATTCAGCAAACGAACACCGCCGGCGCCGCTCCGAGTAAGACGCTCGGCGCGAGAAATTGTTCCACGCGAATTGAGCGGTGAATTTTTTAAAGATGGCGCCCTGAAGATATCGTGCGGCGTGTTTCGAAACTGGAGATTCGATTCTGCCGAAGCTGATTCCGCGGTGGGACGCCGATTCCCGGTTCGGCACGCCACAACAGAACTCAACCCTCTGCGCGGTTTGCTAACTCCCGTAAATTCAATGTAATTCGTCTTCGGTAGCGTGGCGCGCATTGGGCCTTTCGTTTGCAATACCAAGGGTCGCGGGTTGCGTTCCACACGATCCGCAGGGTCGAGTGAGTGAGGAGGAAGGGGCTTGCTCACACGGCCACGTGGGTCGTTCCCACCTGCCTCTGAGAGGGAAGCTAGGATGGATGACCCCATGACTCGGTCACGCCTAGGCCGGGTCACCGGAACGCAACCTATTGGGGCTCCCGATCCCAAGCGGGGGCCCCTTCTATTTTTAGGGCCTTTTCTGCGCTCGGCGGCTGTTGATGATCGATGCTCATTGTGCCGTGTCAGTGTCCCGATTGTTTGTGGCGCCGCTCCTTTAAAATCAGTCATTTACGTCCTGCAAGAATATTTGAGTGTCCCGATTGTTCGTTATCCGGGGTCCTAATCTTTCGGGGCCTAGATCGTGCTCGCTTGGCCGGTGGGCTTGCGAGTCTGGCGACGTCTTCGCGCTCCTGCTCTCGCACTCACCGGCGCTCCCCATAGGTGTCATGTGTCCCGATTGTTTGATGTGTCTGTCCTTTGAAATCAGTCATTTACGTCCAGCAACAATATTTGAGTGTCCCGATTGTTTGTTGGCTGCTCCTTCTACCTCCGGGACATGATGGGACCTCGATTTTTTGATCCAAACGGAGGGTTAGTTTCCGGCAAAATCTAGGCCTGAAAAGGGGGGATTTGCCGTGAAGAAGAAACGGTTTGCGGTGGAACAGATCGTGGCCATTCTGAAGCAGGCAGAACTAGGCATACCGATCGCGGAGTTGATCCGGCAGGTGGGGATTTCCGAACAGACCTTCTATCGGTGGAAGAAGAAGTACACGGGGTTGGAGGTCGATCAGGTACGGCAGCTCAAGCAGATGGGCGAGGAAAATGCACGGTTGAAGCGCATCGTGGCGGATCTGACGCTGGACAAGGCCATGTTGCAGGACGTGCTCAGAAAAAAATTCTAAGGCCCTCGCGGTATCGTCCGGTGGTGGAGTACTTGAGCCTGGGTTACCGGGTGAGCGAGCGGAGGGCTTGCCGGGTTACACGGTTGCATCGAGGGACGTATCGCTACAGCAGTCACAAGAACCCGTGGACCGCGCTGCGGATGAGGATTCGAGAAATTGCCCAGGTTCGAGTTCGCTACGGGTACCGCAAGATCCGAGTGCTGCTGAACCGGGAGGGCTGGGGAGTAGGGAAATCTCTGATGCAGCGATTGTATCGAGAGGAAGGATTGGTGCTAAAACAAAGGCCGAACCGTCGGCGTCAAGCAGCAGAACATCGGCGAGAACGGGTACGGGCCACGGAAGCGAACCAGGCCTGGAGTCTGGATTTTGTGTCGGATCAGTTGACGGATGGACGACGATTTCGCGCGTTGACGATCGTGGATGTGTTTACCAGGAAATGCCCGGCGATCGAGGTGGGGCAGTCGTTGAAAGGAACTGACGTGGTGGAAGTACTGAATCGACTTCGGTTCGAACGCAGCATGCCGAAGATGCTTTTCTGTGATAACGGGTCTGAGTTCACCAGTCAGATCATGGACCTGTGGGCTTACCAGAACGGAGTAAAGATCCACTTCAGCCGGCCGGGGAAACCGACCGACAACGCGTACGTGGAATCATTCAACGGAACGTTGCGAGCCGAATGCCTGGACACGCATTGGTTTGGGACACTGGCGGAAGCGCAGGAGAGCATCGAGGCTTGGCGGAAGGAATATAATGAGAGCCGTCCTCACAGGGCTCTCGGGGAGCGGACACCGAACGAATTCGCCAATGAGATCGTGGCTCGCCGCGATCTCATTGGGTTACAAACAGCCGAAAACTCGCCCTAGAGTTGGTACAAAAAAACCGGTCCGGTCAGACATTGCTCGTGCTCGCTTGACGAGTGGACTTGCGACTGTGGCGACGTCTTTTCGCTCCTGCGGTCGCAGGCACCGGTGCTCCCCTGACGTGTCATGTGTCCCGATTGTTTGATGTGCCTGTCCTTTGAAATCAGTCATTTACGTCTTGCAACAATATTTTGGTGTCCCGATTGTTTGTTGGCTGCGCTCCTTTTTTCCCGGGGGCTTGATCGTGCTGGCCTCTCGATCGCGAAACCGGGTACGCACGGACCTTCGCCGGTGCGCTTCTGCTGCTGCGCTGCGCGGTCCCGGGTTTATTCTGGGGATATATTAACGTATTGGCAATGGTACGGATGGGCTGGAACTAGATGCGGAAGCACGGAAAACGGGTGAACCTGAGATTTCCAGAGTTCCTTGTCCTCCAGCTCTCTGGCAACCACGCGGTGCGAAGAACATCGCACAGGAGAAGTGTTGCGTGACAACGCCTTCATTCTTATCAATGGGTACCCGCGGAAAAACCTTCGGAAACGGTTGCGCCACTCGCCCACCCAAGACCGCAAACCTCGGGAGAAGGCTGTGCCACCCACCACTTAGTCCATATAGTACAATTTACCAGGTATGCCGACCCAAATTTCAAGCACTGCCCGCGCTTCAGCTAAGGGGTTGCGGACTCCGCCGGTTTTATTTGCGAGAACACAAGAAGTTATTAGAGCGATCGAGTCCAAGCTCGGCGAACGGCTCCTCACATACTGGAACTCACCGAACGGTTCAATTTGCAATAACGATGTCACCGGGCTCTACGGCGTTCTTCGAAGCATAGGAAAGAGCGACCGTGTCTCGCTGTTCATCAAGTCCGACGGAGGCTCAGGGCAGGCGTCTCTGCGAATGGTCAATCTACTCCGCAAATACGTGAAACGGCTGACCGCTATCGTCCCTCTGGAGTGCGAGTCGGCGGCAACAATGCTCGCTTTGGGGGCCGATAGAATTCTTATGGGACCACTCGCACATCTATCGGCTGTAGACACATCCCTCACCCACGACTTATCTCCCGTCGACAGGGATAATGACCGCGTCAGTGTTAGTCAGGATGAACTCCAGAGAGTTGTGAGGCTTTGGCGAGCCCAGGCGCAGAGGAAGGCGGGAAATCCGTTTGAAGCCCTGTTCAAGTATGTGCATCCACTAGTCGTTGGGGCTGTCGATCGTTCAAGCGCTTTATCCACTAAGCTCTGTATCGAGATTCTTTCTTATCATCTCAAAAATAAAAAAAAGGCCGAGCGGATTAGCAATACTCTGAATTCCGGATACCCGTCCCACAGCTATCCCATCACGCTTCGGGAGGCCCACAGGATAGGACTGAATGTGGAACCGCTGAACGAACAGGTCAACCAACTGCTATTTGAGCTCAATGAGGTCTACTCGGAAATGGGACAAAAGACTGCAGTCGACTTTGATGAGCGCAATTCCCATGACAACAGTATTTTGAACATAATCGAGGGTAGAGGCCTGCAGATCTTCTTTCAAATGGATAAGGATTGGCACTATCGAACTGAGGAGCGCCGCTGGGTAACGCTGAATGACAAGAGTGCATGGCGGAAAGCTGAAATCGTTAAAGGCAAGCCGTCTGTTTCGATTTTTCACATACGATAGTTCAGACCATTGCGCTAGCGCAATCTGCGAGCGGGTGCGCGAGCGTGGAGTCAAACTGCCAACGGAATTTCAACGAGTGGAATCGTAGGCTGCGTCTCAAACGGCGCATCAGTTCGTTGTGGGAGGGACGCGGCGGAGGACGGGAATGCGGGCGCGGCGTAGCACATCTTCGACTACCAATTCTTTGAGGCGCGAGGCGTCGTAGTCGAAGTGCAGGAGGTTTTTGTCTTCTTCGAGGCGGAAGCGTTGCAGGCCGTAGGTATTTGCGAATTGGCCGAGAGCGCGGAATTGCTCGGGCTTCAGCGCGTGTTGCAGTTCGTAGGTCACGGTCATGTAAGTCATGGTGCAATTATAGCAAGTGCGAGAGCTCGGCGCTGCGCCGGCTCGCGCGTATGTAGGGTCCTAATTTCGGGATGGGATTTGAAAGCTCAAGCTTCCGGGTGGAGCTGCCTGACGGGGCTGGCTGCGAACTGCCCAGCGCTAAAGCGCATGGTTAAACGCGGCGCTTTTTCGGAGCGCTTCCCGATACAAACCATCGGGACGCATAAGGCGCGGAAGCGCTCCTCCCCCGCATGAATGCGGGGGCTGCCACCTGCAGCCGAGTTCCAAGCGATCTCGAATTCGTTACAACTGCACGTGACGGAGCCGCAGCGCGTTGGCGATTACGGAGACGGAGCTGAACGTCATCGCGGCGCTTGCGATGATTGGACTCAGCAGCAATCCGAAGAACGGATAGAGAGCGCCCGCCGCGACCGGCACTCCCAAAATGTTGTAAACGAAAGCGAAGAATAAGTTTTGGCGAATATTGCGCATCGTGGCGCGGCTCAAATTGCGCGCGCGCACGATGGCGCGCAAATCGCCCTTCACCAGCGTGATCCCGGCGCTCTCGATAGCGACGTCTGAGCCCGTGCCCATCGCGATTCCGACGTCGGCCGCCGCAAGCGCCGGGGCATCGTTGATTCCGTCGCCCGCCATCGCCACCGAATGTCCATCACCTTTTAGCCGGCCGACGATCTCCGCTTTTTGCGCCGGCAAGATTCCTGCAAAGACCTGATCAATGCTCAAGCGCTTCGCGACGGCATCGGCCGTCGTCTGGCTGTCACCTGTCAGCATCACGATGCGAATCCCTTCGCGATGCAGCATCTCGATGGCCTCGGGCGTCGAAGGCTTGATCGGATCCGCGACCGAGATGATTCCGACCACCACGCGATCCGCGACTACAAACATTACGGTGCTGCCATCGAGACGAAGGGTCTCGGCTTTCTCGCTCCATTCCGCCGATGCGATTCCGAGATCGAGGAGCAGCGCTGCGTTTCCCAAAGCTGACCTTGAGCTCTCGACGATGCCAGTCACACCTTTGCCCGAGATGGCGCGAAAATCCTGGACGTCTGCCAATGCGATTTTTCGTTCGGATGCGGCAGTCAGAATCGCGGCCGCCAGCGGGTGTTCGCTGCCGCGCTCGAGTGATGCCGCCAATTGCAGGATGCTGTTCTCGGTCATTCCGGCGGCAGGAATGATCTTTGAGACGCGCGGCCTTCCTTCGGTCAACGTTCCGGTCTTGTCCACGACCAGCGTGTCCACTTTTTCGAGCGTCTCGAGCGCCTCCGCATTCTTGATCAGCACGCCGGCGGTCGCGCCGCGGCCTGTGCCGACCATGATGGCCATGGGCGTGGCGAGGCCGAGCGCGCAGGGGCACGCGATGATCAGCACCGCGACGGCATTCACCAGTCCGTGCGCGAATCGCGGCGACGGCCCCCATACCGCCCACGCCACAAACGATAGCGCCGCCACTGCGACGACCGCGGGAACGAAATACGACGCGACGACATCAGCCAGGCGCTGAATGGGGGCGCGGCTGCGTTGCGCCTCGCTGACCATGCGCACGATCTGAGCGAGCACCGTCTCGGCCCCGACGCGCTCCGCACGCATCAAAAAGCTGCCTGTTCCGTTCACCGTTCCGCCCGTCACGCGGCTGCCCGCGGATTTCTCGGCCGGAATCGGCTCGCCGGTGATCATCGATTCATCTACGGAACTCGATCCCTCGGAGAGGGTGCCGTCCACAGGAATTCTTTCGCCTGGACGTACGCGGAGCGTTTCACCCACGGTCACGTTTTCTATCGGGATGTCTTCTTCAATTCCGCCAGCACGCACGATCCGCGCCGTCTTCGGCGCAAGCCGCAACAGCGAGCGGATCGCGCCCGATGTGCGGCTCCGCGCGCGCAGCTCCAGAACTTGCCCCAGCAGCACCAGCGTTGTAATCACCGCCGCGGCTTCGAAGTAAGTTGGCACATCTCCGCTGCTCATTCGAAATGAATCTGGAAACATGCGGGGGAAGAGAAGTGCGGCCACGCTATAAAGAAACGCAGTGCCCGTGCCGAGCGCGATTAGCGTGAACATGTTCGGGCTGCGATTGACGAGCGAATCCCAGCCGCGCTCGAAGAATGGCCAGCCGCCCCAAATCACCACTGGCGTAGCGAGTACGAATTCGATCCAAGAGATCGCTCGCATCGAGAGCAGATGTTGGATGGGTTGGCCCGGTAGAAAATCCGACATTCCTAGCAGGAAGACCGGCAGACTCAGCGCTGCGGAAACCCAGAAGCGCCGCGACATCGACGCCAGTTCGGGATTTTTCTCGTCCTCAGCCGTTGCCGTGCGCGGTTCGAGCGCCATTCCGCAGATTGGGCACGAGCCAGGACCTTGCCGCGCGATCTGCGGATGCATGGGGCACGTGTAGATATTCGCCGAGCTTACGATATCGGGAGAACGAGCCGACGATTGCGCTGGAGTGCTTGTCAGCTCGGCGCTGGACGCGACCGCCGCACCCAAGTATTTCTGCGGCGACGCGTCGAACTTCCTCGCGCATCCGTCCGCGCAGAAGTAGTAGGTCTTGCCGGCGTATTCGCGGTGAGCGGCCGCACTCTCCGGCTGTACGCTCATTCCACATACCGGATCGGTCTCAGTCTTCGCGACTACTTTCTCGCTTTCCATCATGGAGTCCATTCTTTCGTTTCGAATCTCCGGATCGGAATCTGCTCTGTCTGTCTCGTTTTTCGAGTTCATCGGGCGTGCGTATAGATCAATTGCAGCAACTCGTCGTACTTGGCTTCCGCTTCGACCTTTGTACCTTTGCGGACAGCCTGCGCGACGCAATGGCGGAGATGATTCCGCATCAGGGCCTGGCCCACAGCACGCAACGCCTCCTGCACGGAGGAAAGCTGGACGAGAATGTCGGGGCAGTAGCGGTCTTCCTCGACCATGCGCTGCAAGCCGCGAATCTGGCCTTCGATGCGCCGGAGCCGGTGAAGATTCGCCAGCTTGATTTCAGGATCGACGCCCACGGCTTTCTTGGGCCGTGCCTGCGCCTCGCAACCGCACGCCGCAGCTGTAGATTGCTTCACTTTATATACCCCCTAGGGGTATAGTACCCCGTTTCCTCAATAAGAGCAACTGTAACCGCCAGATGACCCGCGGGAGCGCCCCACATCGGCGAGTATTCCCGCTTGCGTCCCGCCGGATTGCTGATATATTCCGCGCATTATTTCCGACCACGGGGCCGAGAGGGAAGCGGCAATACGAGACTTGTGATATCGGGCTCTGCTTCGCTAAAGAGATGCCCATCATTGGAATCGAGCTACAACTTCTATGAGTTTGTTTGCGGTAAAGACGATCGACCTGTTGATGAAAGAGTCGGAGCGGGAGAATCAGCTCCGGCGCTCGCTCGGGCCGTTCTCTTTGATTGCGCTGGGCGTCGGCGCAGTGATCGGCGCGGGCATTTTCACGCTGACAGGAGTTGCCGCGGCGACGGCCGCGGGGCCGGCCATCGTTATCTCATTCGTGTTCGCCGCGATCGGCTGCGTTTTTGCGGGGCTGTGCTACAGCGAATTTTCGACCATGATTCCTATCGCCGGCAGCGCCTACACCTACGCCTATGCCACGATGGGCGAGCTGATCGCCTGGATGATCGGCTGGGACTTGGTCCTCGAATACTGCGTGGGCGCCGCCACAGTTTCGATCGGCTGGTCGCAAACGCTGATAGCGCTGCTGCACAATTTCGGAATCGATTTCCCAGCGAAATTTATTGCGTCGCCGTTTCAGCCGATCACGCTGACGGACGGAACGGTGGTGCACGGCATCATCAACGTGCCGGCCGTTTTGGTTGTGGTGATCGTGTCGGTGATTTTGATTTTGGGAATTCGCGAATCGGCGGGCGTGAATACGCTGATCGTGTTCCTGAAAGTATCGGTAGTGGTGGTGTTCATTGCTCTTGGCTGGAAATTTATCAACCCGGCGAACCACACTCCCTTCATTCCACCAAACACGGGGCAATTCGGGGAATTCGGCTGGAGCGGGATTGTAAGCGGCGCCGGCGTGATTTTCTTCGCGTATATCGGATTTGACGCCGTCTCGACGGCAGCGCAGGAAGCCAAGCGGCCCCAGCGGGACATGCCCGTCGGGATTATTGGTTCGTTGCTCGTTTGCACGGTGCTTTTTGTTCTGTACTCCTACGTTTTGACCGGCGTGGTGAACTACAAGGAACTCAATGTTGCCGCGCCGCTATCGATTGCGCTCACGCGGATTCCGATCCCGTGGCTGAGCACGGCAATGAATTTGGCGGTGCTCGCAGGGCTCACGTCGGTGATGCTGGTCATGTTGCTGGGGCAATCGCGTGTGTTTTATACGATGTCGCGCGACGGCCTGCTGCCGCCGCTGTTCAGCAGCGTGCATCCGAAATTCCGGACGCCGTGGCGCTGCAATCTGGTGCTGATGCTGTTCGTGGGATTGTTCGCGGCGTTCGCTCCGATTTCGGTCGTCGGAAAAATGACCAGCATCGGCACGCTCTTCGCCTTCGTGATTGTGTGCGGCGGAATCTTGATTATGCGGCGGACGCAGCCATTTGTGCCCCGTCCGTTCAAGACGCCGCTTGTGCCCCTCGTTCCTGTACTCGGGATTCTCACCAATCTGTTCCTCATGTCCGGCCTGGGCTGGTCGAATTGGGCACGACTGGTCGTGTGGCTGTTGATCGGCCTCGCAATCTACTTCGGCTACAGCCGCAAGCACAGCGTCGTGCAGCGCGTAACCGGGCGGTAAACCCGATTCGCTAATACGGTTTTGTTACGGCGGAATTATTTCTGGATCAGCAGGCTTTGCACGTAAAGCAGAATATCGCCTTCATCCCACGCTTGCGGCCCGATGATCTTGCGCGCGAATTTGCCATGCCGGTCGATCAGGTAGGTTTCGGGATACATTTTCGTTCCGTAGCTGGCGGCGATTTTCTTTGTGGTGTCGCGATACGTTGGAAAAGAAACGTGATTGTCGGTGAGGAATCTCTCGTAGGCTGAGGCGTCATCGTCGACGCTGACGCCGAGGACCACGCCGCCTTGCGAGGCGATCTGCGCTTGAAGCGTGTTCAGCGACGCCGTTTCTTCGACGCACGGCGGGCACCAGGTGGCCCAGAAATTCAGCACTACGACCTTCCCACGAAGGTCGGACAAGTGCGTCATCTTGCCGTCGAGAATGAATTCGAAGTCGTGTGCGGTGCGGCCGGCGAGGCTCGATTCGCCCTGGCGGTATTCCGGCGTCGCAAAGGACATGACCAGCCCCGCGATAAACACGAGCATCACGACCGTCAGGATATTCCGCTTCAGAGTACTCGCCACGGACACTATAATACCTGTGATTGAGAACAACTGGCGAATCCTTTCCTGACCCGCCGCGAGAAAACTACGGATGATTTCAGCGATCGTTCCGGCTCGTAACGAGGAGATGAACATTGCGCGGGCTGTCGAGTCGCTCGAGGGCCAGGCGGAAGTGCGCGAAATCATCGTGGTAAACGACCAATCGAGCGATCGGACCGGCGAGATTCTGGTCGACCTCGGGGCGCGAATTTCGAAGCTGCGCGTGATTGAAGTTACGGCGTTGCCCGCTGGTTGGGTGGGGAAGAATTTCGCGGCTGCGACCGGCGCGCGCGCGGCGATCGGCGATTGGCTTCTCTTTGTAGACGCGGACACGGAATTGTTACCGGGAGCGGCGCGCCGGGCGCTCACGGACGCGGATGAGCACGCGGCCAGCCTGGTCTCGTATTCGCCAGAGCAGGTGATGGAGACTCTGGCAGAGGAAATTCTTATTCCTTTTGTTTATACGCGCCTGGCGGAGCGATTTTCGTTCGAGCGAGTGAACGATCCCGGCTCGCAAGAAGCCGCCGCGAATGGACAGTTCCTTTTGATCCGGCGAGATGCGTACGACGGCGTCGGCGGCCACGAAGCGGTGCGCGCGCGTGTGCTGGAAGACGTGGCGCTGGCGCGGCTGGTGAAGGCGAGCGGCCGCAATATCTTCTTCGGGCCAGGGCAGGGGATTGTTCGCACGCGAATGTACCGGACGTTTGCCGCAATGTGGCAAGGCTGGACGAAAAATCACTACGAGCTGATGGGTGGAACACTGGGCGCGTTCGCGCGAGAGATTTTTGAGACCTTCCCGTGGCTCGAGATTGCGCTGCTCATTTGCGGATTGATAGAGACGGGCCGCAGCCGATGGATCCTGATCGCGGCCGCAGCGATCGTTCTGGCGGGCAGCCATTTCCGCTACGCGCGTGCGTTGCGGAGGAATCGATATCCGCTCTCGATCATCCAATTCTATATGCCCGCAAGTCTGCTCTATGCCGCCGTCCTGACGGCTTCGTATTGGAAGCAAGTGCGCGGCGCGGTGGCCTGGAAGGGACGACGCTACCCGACGGGAACCCGATGATCCGGATTACGCGCAAGATTGAATTCTCGGCGGCTCATTTGTACAACAATCCGAAGCTCTCGCCGGAGGACAACCGGCGCATCTTCGGCAAATGCAATAATCCGCACGGTCACGGGCACAACTACGTTCTCGAAGTCACGGTAGCCGGCGAACCGGATCCGGTCACAGGTATGGTGCTCGATTTGAAGGAGCTGAAAGAGGTTTTGCAACGCGAAATTATCGAGCGCATGGATCACCGCTTCCTCAATTACGAGGTTCCGGAGCTGGCCGGACAGATCCCGACATGCGAAAACATCGCGCAGCTCATCTGGAGGCTGCTCGAGCCGAAAATCACGCGCGGCCGGCTCGATCGTGTTCGACTTTACGAATCGCCGGATCTGTTCGTCGATTGCACCCGGAACGGCGCAGCATGAAACTGACCCTTCATCGGAAGTATGCGTTTGCGGCGTCGCACCGGCTGCATAGCCCGCAGCTCAGCGAAGACGAAAATTGGCGCGCCTACGGAAAGTGCAACAATCCCTACGGCCACGGGCACAATTACATCGTTGAAGTCGCCGTGAGCGGGCCCGTCGATCCGGAAACGGGGATGATCGCGAACCTCGTAGATCTCGATTCATACGTTCAGCGCGAAGTGCTCGACGCTTTTGACCATACCTATTTGAACGAGCAGGTGCCGGCGTTTCAAAAAATCGTGCCGACGACTGAAAATGTGTGCCGCGAGATTTTCCGCCGGCTTGAGAGATTTCCAGCGGCGCGGCTCGAACGCATTCGGATTCAGGAAACGAGCTTGAACAGCTTTGAATACGATCGTGAGACATCCGGAGGCCCATCCTCGTGAAAGAACCCATTGAGACCATCATTTCCGTAGACCAAACGATTGAGACCATTCCAGATCTCGTTCGAAAAATTCTCATTCAACTCGGCGAAGACCCGAACCGCGAGGGCTTGCGCCACACTCCGGAGCGCTTCGCGAAGGCGCTGCAGTTTCTAACCAGCGGTTATCGTCAAGATCCGGAGAAACTGTTCAACGGTGCGGTCTTCAGCGTCTGCTACGACCAGATGGTCGTCGTGAAAGACATCGAAGTATTCAGCATGTGCGAACACCACCTGCTGCCGTTCTTCGGCAAGTGCCACGTGGCCTACATTCCGTCGAAGAAAGTGATTGGCTTGAGCAAAATTGCGCGCCTCGTGAACATGTACGCGCGGCGGCTGCAAATTCAGGAGCGTCTGACGAGCCAGATCGCCAAAGCCATCCAGGAAAAGCTCAGCCCCGAAGGCGTCGGCGTGATTATCGAGGCGCGGCATCTTTGCATGGTGATGCGCGGCGTCGAAAAACAGAACTCCTCGGCGATGACGAGCGCCATGCTCGGCGCCTTCCGCGAGAACAAGCAGACGCGCGATGAATTTCTCGCGCTCGTGAGCACACCGAAGTCGTAAATCGCCACGAGCGGCCTCACCCGAGCGAAATTTTCCGCCCCCGTTTGCGAAAAAATGTTGCTTGGCTCCCGCAAACTGTGTGTGCTACGCTGAAATGGTAGACGAAGAGACGAACAGCGCACAGGGGTAGCGACGTCCTAGAAAGGGGAATGCGTTTGAGCGAGGCCAAAGTTGAAGTGATGGAGCAGTTCCGCCAGCACACCAAAGATACAGGCTCTCCGGAAGTGCAAATCGCCCTGCTGAGTGAACGTATCAACTATTTGACCACGCACCTTCGCTCCCACGTCAAGGATCACGCATCGCGCCGCGGGTTGATCATGATGGTCAACAAACGCCGACGCTTGCTGGATTACTTGAATCGTCGCGACCCGGATCGGTATCGCGAGATTGTTGAACGGCTTAGTTTGCGCAAATAGCGCGGCTCACCTGAGCGGCTTCGACCGCAACTGCCTCTCGAATCGCATCGCAGTCGTGTCCAGCATGCATCCGCATGAGGCGCAGGTGTATTTGCAGGCCGCCCTGAGCTAGACGCATTCCGCACCGCTTCTCGCCTTCGCACTCTTCCTACACTGACGGAAAAATTTCCTTCAGATTCGAAATGCGCCCGGACGGTTCCTGGCGCGGAGGATCGCAAAGAATATGTTTCATCAAGTGAGCGTGGAAATCGGCGGAAGAATGCTGACGTTTGAGACCGGCAAGATCGCCAAGCAAGCGCATGGCGCTGTAGTGGCCCGCTATGGAGACACGGTGCTCCTGGCCACCGCGTGCATGGACAACAAGGCGACCGAGAAGGATTTTCTCCCGTTGACCGTGGACTATCGCGAGTACACCTACTCCGCCGGAAAAATTCCCGGAGGATTTTTCAAAAGAGAAGGGCGCCCCTCGGAGCGCGAAATTCTGACTTCGCGGCTGATTGACCGGCCGCTGCGCCCGCTGTTTCCCGAAGGCTGGTCGACTGAAACACAAGTTGTGGCCATGGTTCTCTCGGCCGACAGCGAGAACGATCCCGATGTCATCGGCGTCACAGCGTCTGCGGCGGCATTGTTTATCTCGAATATTCCGTTCGACAAGCCGATTGCCGCCGTGCGCGTGGGCTTGCTCGACGGCAAGCTGGTTTGCAACCCGACCGTAGCCGATCAGAAGACGAGCCTGCTGAACATCGTCGTCGCCGGATCGGATGAAGCCATCGTAATGGTCGAAGCAGGCGCTCTCGAAGTTTCGGAAGAAACGGTCGTGGATGCACTGGCTTTCGGCCATGAGCAGATCAAGAAGATCGTAGCCGCGATTCGCGAGCTGCACGCGCAAGTAAAGCCGCAGAAGCTCGCGGTCACGCCGCCGGCTTTCGATGAAGATCTGGCTCGCGAAATCGAGAAGATTTTCGGCGAGCGGCTGCACGATGCTCTCGACACCGCGAAACATCCGAAGCTCGAGAGCTACGGCCGCATCGATGCCATCAAGAAGGAAATCAAGGCCAGCATCCCCGAGGACGACGAGGAAAAACTGAAGCTCGCGATGCGCGCCTTCGAGCGCCTGCGCGAGAAGTTTTTCCGCGACGACATGCTGGTTCGCCGCCGCCGCCCTGATGCCCGCCCATTCGATCAGATTCGCAAGATCACCTGCGAGATCAGCTTGCTGCCACGCGTGCACGGCTCGGCTCTCTTCACGCGCGGTGAGACCCAGGCGCTCGCAACCGTTACTCTCGGCACGAAAGAAGACAAGCAGCGGCTCGATCTTCTTTTCGAAGAGGAATCGTTCAAGCGATTCATGCTGCACTATAACTTCCCGCCGTTTTCCGTCGGCGAAGTAAAGTTCCTGCGCGGCCCAGGCCGGCGTGAAATTGGTCACGGCGCCTTGGCTGAGCGGGCGCTTCTCAACTTGCTCCCATCGGAAGAAGATTTTCCGTACGCCATGCGCGTCGTTTCGGACATTCTCGAATCGAACGGCTCGTCGTCAATGGCGACGGTTTGCGGCGGCTCGCTGGCGCTTATGGATGCCGGCGTTCCGTTGAAATCGCCTTGCGCGGGAATCGCGATGGGCCTTGTCGTCGAAGGCTCGAACTACGCGATCCTCACCGACATCGCCGGCGCAGAAGACCACTACGGCGATATGGATTTCAAAGTAGCCGGCACGCGCACGGGAATCACGGCTCTGCAGATGGATATCAAAGTCTTCGGCGTAAGTATCCACATGATGCGTGAAGCTCTCGCGCAGGCCCAAAAGGCCCGCTTCGAGATCCTCGACATCATGGAAGCCACGATCAAGACCGCGAAAACGGAAATTTCTCCGTACGCCCCGCATCTCTTCATGCTCTCGATTCCGACCGATAAAATCCGCGATCTGATTGGGCCGGGCGGCAAGAAAATCCGCGCTATCACCGAAGCCACCGGCGTCAAGATCGACGTCATGGACGACGGCAAGGTTCACGTCTTCGCCAACGACGGCAAGGCGGCCGAGCAAGCGTTGAAAATGATTCGCGAAGTCACGGCAACGGCTGAAATCGGCAAGACCTATCTCGGTACCGTCGTACGCATCGCAGAATTCGGCGCCTTCGTGGAAATCTTTCCCGGCACCGACGGCCTTCTGCACATCAGCGAAATCGCCGAGCAGCGCATTCGCACCGTTCGCGACGCACTGCGCGAAGGCGATCAGGTGATGGTGAAAGTTCTGGCGATCGAAGGAAACAAAATTCGTCTGAGCCGCAAAGCCCTCATTAAGGAGCAGCGCGATAAGCAGCAGAAAGAAACTGGCGCCTAAAAAGCAGCTTCACACACGCTCGATGCTCGCGCCGAGCTGCTGCAGCTTCTCCTCGATTCGTTCGTAGCCGCGGTCTAGATGATAGATGCGGTCGATGTAGGTCGTATTCGAGGCGACCAACCCAGCAAGCACCAGCGAAGCGCTGGCGCGCAGATCCGAAGCAATCACCGTAGCTCCGCTCAGCGGCGTCGGTCCATGCACGATGGCTTGATGGCCATCGATCGTGATGTTGGCGCCCATGCGGATCATTTCCAGCGCGTGCAGGAAGCGGTTCTCGAAAATCGTCTCGGTGATCACCGATTTGCCGGTGGCTTGCGTCGCGAGGGTCATGAATTGCGCCTGCATGTCGGTTGCGAAGCCTGGATATTCCTCGGTGGTCACGTCGGCGGCGCGCAGCGCCTTCGGCCCGCGGACGTGCAGGCAGGATAATCCTTCCTTCTTAACCTCGACACCGCACGCCGCGAGCTTCTCAATCACTGCCGCAAGATGATTCGGCGCGCAATGCGTGAGCTTGACGTCGCCGCCCGTGATTGCAGCGGCGATGAGAAATGTGCCGGCTTCGATGCGGTCAGGAATCACGGCATGCGTCGCGCCGTGCAGCTTCTCGACCCCATGCACGCGGATCGTGGACGTGCCGCTGCCTTCAATCCTCGCGCCCATCTTCGTAAGCAACTCGATGAGGTCCGTGACTTCCGGCTCGCGCGCCGCGTTGGTAATCAGGGTCTCGCCCTCGGCCAGCACGGCGGCGGTCAGAATATTCTCCGTGCCGGTAACGGTGATCTTGTCGAAATGAATCTGCGTGCCGCGCAGCCGGTCGCAACGTGCCTCGACGTAGCCGTGATCAATGGTGGTCTTCGCGCCCATCTTTTCGAGCGCGTGGATGTGTAAGTCGATTGGCCGCGCGCCGATAGCGCAGCCTCCGGGCAACGAGACACGCGCGTAGCCAAATCGCGCCACAAGCGGCCCAAGCGTCAGAATCGACGCTCGCATCGTCTTCACCAGCTCGTAAGGCGCCTCGGCATGTGAAATCTTCTCAGCAGCAATCGTGAATTCGCTCGGCGGCAAATCGGGGCTCTCGACGTGCGCCCTCATGTGCGCCAGCAACTTCGCCATCGTCATGATGTCGCGCACAGCCGGAATGTTCTGCAGGCAGACAGGCTCGCTGGTGAGGAGCGCTGCCGCCATCGCCGGGAGCGACGCATTCTTCGAGCCGCTGATGCGCACCGTGCCTTCCAGCCGCCGCCCGCCTTCAATTTTGAAGCGATCCATGTCCGGTCCTGACTCTAGTCCCTACAATCACCGCACTTGACTCAAATCCTTGCCTCGAGGCAATCGCAATCCCGCCGCGATCGCCTTCCGCAAATCACCCTTGCTCGCTGCCAGCAGCCACTTCGCCTGCTGCGAGTCCACGCCAGCCTTCAATATCACCAGCGCCGCCCGCAGATCGTGTCCCGCCTGACGCAACGCGTGTTCCACCGAAGACGCCCGGCGACCGCTCGCGTCCACCAGAATTCGCACCGCGCGCTGCTTCAACTTCACATTCGTCATGGAAACGTTGATCATCAGATTATCGTAAACATGGCCCGCGCGAACCATCGCTACTGTCGATAGCATGTTCAGTACCAATTTCTGCGCAGTACCCGCTTTCATCCGCGTCGATCCTGTAATGGCCTCGGGGCCGGTGGCGGGAGCGATCACGATTTGCGCGAGACGCGCGATAGGCGCGCGCCGATTCGCCGTAAGCGCCACAGTCGTAGCGCCGCGACGCCTCGATTCCCGCAATGCGCCGAGGACAAACGGTGTCGTGCCAGTCGCTGCGACGCCCACGACCACGTCGTTCGGTCCGACGCGTCGCGCCGCAATTTGTCTCGCACCGTCTCGCGGCGAGTCTTCCGCGCCTTCAATGGCGTGCGTCATCGCGCGCAACCCGCCCGCGAGAATCGCTTGCACCTGCGTTGCTGGAACGCCGAAAGTCGGCGGACACTCAGCCGCATCGAGCGCCCCCATGCGCCCGCTCGAGCCTGCGCCGGCATAAATCAGCCTGCCACCCTTTCGGAAAGCCAGCACGATTTTGTCGACTGCCGTCGCAATCGCCGGCAGTTCCCGCGCGACCGCGCGCGGCACACTCGCGTCCTCGCGATTGAGAATCCTCAAGACCTGAATCGTCGTCTTGCGGTCCAGCCCTGCCGAACGAGGATTCCGCCGCTCGGTCTCAGGCAATTTAGAAGTGCGGGATTTCACCATCGGAATTATAGCGTTTGAATCGGCGCACCAAACGTAGAACGAGCGCGCGACGTGGAATTTGTGACCTGGCAGTTATCGCCCGGCGGCGCGGCCGGAAACAAGCCCCAATCCCTCGATGATGGCATCGTGCAATCGGGGATTAAGTTCGCGAATCTTGATGTTGTCCGCCGAAGGATAAACTCGATTCGTGAGCAGGACTACGAAGAGATCCCTGTCAGGATCGATCCACAAAGAAGTGCCCGTAAAGCCTCTGTGTCCATAGCTGTGTGGCGAGAAAAATTGCCCGCTGGACGATGGTGCAACCGGCACATCCCATCCCAGCGCGCGCGCGGAATCGCCAATTGCGACGCGCGCCGTGAATTGTTCGACCGTCTCGCGCGCCAGCAGCCGGTGATGCGCGTAGATGCCGCCGTTCAGCATCATTTGCGCGAAGACTGCCACATCGCCGGCCGTGGAGAACAGGCCCGCGTGCCCTGCGACACCGCCCATCGCCGAGGCGTTTGCATCATCCACTTCGCCTTGCAATTGCTTCTCGCGGTAGTCCTTGTCATTTTCAGTCGGGGCGATTCGAGAGCGCAAATTCTTCGGCGGCGAATACATGGTATTCGCCAGCCCGAGCGGCTCGCAGATCCAATCTTTCGCGACGGCATCGAGATCAAGTCCAGTGAGCCGCTCGACAATCTCGCCCAGCAGGATGAATCCGAGATCCGAGTATTCGAGGTGCGTGCCCGGCTCGCTCACTAGCGGCTCGGCGATCACGCGCTTTAGAACGGCGCTCTTGCCGTCAACTTCCTTGTAAAAATGGCGATGAGCCGGCAAGCCGGAAATATGCAGCAGCAGATCGCGGACCGTAGCCTTCGCGCGCCACGAAGGATTCGGATCAGCCGCAGCCGCCTGAGTCCATTCCGGCAGATAGCGCGAAACCGGCAGGTTGATATCGATGCGGCGCTCCTGCGCAAGCATCATGATCGCCGTCGTCGTAACGATTGGCTTCGTCAAAGACGCCACATCGTAGATTGTCTCGGCCGTCACTGCGGGCGAACTTTTCTCGTATGTTAGCCGCCCGAATGGATGCATGGCGAGCCGGTCGCGATATCCCACCGCCAGCACGCCGCCGGGAAATGCGCGATCGTCCACGCCGCGATCGAGAATTTTGAAGGCATTGCTCAGCCGCGCGGACATGTCAGCGGGAGCTGCATCGAGTGTCATCGGCGCGCGATCGAGCGGGATGCCATCGCCGCGCTTGACGAGGCCAGGAACGGTGACGGGAATCTTCCCAGAGATCGCGTTCTGTCCGAAAATCGCCCGTGCCACGGCGCGCTGCGAGACATCCTGGGTGCTGAATTCAGCGACCCAAGTTTTCGCTGCAGGGAAGCGCTCGATCACGTAGGGACTTCCGAATCCCGCGACGATCACCGGCTTGGGCGACGCCAGGATTTGATTCACAAACGCCGCCTGTTCATCCGGCAGCCCAACGTTGCCTTTGCGATCCGCAACGCGAACCCAGATGCCGACGACCGCCGCGTCGTAACTTTCCGGCGACGGCAGCTTCAACGACTGCACATTCGAAAACTGCGTATCGGCGCGCAGCACAGTCACAGAATCGACGTGATTGCGGATCTCATCCTCAAAGTCAGCGCCTGGAAATGCGTCGGGATCGCCCGAAAGCGCGACGACGAGAAGCCGCAGCGGTTTCGTCGCGTCGAGCGGCAACGCGTGCGCGTCGTTGCGCAAAAGCGTGACTCCGCGGTCCGCAATATCCTGCGCCGCAGCCTCAAATTCTGGCTTCCCGAATTTCGCGTTCAGCGCATCCACGTCCACGAAGCGATTCTTCGCCAGCCCCAGTCGTTCCTTCGCACGCAAAATTCGCCGCACCGATTCGTCGATTCGCGCGGCCGGAAGCCGCCCGCTTTTCGCCGCCTCTTCCAGCCCCTCGAGCGCAGCGTCAACTGTAGGCGACAGCAGTAGCACGTCCACGCCCGCCAGCACCGCGCGCACCGCCGCTTCACCGGGCGGATAACGGGTAGTGACGCCGCCCATATCCAGCGCGTCGGTGACGATCAAACCGTCGAACCCAAGTTCCTTTCGCAGCAAATCCGTGAGCACATGCGGCGACATCGTCGCGGGTAATTCCGGATCCGGCTCAAAAGCCGGCGTAGCAAGATGCCCGGTCATGATGCTGCCAACTCCCGCCGCAATCGCCGCGCGGAAGGGAACCAGCTCGACGCTTTCAAGCCGCTTGCGATCGCCGGGAACCGTCGCGAGCGCGATATGCGAATCCACACTCACGTCGCCGTGCCCGGGAAAATGCTTCGCCGTCGCCAGGCCGCCATTTTCCTGCACGCCGCGCACGAAAGCCGAAACGTAACGCGCCACACTCACCGGATCTTCGCCGAACGAGCGCACATTAATGATCGGATTATCGGGATTGTCGTTCACATCGGCGTCCGGCGCGAAAACCCATTGAATTCCTGCCGCGCGCGCCTCGAGCGCCGTGATCTTGCCCACCGTGTACGCGTCCTGAGGATTGCCTGCCGCCGCGACGGACATCGCGTAAGGAAACCCAGTGCCTTCATCGAGCCGCATCGCGGTCCCGCGCTCGAAATCCGCCGAAACAATCAACGGCACCTTGGCCCGCTTCTGCATCTGATTCGCCAGCACCGCCGCGACGTACACTCCGCCGCGCTCAATTCCCAGCGGCTGCCGCTTGGTGCCCAGAATAAATCCGCCGACGTGATTCTCCGCCACTTGTCGCACGAGATCTTTGTATTCACCGCTTTCGGTGGATGTGAATTCGCCGAAGTAATACACCACGAGCAGCTGCCCGAGCTTCTCGCGCAGCGACATTCTCTTCAGTGTTTTTTCGACCCAGGGAGAGTCCGCTGCGGAGCGTTTCGGTCTAGCGGTGGCGGATTTCGACGCGCGGCCGGCGAGTGTCATTGCGAAAATTAAGCATAGCAGGAAACGCCAGTGGCCGCGCATTCACTCACGCCTGCGTTCCTGAATTGAAGCCTGAATTGATGCCAGAATTGTTGCACGATTCGACGCTTGCATTGACGCTTTCATCGCCTCGCTGTATATAGCACACGGTTCCATGCGAGACAACGAAGGCTTCCCATCGTCGATTTTTCGATTTCTAATCGCAACTATCTTCATCGCAGCGATGACCGCAGCGTCGTCCCGCGGACAGTCAAACCCTGGCCCTCCCGATCTTTCGGCGCTCGATTCCATCCTGCAATCTGCCGTCGAGCACGATGAGATTTCCGGCGCGGTCCTTCTCGTCGAGCATCGCGGGAAAATTGTGTACGAGAAGGCAGCGGGGATGCGCGCCCTTATGCCGTCTCGCGAAGCGATGACCACCGATACGATTTTCGACATTGCCTCGCTCACCAAAGTCGTCGCCACCGCGCCGTCGGTGATGAAGCTCGTCGAGGAAGGAAAGCTGCGGCTCGATGATCCCGTGTCGCGCTACCTCCCGGACTTCACGTCAAACGGCAAAGATCAAATCACCATCCGCATGTTGCTGACCCATATCAGCGGTCTCGCTCCAGACCCGCCACTCGACGCAGCCCGCTCCGGAAAATCTGCAATCTACGCGGAAATCAATCAGGAGGAATTGGCTGCTCCTCCGGGTATGCGCTTCATCTACAGCGACACCGGCTTCATCGTCCTAGGCGAACTCATCGAGAAAATCTCTGGCGTCGGGCTCAATGAATACGCCCGCCGCAACATTTTCGAGCCGCTGCACATGCAGGAAACTCGGTTTCTACCACCGGCCGATTGGAATCCCCGCATCGCTCCAACCGAAGAAATCGATTTGCCCGCGGGCGGAAAGCCGGGCTCGGGGCAGGGGCATGTGCTGCGCGGCACGGTTCACGATCCAACGGCGCGCGCGATGGGCGGCGTCGCCGGTAACGCGGGCGTTTTCTCAACGGCTTTGGATCTTGCAAAGTTCTGCGTGATGGTTCTGAGCGGCGGGCGCGTGCTTGGCGCTGACGGCGGGCGCATCCTGTCCGAAGCCTCCATCCAAAAAATGACATCTCCGCAATCGCCGCCGTGGATTCCGGCGATTCGCGGACTCGGTTGGGACATTGACTCGCAATATTCGTCGCCGCGCGGCGAATTCTTTTCCGTCGGCTCGTTTGGCCATACGGGCTTCACGGGAACTTCAATCTGGATCGATCCCGAGAGCGAGACGTTCGTCATTCTGCTGACGAACTCCGTTCATCCCTACCGGCGTCCGGCGATCTCGAGCTTGCGCAGCAAAGTTGCAACAGCGGCCGCCGCCGCGTTGCACATCGGCGGCACGCAAGAGGAATCTTCGAAATCCGAGCGCAGCTCCCATGCGGCCCGGCCCTACGATCTCGCCGGCATTTTCGCGGCGAGCGATCACACCAAAACAGGCATCGATGTGCTCGAAGACGAGCAATTCGCACCGCTTCGCGGGAAACGCATCGGCCTCATTACCAACCAGACGGGAGTCGATGCCAACGGCCGCCGCACGATCGATCTCCTCGCGCACGCGGAGGGCGTTCAACTCGCCGCCATCCTAAGTCCCGAGCACGGCCTCGCCGGCCAGGCTGACGAGCGAGTGCCATCCGCGACCGATGCCGCAACCGGACTCCCGGTTTTCAGTCTGTACGGCGAGACGCGCCGGCCGACCGATGAAATGCTCAAGAGCCTCGACGCCCTCGTCTTCGATGTTCAAGATGCCGGCGTGCGCTTCTACACTTACACGACGACGATGGCGTATGCGATGGAAGAAGCAGCCAAGCGGCACATCGCGTTCTTCGTTCTCGATCGCCCCGATCCTCTCGACGGAGTGTCCATCGAAGGGCCCATTCTCGATCGCGACAAATTATCTTTCACCGGTTATTTTTCGATGCCTGTGCGATACGCCATGACTCCCGGCGAGCTGGCGCAAATGTTCAATGCCGAAAATAAAATCGGCGCGGACCTTCACGTGATCCCGATGAAAGACTGGCATCGCGCAGACCGTTTTGAAGCGACGGGCCTCACCTGGATTCCTCCGTCTCCGAATTTGCGCAGCCTGAATGCCGCGCTGCTTTATCCGGGCATCGAGATACTGCAGGCTGGAGGAATCTCGGTCGGCCGCGGCACGGACACGCCTTTCGAAGTCTTCGGCGCACCGTGGATCGAGCCCGTCGCGATGGCCGACGCTCTCAATCGCCGATTCATTCCCGGCGTGCGCTTCGTCCCAACGCGATTCACGCCAGCGGCGGGCCTCTATGCCGGGCAACTGTGCGGCGGAATCTCAGTGGTCATCACCGATCGCGCCAGCCTCAACTCGATGCTCATGGGTCTCGAGATCGCCGCGATGCTCCACAAAATGTATCCAGCCAATTTCCAACTCGAAAAGACAAATGAGCTTCTCGGCTCGAGCGCCACCATCGAGCGTCTCAAACGTGGCGACGCCCCCTCGCGGATTGTTCTAGATTGGGCGCCGGAACTCGACGCATTTCGAAAAATGCGCGAGAAATATTTGCTCTACCACTAAAATCGCAGGGCATCCAAACTGCGAATATTTTCTCTGCTGATTTCGCTGCCGAGAATCACGATTCGCGCCGGGCCGGTTGCTTCGTGGCGCGATTCCAATAGCGATAGAAGAACAATCCGGAAAGAATCATCGCCAGACCGATTGACGATCGCAGTGGCCGGTCGATCCACAAATTTAACGTGAGCGCGGCCGCGCCCACCAAAAACAGCGCTGGAACAACCGGATAGCCCCAGGTTCGGAACGGACGCGGCATATCCGGCGCGATGCGGCGCAGACGGAACATCGCCACCACCGACAGCGCATAGAATATCCACGCCGCGAAAACGAACAATGATGTCAACTCTTCGAATGTTCCCGTCAGCGCCATCAGGGCGGCCAAGATTCCCTGGAATATCAGCGCGCCCGCGGGAGTTCTGAACTTCGGATGGACGCTGCTGGTGACGCGGAAGAAAACTCCATCACGCGCCATCGCGTACGGCACGCGCGCCCCGCTCAACAATGACGAGTTCAACGTGCCGAGCGCCGAAACGATCATGACCAGCGTAAACCAGCGCGCCGCTCCGCTACCGCCGAAGCTCTGCACGACATCCGAGCCGACATGCTGCGATCCGGCCACGCTTCCGAACGGCAGCACGTAAAAGCACACGGCGCTAAACACAAGATAGATTCCGGCGACCAGAATCGTGCCGCCCGCCATCGCGATCGGAAAATTCCGCTGCGGATTCTGGACTTCCGATCCGACGCGATTCAAATCTTCCCAGCCGTCGTAAGCCCAGAGCGCCGCAGCCAAGGCTGCGAGGAAACTGGAGAATGTCGCGATGCCGGTTTTGGTGGGCCAAAACGGATGAAAGTTAGCAGAACTGCCGTGGCCGAACGCAAACGCCGCGGCGACGATTGCCAAGATCGACGCAACCTTGATTGCCGTCAGTGCTACTTGCACACGACCGCCAACGCGGACGCCGAGATAATTGATGACGGTGAATATCGCCAGAGCGACGACCGCGACCGGCTGCGCCCAAGTAAATGCAAAATCGTACGGCTTGCCGGAGAAGGGAACCGTGAAATGAAGCGTAAAAATCGGCGCGGCGATCACCGGCACAAAGACGCTCAAGAAGCGCGCAAATCCAGCAGCGATTGAAGCGGCGGAGCTTGATTCGCCGACCGTCGAGTGCATCCATCCGAAAAGAAATCCCCAGACTGGCCCAAGCCCGCGGCTCAAATACGCGTACTGCCCGCCGGCCTCGGGAATCGCGGCGCCCAGCTCCGCAAATGAAAGCGCGCCGAAAAGCGAAAGTAATCCGCCCACAATCCACGCCGCGTAGACGACACTGACCGAGCCGCCTTCCGAGGCCATCTGGCTCGGCTTCAAAAATATTCCCGTGCCGACCATCGTGCCGATGACGATCGCCGACGCCGCCCACACGCCAAGCCCGCGGACAAGTTCGAACTTCTTGGTTCCGGAGCCCGCGCTCATTGGCTCACGCCCTCGGCCTCAACGCTACCCGGCTCTGCATTCAAGTCGCCACCGGAAATCGCGCTCGCAATTGAGCCGGCGGCAAATGTCACCACCGTCCCCACAAGCACGTACCAAGTCCAAGCCAGCGTCGTGAAGCGATTGACGGCCAGCATCGTGCCAAGCCCGAAAAGCATCCCTACAATCGCGCCCGTCGCGTTCGCGCGCCTGTTCCACATGCCCAGCAAGAAAACCCCCAGCATCGCGCCGTACGTGATCGAAGTAATCGTCAATCCTGCCACGAGCACCGGCCCCCAGTGCACCAGTCCGAGACTTCCGAGCACAATTCCCCAGATGAGCGTCATCCATCGCGAGCGCTTCAGCAACTCACCGGGCGATCGCTCCACGCCGGCCCGCGCGCCCGCGCCGAAATCCATGATGCTCGATGAAGCGAGCGAGTTCAACGATCCGCTCGCATTAGACATGGCCACAGCCAAAATCGCCGCCAGCACCAGCCCCGCAATCCCCGGCGGCATCTCGGTCACGATAAACGTTGGAAAGATCTGATCGTGGTCCGAAGGCACTACGCCCGGCGCAGCATGTTGGTAGAAAACAAAGAGCATTACGCCGATCACAAGAAACAATGCAAATTGGATGAAGACAATCACGCCGCTGCCGAGCAGCGCCATCTTGCCGTCGCGTTCATTCCGCGCCGCCAGCACTCTCTGCACCAATGTCTGATCCGTCCCATGGCTTGCCATGGTCAGAAACGTCCCGCCAATCACGCCGGACCAAAATGTGTAACTCTGGGTCAGGCTGAGCGAAAAATCGAAGACGCGCAGCTTCCCTCCGGCAGCCGCCGCCACTTGGGAAACCTCGCTCCAACCGCCGGGAATCCGATGCAGCAGCAGCCAGAACGCCACTGCCGAGCCAGTCAGATAAATTGCCAGCTGCATCACGTCCGTCCAAATCACAGCCTTAAGTCCGCCCTCAAAGGTGTAAAAAAGTGTGAGCACGGTCACGATCAAGATGGCCGTCCGGCTCCCGGTCCCGAACGCGACGCTCACAACTTTGCCCACCGCCGCGATTCGTACCCCCTCCGCAAGTGCCCTGGTAACCAAAAAGACCCCTGCCCCCGCCGACTTGACGCGCACCCCGAATCTCTTCTCTAATAGCTGGTACGCCGTGTAAAATTCCCCCTGGAAATACCGGGGAACGAACACGACGCACAAAATCACCCGGGCCACCAGGTAGCCAATTACAAGCTGGAGAAACCCGAGATTGCCGCCGAAAGCGATGGCTGGAGTGCCGATGATGGTCAGCGTCGAGGTTTCGGTGGCCACAATCGAGCAGGCAAGCGCCCAGGCCGGCGCCGTTTTACCGCCCAGGAAGTAGTCGCGGACATTTTTCTGGCCGCGTCGAAACCACGCACCCAGCAGCGTGACTCCGGCGAGGTAAAGAATCAGGATACCGAGATCGGCGGGATGAATTCGCATCCGGTAGCGTCAAGGAGAGCGGCGCGATGCTAACCGCACGCTCCGCG
>Ga0310039_10000316_pt1 | contig 42577 bp, 38 predicted proteins | sample Sb_taG_4_FD_200460 | JGI IMG/M metagenome (GOLD analysis project Ga0310039, IMG submission 200460) | Peat soil microbial communities from Weissenstadt, Germany - Sb_50d_6_BS metaG (v2) (version 2) | ecosystem: Environmental > Terrestrial > Soil > Wetlands > Peat | place: Germany: Weissenstadt...
GGTGGCCGCGCCGGCGTAAGGGAGGGCCGGCGCGGCGTAAGCCCAAGCCCAGTCCCCGCCGCCCCCGCAATGGCCCTGCGCGCCAGGCCAGCAGATCGAACTTACCAAGAACTATTGAGCCGTTACGTTCAAGCCATCTAACCCTTTATCCAGCAATGAGATAGAATTCGCCCAGTGGCCAACAGACGACGGCGCCGGCGACCGTGATGGCGGCCAGCACAACGCGGGCTACTTCAGGGTCCCTGTCGCTTTCCCCTTGCTCCCTCGATTGCTAACCCCGGCCCAACCCAATCCCGTGACGCCCGGCACCCCGTTATTTACTCATCGAAGAAGGGAAAGAGCCGTGCCAACTCCTTCTTGTCGGGGCGGCGGCCGTATTCGCAAATCTCGAACGCCTCGGCGTGATGCACCTTCTCCGCCTTGTCCTTGCCGTACCATTCGGCCAGCTTCTCGCGGTAGCGCTGGGCGACGGCCTGATTGCGGCCGGCGTGCCTGGCACGAACCTCCCGACGACGCTCCGCCTGCTTCTGCGGGTCCGTGGGGATCAGGCCGGCCGAACCCAGCGCCCCGCCCTCGTAGAACTGCGATTCCAACGTGTCGAGGGCGTCCAGCTTCTTCTCCATCACCGGGTCGATGGAAACCGCAACGTCCGGCCGGAACGGGTTGGGCTTCTGGAACGAGTCGGGGTAGAAGAGGAAGACGGGGTTGCTCTTCAGCGGCAACACGTCGGGGCAGAAATGGGGCACGGCCACCATGTAGGCCGAGTCCTGCACGAGAACCCCGGTGTAGCGGTGGTCGGGGTGGTAGTCGTTGGGGCGGTGGCTCATCACGATGTCGGCCTTCCACTCCCGGATCAGCCGGGTGATGGTCCGGCGGTTCTCCAACGTCGGCAGCAACTCCCCGTCGTGGATGTCCAGGACTTCGGTGGCCACCCCGAGAATCCGGGCGGCTCGCTCCACTTCGGCCTTGCGCCGGCGGGCCAGCGGCCCGCCCGCGTCCCGCCAGTGGCCGATGTCCCCGTTCGTGACGGAGACGAACTTGACGTGGTGCCCTTGGCCCGCCCACAGGAGTGCCACGCCTCCGGCTTGCAATTCGCAGTCGTCGGGGTGTGCCCCGAAGCAGAGGATGCGCAGCTTGCCGTCCTCCGGCGGTGCCGCCGGGCGGTCAATCGGCTTCTGTTCCGATCTGGTCTGCGAGCCGGTCGATCCGGGCCACAGCAGTCCCAGCACCAGCACGCACCCCAGCCCACCCATCAGCCAGCGAGTCCTTGGTCCCATGAGACGTTCTCCTGTCGGGGTTCACCTTGGAACGGATTTGTCAGGCCGTCAGGCCCTCGTGCTTCTTCCAGGCCCTCCCAGGGCATCGGCGGCAGGAATGGCGTCCGCCACCATTTCGGGCCGGACCTCGAACGGCTCGTTGTGGATCGTCTCGCCCTCGGCCGTCGCCGGAGCGGCAACCTGCCGGAGCAGTTCTGGCGGCAGTTCCGTCAACCCGAACTCCGCCAGCGTCACCGGCAGGCCGACCTCGGTGGCGAACCGCAACACCTGCTCCAGCACGGAGCGGGACTGACCCTCCTGGACCAAGTGCATCAGCAGGCCGTAGGCGACTTGGCAACGTCGAGGCTGAAGAACTCGTCCGCGTCTGAGTGGACTTGCGTTCACATCCGGCCGCCGCCGTCCACCACCAGCACCTGTCCCGTCAGGTAGGCCGACGCCTCCGACGCCAGGAACACCGCCGCCCCGACCAGGTCGTCCGGCTGGCCATGCCGGCCGAGCGGGACGGCGCCGACGATCTTCTCGTAGGCGGCACGGTCGCGGAAGAGCGCCGCGGCGAAGCGCGTCTCGATCAGGCCCGGCGCCAGGGCGTTGACGCGGATGCCGTGGGGGCCGAGTTCCTTGGCGAGAGTTTTCGTCAACCCGAGGAGGGCCGCCTTGCTGACGCTGTAGGCGCCGAGGCTCGGAATGGGGTCCAGGCCAGCGACGGAGGAGACGAACAGGAGCGAGCCCTTCTTGTGCGGGAGCATACGGCGGATGGCGTGCTGAGCCGTAACCAGGGCGCCGGTCAGGTTGACGTCGAGGATCTTTTGCCAGGCGACGAGGTCGGTGTCGAGCAGCGGGGCCATCACCGGGTTGGTCGCAGCGTTGACGACGACGACGTCCGGGGTGAAGCCCTGGCTATCGAGGGCCAGGAAGAGGCCGGCGATGGCCAGCGGGTCGCCCTGGTGGCAGACCAGGGGCAGCACGCTGGCGCCGCCGGCCCGAAGGGAGGCGGCGGCGGCTTCCAGGGCGTCGGCCTTGCGGCCGGTGATGGCGACGGCGGCGCCGCGCCGCGCCAGGCCGCCGGCGATGGCCAGGCCGATGCCGCGGCTGGCGCCGGTGACGAGGGCGCGGCAGCCGGTCAGGTCGAAGGGGTCCACCGGGCTCCTCCTGCGAAGCGACAAGCCATCATCGCCGGGCCGGCGGCGTTCGGCAAGGGGGGATTCGAGGCGGACGGACACTGGACCCCAGGCGCCGGCCGCAAAAGTTTCGCGGATTTACGGGGCCGCGCCGGGGTTTTGGCTGGACACGCGGGAAGCGCCGCTGCTAGTATCCCAACACCGTTTCCTCACCAGAGTCACTACCGTAGCGGAGCCGTCGCGTGAAAGGCGAATCATCAGCGGGCGCGGGCGCGCCAGGGCGAAGTGAAAAGATCCTCTTCTGGGCCAGTTTCTTCACGCTGATCGCCGCCGGCATGGGCATGGCGATCCGCGGCGACATCCTGGCCGACTGGGGGCACGAATTCGGCTTCACGCAGACGGAACTGGGCGAAATCACCGGCATGGGGCTGATGGGGTTTGGGCTGACCATCATCTTCTTCAGCTTCTTCGCCGACCTGGTGGGGTACGGCAAGCTGATGATCATCGCCTGGCTGCTGCATGTCGTGGCCGTGCTCACCACTCTGGCGGCCCCCTTCGTGTTCGCGACGGCTTACGGCAAGATGGGGGCCTACTGGTGCCTGTACATTGGGCAGTTCGCTTTTTCGCTGGGCAACGGCACCTGCGAGGCGGTCATCAACCCGTTGACGGCGACCCTCTTTCCGCGGAACCGGACGCATTGGCTGAACATCCTGCACGCCGGCTGGCCCGGCGGACTGGTGCTCGGGGCGCTGGTCGGCTGGGTATGCAACCATCTCCCCGGCGTCAACGTCGGCTGGACGGTGCGCTGGGGAATTGTCCTGACTCCGATGCTGCTCTACGGCCTGATGATGCTCGGGCGGCGTTTCCCCACTTCCGAGGCCAAGGAACACGGCGTCCGCCCCCGGGACATGATGGGCGAGTTGGGAGCGCTGGGGGCGCTCGTCGCGACGGTCTTTGTCGGCATCTGGCTGAGCAAGGACCTTATCCCGGCCCTTCCCGCCATCGACCTGGGCGGCTGGGTTGTCAAGCTGCCCGGCTGGCTGGGCTGGCTCGCCGCCCTGGTGCTGTGGAGCGGGTTCGGCCTGGCCACGGCCGTCCGGCCCGGGGAGGGACGACCGCTGCTGCTGTCCCTCGGCCACGTCATGCTCGCCTTCCTGCTGGTGATCCACGCGATGGTCGGCTACGTCGAGCTGGGTACCGACAACTGGATCCAGGACATCACCAAAACCGTCGTAATCGACAAGAACACGTCACTAATCGCCTTCGCCTGGACGAACATTCTCATGTTCGGCCTGCGCTTCTTTGCCGGTCCGATCGTCCACAAAATCTCGCCGGTGGGCCTGCTGTTCTGCAGCGCGGTGCTGGGGACGGCGGGCCTGATTCTGCTCGGCCTGCCGGCGACGGATACGGCCTGGCTGTGGCTCGGCGCGGTCACGGTCTACGGCATCGGCAAGACCTTCTACTGGCCGACCATGCTCGGCGTCATCTCGGAGCGCTTCCCCCGGGGCGGCGCCCTGGCCCTGGGCTTTAGCGGCGGCGTCGGCATGTTGTCCGCGGGCATCCTGGGCGGGCCGTTGATCGGCTACGAGCAGGACTATGCCGTCACGAGGGAACTCGAGCGGACGGCCGAACAGACCTACGACCGCTACAAGGCCGACAAGCCCAGCGCGCCGCTGCCGATGGTGCCCGACATCGCCGGCCTGGACAACGGCAAGGTCGGCGTGCTGATGAACTACGAGGACATCCAGAAAGCCGAGAAAACGGCCAAGGAAGAGGGGCGCACGCTCCCGGAAGACGCCACGAAGCTCCGGCTGCAGCAGGACATCGACCTGCTGGCGACGCAGGGCAAGACCTCGGAAGAACTGCAGAAGCGCTTGAAGTGGTGGGAGTCCGAGGGAAAGCCGTACGCAGCTCTGGATTATCCGAAGATAACGGACGTGCGCGTCCAGGGCGGCAAGACGGCCCTGACCTGGACGGCCGGCGTGCCCGCGACCATGGCCGTGTGCTATCTCCTGCTGATCATCTACTTCAGTCTCCGGGGCGGCTACAAGGTCGAAGTGCTGGTCGGCCACCAGGCCGAGGACGAGAAGTTTACCGGCGGCACCGAAGGCCCCGGCGAGGGCTAAGTTTAGCGGCGGCTCGCAGAGCCGCGCTCGTAGTGACCGCATTTATGCGGTCCGGGGAGCCCGGACCGCATAAATGCGGTCACTACGAGCGCGAGCCGCCGCTAAACGATTGTTGTCCCCCACCCTGAGACGCCATGTCCGGAACGCGCACCTTCACCTTCCTCGGCACCGGCACCTCCGTCGGCGTGCCGATGCTCGGCTGCGAATGTGACGTCTGCCGCTCGCCCGACCCGCACAACCAGCGCTACCGCTGCTCCGTCCTCGTCCATACCCCGCGGGGCCACATCCTCATCGACACGCCGCCGGAGTTGCGCCTGCAACTGCTGCGCGAGCGCGTCGGCTTCGTCCACGCCATCCTGTTCACGCATTACCACGCCGACCACCTGTTCGGCCTCGACGACGTGCGGCCGTTCGCGCGCCACCTCGGCGGGCCGGTGCCGCTGTACTGCACGCGCGACACCGAGCAGACGATCCGCGAAGCCTTCGCCTACGCCTTCACCGAGGAGGCGCAGTCCAACAGCAGCCTGTTCGTGCCCAAGCTCACCTTCCACACCATCACCGCCGACCCGTTCGCCGTCCTCGGCGAGCGCGTCGTGCCGATCCCGCTCTATCACGGCGGTTTCGACGTGCTCGGCTTCCGCTTCGACGACGTCGCCTACTGCACCGACGTCAGCGGCATTCCGGAGGCGAGTTGGCCGCGACTGGAAGGACTGCGCGTGCTGGTCCTCGACGCCCTGCGCCCCAGGCCGCATCCCGGACACTTCAGCGTCGATCAGGCGCTGGAGGTGATCGCGAAGCTGAAGCCGGGGCGAGCCTACCTGACGCACATGACGCACGAACTCGATCACGCGACGACGAACCAGCGCCTCCCGCCCGGCGTCGAGTTGGCATATGATGGACTCTCGTTCGAGTTTTAGCCGCTTGCGGCTTAGCGTTCGCTTCACCCTTGTGAAGCGAACGCTAAGCCGCAAGCGGCTGTACGGAGGTCCGTGTCCATGCTTAGCGTGCCCGACGACCTGCGGCAGCGCCTCCAGACCTACGGCCAGGAGCACGTCCTCGCCGGCTGGGATTGCCTGTCCGACGAGGAGCGCCGGGGGCTTCTCGACCAGGTCCGCGGCCTGGACCTCGAGCAGTTGCGAACGCTGTACGCCAACCGCGACCACTCGTTCGCCGTGCCGCCGCCGGAGCGCATCCAGCCGGTGCCGGTCATCCGCCCCGGTGGCGACAGCGCCGAGGCCCGCCGCCGCGGTGAGGAGGCACTGCGGCGCGGCGAGGTGGCGGTGCTGCTGGTCGCCGGCGGCCAGGGGAGCCGACTCGGCTTCGAGCACCCCAAGGGGATGTTCCCTGTCGGCCCGGTGTCGAACAAGACGCTCTTCCAGATCCACGCCGAGAAGGTGCTGGCGCTGCGCGGCCGTTACGGCAAGCCGCTGCCGTTCCTGGTAATGACCAGCCCGGCGACCGACGTCGAGACGCGAGCCTTCTTCGCCGACCACGGCAATTTCGGCCTGGCCGCGGACGAGGTCGCCTTCTTCTGCCAGGGGACGATGCCGGCGCTCGACCGGACGACGGGACAGCTCATCCTCGAAGCGCCCGGCCGGCTTTTCCTGAGTCCCAACGGCCACGGGGGCACCCTGACGGCCCTGGCCGACAGCGGGCTGCTGGGGCGATTGCAGCGTGAAGGCATCCGCCACATCTTCTATTTCCAGGTGGACAACCCGCTGGTGAAGGTCGCGGACCCGCTGTTCCTCGGCCATCACGTCCTGACCGCGGCCGAGGTGTCGGCGAAGATCGTGGCCAAGGAGAGTCCGACGGACAAGCTCGGCAACCTGGTGCTGGTGGACGGGCGCTGCACGATGATCGAGTACAGCGACCTGCCGGAGTCCCTGGCTCGTCAGACCGACGAGCAGGGTCGGCTGCGCATCTGGGCGGGCAGCCCGGCGATCCACATTTTCGACGTCGAGTTCCTGCGCCGCATGGTCGGCGAGGGGGTGAAAATCCCCTTCCACGTCGCCAAAAAGAAGGTGCCGTACCTCGACGCCGGCGGCCGGGTGGTGCAGCCGGCGCAAGAGAACGCCCTGAAGTTCGAGCTGTTCATCTTCGACGTGCTGCCGCTGGCGGAAACGTGTACCGTGGTGGAGACGAGCCGTTGCGAGGAGTTCGTGCCGCTGAAGAACGCCACCGGGGCCGACTCGCCGGAGAGGGTGCGGCAGGCGCAGAGCGACCTGTTCGCCGGCTGGCTGGGGCGAGCCGGCGTGACGGTGCCGCGCAAGGCCGACGGCTCGGCGGCTGTGGCGCTGGAGGTGAGCCCGCTGTTCGCGCTCGACGCGGAGGAATTGGCGACGAAGGTGGATCGGTCGCGGAAGATTGATGGACCGACCTATTTCAAGTAACCCGCTTGTGGCTGAGGAACTGTTGTTATAGATGAGGCTGTTGCCCCGCCGCGCCCGAGGCCCGCCATGACTGCACATCGATCCCGAATCGCCATATTCCTGATCGGCGCTGGCTTTCTTCTTGCCGCGGCACGCCTCCCTGCGGGAGGTGAGCCGGCGGACGACGGTGCCCCGAAGGAACACTGGGCGTTCCATCCGGTCACCCGTGCGGCGGTGCCCAAGGTCGCCTCGTCCGGGGCGCGTAACCCCATCGACAACTTCATCCTCGCCCGACTGGAAAAAGAGGGGGTGAAGCCATCGCCCGAGGCCGACCGGGCCACGCTCATCCGCCGGCTGAAATTCGACCTGCTCGGCCTGCCGCCGGCGCCGGAGGAGATCGACGCCTTCGTGACCGACCCGGCGGCCGACGCCTACGAGCGGCTGGTCCAGCGCTACCTGTCGTCGCCGCACTTCGGCGAGCGCTGGGCGCGGCACTGGCTCGACGTGGTGCATTTCGCGGAGAGCAACGGCTTCGAGATGAACCAACCGCGGCCCAACGCCTGGCCGTACCGCGATTACGTCATCCGCGCCTTCAACGAGGACAAGCCCTACGACCGCTTCGTCCGGGAACAGATCGCCGGCGACTCGAGCGGGGCGGACGAGGCGACCGGCTTCCTCGTCGCCGGGGCGTGGGACCAGGTCAAGAGTCCCGACCCGGCCCTGACGGCCCAGCAGCGCGCCGACGAGTTGCACGACATGGTCAGCACGACCGGCTCGGCCTTCCTCGGCCTGACCGTGGGCTGCGCCCGCTGTCACAACCACAAATTCGACCCGGTATCGATGAAGGACTACTACGGCATGGTCGCCGTCTTCGCCGGGGTGCGGCACGGCGAGCGGCCGGTGAGGGCGTCCGATTCCGAGCAGCGCCGCAAGAACTTCGAGGAGCTGCGCCGCCAGTTCGCCGGACTGTCCGCGGAGTTGGACGCGCTGGAGCCGCTGGCGAAGCCTGAGGGGGGCGAAGGTCGGCGCTTGCCCGTCAACGCCCGGAAGAACGTCGAGCGCTTCGCCCCGGTGAAGGCGAACGGCGTGCGCTTCACCGTCCTGGCGACGAACAGCGCCGAGGCGTGCCTGGACGAGCTGGAAATCTTCTCGGCCGGCGCCGACTCGCGCAACGTCGCCCTCGCCTCGGCCGGCGGGAAGGCCACGTCGTCCGGCAACTTCTCGGCGGCGCCGGCGATCCATCGGCTGGAACACATCAACGACGGGAACTACGGCAACAGCCGAAGCTGGATTTCCAGCGAGGTCGGCCGCGGCTGGGTGCAGGTCGAGCTGAAGGAGCCGGCCGTCATCGACCGCATCGTCTGGGGCCGCGACCGCGAAGGGGTGTACGCCGACCGCCTGCCGACGCGCTACCGGATCGAGGTGGAGGCGGAGCCCGGCTCGTGGACCGTCGTCGCCTCGTCGGACGACCGCCTGCCGTTCGGCAACGCGGCGACCGTCCCGCCCGCGCTGAGTCAAGGGCAGCGCGTGAAGTGGCAGCGCCTGACGGAGCAGCGCGCCGCGCTAGAGCGCCGGCTGTCCGAGGTGGAACGTGTGCCGATGGTGTACGCCGGCAAGTTTACGGCGGCGGAGCCGACGCACCGCCTGGCGCGCGGCGACGCGACGCAGCCGCGCGAGGTGGTGACGCCCGCGGCGCCGGCGTCCTTCGGCGAGCCGCTCAAGCTGGCGGCGGACGCGCCCGACCCGCAGCGCCGCACGGCCCTGGCCAGGTGGATCACCGACCCGCGCAACCCGCTGACGGCCCGCGTCATCGTCAACCGGCTGTGGCAGTACCACTTCGGCCGGGGGATCGTCCCCACGCCGAGCGACTTCGGCCTCAACGGCGGCAAGCCGTCGCACCCCGAGCTGCTCGACTGGCTGGCGGACGAGTTGATCGCGCACGATTGGAGTCTGAAACATATTCATCGGCTGATCGTGCTGTCGGCCACCTACCGTCAGGCGGGCGCCGCCCGCGCGACGGAACTTGCCGCCGACGCGCAGTGCCGGCTGCTGTGGCGTTTCCCGCCGCGCCGCCTCGAAGCCGAGCCGCTGCGCGATGCCATCCTCGCCGTCACTGGCAAGCTCGAGCTGCGCATGGGCGGGCCGGGCTTCGACCTGTTCGAGCCGAACGGCAACTACGTCAAGGTGTACGTGCCGAAGAAAGAGTTCGGCCCGGCGGAATGGCGGCGGATGGTCTACCAGAACAAGCCGCGCATGCAGCTCGACGACACCTTCGGCTCGTTCGACTGCCCCGACGCCGGCCAGATCACCCCGAAGCGCAACAGCTCGACGACGGCACTGCAAGCGCTGAACCTGATGAACAGCCGCTTCGTCGTGCAGCAGGCCGGGTTGTTCGCCGAACGGCTGAAGCGCGAGGCCGGCGACGACCCGGCGCCCCAGGTGCGACTTGGCTTCCGCCTGGCGTTCGGCCGCACGCCGACCGCCGAGGAAGCGGCCGCGGCGCTGCCGCTGATCCGCGAACACGGCCTGGCGGCGTTCTGCCGGGCGCTGCTGAACGCGAATGAGTTCCTTTACGTGTTCTGATCCATGATTCGATGTGGCTGGGGTCGCCACGAGATATTACCCCGGCAAGAAAGAACCGCACACAAGCCCGACGCGCCAGCGAGGGGAAGCCGACATCCCTCGCTGGCGCGTCGGGCTTGTGTGACCAACGTCCTTGCCGGGGTAATAGAATCAAGGGGGACAGGTGCGTTTTCTCGGAGGTTCGCCCAGGCCCGAAGGAGCCGCAGTTATGTCCGCAGTTCCCTCCAAGCAAACGCCGGACATGCCGTCGGCGGAGACGGTGGAAGAGCGTTTCCACCGCCTTGAAGCGACCTGGCTTGCCGAGGTGGGGTATGCGTCGTCAAGCACCGCGCTCCGCAGCCACCCGGCCTTTCAGGAAATTGTCGGCCTGGGCGAAGCGGTTGTGCCCCTGATGCTGCGCGACCTGGAGGAGCGGCCGCGGTTGTGGGTCTGGGCATTGCCCCGGATCACCGGCGCCGACCCCGTGCCGGAGTCTGACCGCGGGAACATCGCCAAGATGAGCGCGGCCTGGCTGCGCTGGGGGAGGGAGCACGGCTACCGATGGTAGGACGCATCGAGCAGGCCTTCCCCGGACTGCGCGGCACGGCGTATCAGGTGACTAGCCCGCAGGACGACACCTACAACTGCATCGCCTGGGCGGCCGGCGACACGACGGACTGGTGGTGGCCCGATGAACCCAACAACCCCGAGAGCGCCTACTGGCCGCCAGACGTTCCACGCGTGGAGACGCTGGAGGCGTTCCGGGAGGCGTTCGCCAATCTTGGCTACGTGGTTTGTAACGACGACCAATTTGAAGGGGGCTACGAGAAGGTCGCCCTGTTTGCCCTCGCCGGGGAACCGAAGCACGTGGCCCGGCAGTTGCCCAACGGCCGCTGGACAAGCAAGCTGGGGCCGATGGAAGACGTCGAGCACGCGCTGCATGACCTAACGAGGATGGTGTACGGCTCGGTCGTGCTGGTGATGAAGCGACCGCTGTCGGCGGCGGAAAAAGGAGAAGTAGACCGTGCCCCGTGATGCGGCGTGCAATATCGACTAATTCGATTGATTGACTCCTGTAGCGGGCTTACCGATGTTCGATCATCCTCTCTCGCACGCTGGCCGTCGTCTGCTGAATCGGCGCGACTTCCTCGCCCACGCCGGCACTGGTTTGGGCGGCATCGCCCTGGCAACCCTCCTCGCTGAGGCGGCGCGGGCCGGCGAGCGCGAAACGACAAGCAACCCCCTGGCTCCTCGCCCGGCGCAGTTCGCACCCAAGGCGAAGCGGGTGTTGATGATCTTCTGCTCGGGCGCGGTCAGCCACGTCGATACCTTCGACTACAAGCCCGAGCTGGTGAAGCGCGACGGCCAGCCGATGCCCGGCGCCGACAAGCTCGTCACCTTCCAGGGCGAGCAGGGCAACCTCGTGCGGCCGCTATGGACGTTCCGGCCGCGCGGGCAGAGCGGCAAGATGGTCAGCGACCTGCTGCCGCACCTGGCCCAATTAGCCGACGAGATGTGCTTCATCCACTCGATGACGGCGAAGAGCAACACGCACGGGCCGGCCGAGAACCAGATGTCCACCGGCTTCACGCTCGACGGCTTCCCCAGCGTCGGCGCGTGGGTCAGCTACGCCCTGGGCACCGAGTGCGCCGACCTGCCCGCGTTCGTGGCCGTCCCGGACCCGCGCGGCGTGCCGCAGGTCGGGCCGAACAATTGGGGTAGCGCCTTCCTGCCGGCCGTCTTCCAGGGCACCGCCTTCAACGCCGACAAGCCCATCCCGAACCTCGCCCGCCCGCCGGAGGTGTCGGCTCCCGCCGAGGCGTCCACGCGCGACTTCCTCAAGCTGCTCAACGAGCGCCACCTGGAGCGCCACCCCGGCGACGGCGAACTGGCAGCCCGGATCGCCAGTTATGAGCTGGCCGCCAAGATGCAACTCCGCGCCGCCGAGGTCGCCGACCTGTCGAAGGAGTCGAAGGCGACGCGCGACTTGTACGGCGTCGAGGACGCCGACAAGGTGCGGGCCGGCTTTGCGCGCAACTGCCTGCTGGCGCGGCGGCTGCTGGAGCGAGGCGTGCGCTTCGTGCAGCTGTTCAACGGCGCCTACGCAATGGGCGAAGGCGTCGGCAACTGGGACGGGCACCGCACCATCAAGGCGCAGTACGACGTCCACGGGCCGATCCTCGATCGGCCGTGCGCCGCCCTGCTCCGCGACCTGATGGCGCGCGGGCTTCTCGGCGACACGCTGGTGGTGTGGGTGACGGAGTTCGGCCGGATGCCGACGTTCCAGAAGGGTGCCAACGGCCGCGACCACAACCCGAAGGGCTTCACCGTCTGGCTGGCCGGCGCGGGGGTCAAGCGCGCCTTCAGTTACGGGGCGACCGACGAGTTCGGCTACAAGGCGGCGGAGCACGTTTGCACCATTTACGACCTGCACGCGACGATCCTGCACCTGCTCGGGCTGGAACACGAGCGGCTGACCTTCTACCACAACGGCATCAACCGGCGGTTGACCGACGTGCATGGGCATGTCATCGAGGACGTCCTGGCATGAGGTCCGGCGCGGGGACGGCTTGTCGCCACTTGCCACGGTCCGGTAGGATGCAGCAGAGACTCGTCTGCCCTCTGTGGGAGAACGCGATGAATCAGTCGCTCATCTGCCCGAACTGCCATGTCAGCTTCGATGAGGGGGAACTCGTCGCGAAGACCGCAGTCCTGGAGTCCTGCCCGAACTGCCGTGCTGTCGTTCGGCAGCAGGAGAGCGTTCGCTGGCGCGACCACGACGCAATCCTCCGCGAAGACCTGCGGGCCATCGAGGAGTGGCTCAAAGCGATTGCCGGGGCAGAGAACTTGATCGTCGCAGGAAACCCCCGGCGAGGCCAAACCGTGCGTTCGTGGACGCTGCGACAGGTTCGCTCCAAGACGACCCGGCTTCCCTGGAGCTGTGTTGTCGAATATGACGCCGAATCTCCCCGGGCGGTTGAGGTGCGACTCGAATCCGGCGTGAGCGGAGAGGTCGTGTGTTCCGAAGCCGCCCGCTTACTGCAGATCTGTGCGCGACAGGGCGCCCAACCGTACGGTGCGCGAACAACCCGCTCGGAGTGGGGAGTCGAGCACGTCGAACATTCCTGGGGCGCGCGGCGACTTCTCGCAACTTCGTCCCTCTCCGTCGCTCTCTTTCGGGCCGTGATTGACCGGCTCGATTCGGTGATGGGCGACGTATTGACCGATATTATCGACCAATACCACGCTGCGAAGTCTCCCAATGGGTCGAATGGTCGTTGGACTACGGTGTCGGATTGAACACGTTCCACGGTCTCGTGCAGTGGAGCGTAGGTGCGGGAGGTGGCCGTGCTACAGCGCGTCTCAATGGAGAACTTCCGCTGCTTCCGATCGTTGCACGCACCGCTTCGCCCCCTGACGGTGTTGGTTGGACCGAACGACACCGGCAAGTCGGCCTTCCTCGCCGCGATCCAGTATCTGCTTAGCCGACGTGAATTCCGGCCGACCGACTATTTGCGAGGAGAGAGGAATCTCCCGATCACTATCTCGGGGGAGACCTCGAGCGGAACGGGATACCTATTCAGCGCCCGGGGGCCGGAGGGGTTTGAGGCGTTTGTCGATACCTTGCCAGTGGGATTTTTCCACCTGACCTCGCGCGGGGTGCCGATGGAGTCTGCCGGAACTCCTTCAGAAGGGGCCGCGCCTGACATGGACTACGACGGGAGCAACGTACCGGCCCTCCTCGACTATTTGTTGCGCCGGGACCGGAAACGGTTCTTCGACGTGGTGGCGGCCGTTAAACGACTCACCCCGGGCTTGGAGGATGTCAACATCGGCACTCCAAATCAGGCCCTGAGGCGTGTGGATCTTGCTATCGAAGGAGGATTTCAGCTGCCTGCCGACCTGGCATCATCCGGGGTGCGCATGTTGCTGTTCTTTGTATGTTTGGCCTACCACCCCAGGTCTCCAAAGGTCGTACTTCTGGAGGAGCCCGAAACGGCCATCCATCCCAAGCGGCTTGGCCACGTGATGGGCCTTCTGCGCGAGTTGGTTTCCGGGGCGCACGGCGGGCATCCCGTGCAACTCATCGTGACGACTCACTCTCCCTACCTGCTCGATCACGTCCGCATGGGTGAGGATCAAGTGCTGGTCTTCCACCGCGACAACGATGGCAGTCGCACGGCCGAGCCGGCTGACGCCGAGCGACTCAAGCTGTTTCTCGATGAGTTCCTGCTCGGTGAGGTCTGGTACAATCAGGGCGAAGAAGGGCTGGTGAAGAAGCACAAATGATCGAGTTGCTCATCGTCGGAGACGGCCCAGGGGACACGGCGACGGTTCCTCATCTCGTCGGTCGTATCCTTGGTGTCAATGTCCGTGCGACATTCAAGCATTGGGCGCGCATCCACAGGGAAGGGAGCGGGAAGGGCTACCGGAAGAAGCTGCTGTTCGCGATGAGGCAAGCCGTTGACGCCGACGCGACGGGGCTCGTGATGACCGTCGATGTTGATAACGATCCGCAGGGGCGGAAGTTGAAAGAGCTGTGCAACGCCCGCGACGAGGCGCGCCAATCCGCTCCCGCATTCCCCACGGCGTTCGGGGAGGCGAATGTCCACGCGGAGGCCTGGCTGCTCGACGATCGAGTCGCGGTTCGGCAGGGACTTCGCCTCGTCGGCGGCCATCCGATCCCCAACGTGCGAGACGTCGATAGCCCGAAGGAGGAACTCGAACAGCTCAGGCGACAGAGCGAGCGGTGCGCGGATTCGATCAGCGCCGTCTTGACCGACATTGCCAGGCTGGTCGAACCGTCATCCTCCCGGTGTCCCCACTGGAAGGAGACTGGGTTTCACCGTTTCGCCGAAGAGGTTCGTCAAGAACTCGGTCCGCTCGTGAAGCAGTGCGGTTCCGACTGCCCCGGCGGCGACGCCTGCGTTTGTAAGGAACAGCCGCGGGCGGGCGAGGTGTGATCCCTGCCCGCTCGTTCCCCTGGGTCGTCTGCTACCCCAGCGCTCCCAGTTCCCCGTTGATCTCTTCCACGTCGAACGCCTCCGGGTCGAACTCCCCGCCGACCCACTCGAGCCGTTCCTCGTGCTCCGGATGATTTGGGTCCGTGATCGCGTCCACGAAGTCGCCGTAGCCCCACGGGCCGCCGCAGTCCTCCGGCGGGCCGGCGCGCTTGCCCGTGACACACCGTGGGTACTGCACGCCCGGCTCCGGCGGGAGCGTCTTCTCGATCTGGACGACGTGCTCCCAGTTGTCGCCGAAATCGTAGGTGTAGGTGAACTTCTTCAGCCCCGAGGCCGCGATGCGGCTCAGGCTCATTTTGCGCTCGGGGGCGGCGTCGAGATCCTGCATCTGCTCGGGGTCGCCGTACTGCTCCCCGCCGATCTCAAAAGCGTGCAGGTGAGAATCGCTCCAGCCGAAGCAGACCTGGATGATATTGTGGAGCCTGTCCAGCGTGCAGTCCTGCACCTGCACGCGCCGCCAGACCGGCGGCCGGATGCCGGCCAGGGTGATCTTCAGTTGGTAGACCGTGCCCGACGTCTTTGCCTTGGCCATGACCGTGCTCCGTGCTCCAACGCTCTGGGAGGGGTGATCGTGGCTGGTAGCCTACTCCCCGCCGCCGGGACCCGCAAGCCCCGACGGACCCTTCTGGACTACCGGGACCAGATTTGCTACCACAGCGGTAACGAGTCCCGAACGACAGATCACCCCTGAGGAGCACCCCATGCGCGACAACGCGATCACCCGTCGTCACCTGGTTCAAGCCGCCGCCGCGGCCGTCGTCACCGGACTTCCGCAGCTGGCGGCCGCCGAGGAGAAAGCCGTGAGCAAAGGGCACATCAAGCAGTCGATCGTCTTCTGGTGCTTCAACACCGCCGGCGAGAAGTGGGACGTCGAGAAGACCTGCCAGGTCGCCAAGGCGCTTGGCTGCGTCTCGGTCGAGGTCGTCGCACCGGAAGACTGGGGCATCCTCAAGAAGCACGGCCTCGTCTGCGCCCTCGCCCCCAACGGCATGCCGGGTTGGCCGTTTGTTAAGGGCTTCAACAACCCGAAGTATCATGAGGAGGTCATCGGCCACACGAAAAAGGCCATCGACGCCTGCGCCGACGTCGGCTTCCCCAGCGTGATCGGCTTCAGCGGCTACAAGTGGCGCGACGCCGAGGACCCCAAGAGCGGCGAGATCCCCCGCGACGAGGGGGCCGACAACTGCGTCAAGGGGCTGAAGGAGGTCGCCGCCCACGCGGAAAAGAAGGGCGTGACGCTGTGCGTCGAGCATCTGAACACGCGTGACGACACGCACCCCATGAAGGGCCACCCCGGCTACCAGGGCGACGACCTCGACTGGCTGGCCAAGGTGATCCGTCGCGTCGGCTCGAAACGCGTGAAGCTGCTTTTCGACATCTACCACGTGCAGATCATGCACGGGGACGTCATTCGGCGCCTCGAGCAGAACAAGGACATCATCGGCCACGTCCACACGGCCGGCAACCCGGGCCGCGGCGAACTGGACGACAAGCAGGAGATCAATTACCCCCCGATCATGCGCAAGCTGCTGGAGATCAAGTACACCGGCTACGTCGGGCAGGAGTTCATCCCGACGCGCGACCCGCAGGAGGGGCTGCGCGAGGCGGTGAAGTTATGCGACGTGTGATATCGGCCGCTTGCGGCTTCGCGGTCGTGCGAAGCCGCAAGCGGCTACGGCGCGAATTCGTCCAGCGCCTGTGTCAGCCGGTCGATCTCGTCCGCCGTGTTGTAGTGGACCAGGCCGAGCCGCAGCAGCCCGCCCGCGTCTTCCAGCCCCAGGCGCTCCGTCAACTCCACCGCGTAGAAATTGCCGCTCCAGGCGTAGACCTGCCGTGCCGCGAGGTGCTTCGCTAGGTCCTCCGACGAATGGCCGGGCAGCGTGATCGATACCGTCGGCACACGCTCCCCCAGCCGACCCGGGTCGGTAATGCCCCAGACCCTGAAGCGCTTCCTCCCCGCCAGTGCCGCCAGCAATTTCCGCGTCAGTCCCACCTCGTACTCCTGAATCGCCGCCATTCCCGCGTGGACGTTCAAGCGCCGGTCGCTCATCTCCGGGAAGCGCCCGTGGTACTCCCCGTGCCGCTCGCCGATCTCCCCCAGGTACTCGACGGCGGCCGCGACCCCGGCGATCCCCTCGTGGTTCTGCGTGCCGGTCATCCACCGGTCGGGCGGCCGGTCCGGCGCCGGCCGGACCTTGTACGCCGGCAGACTCGCCAGCAGACTCGGTTTGCCCCAGAGGATGCCCACGTGGGGGCCGAAGAACTTGTACGCCGAGCAGGCGAGGAAGTCGCAGCCCCATGTTTGCACGTCGATCGGGCCGTGTGGGGCGTAGTGGACGGCGTCCACGAAGACGAGCGCGCCGACGGCATGCGCCCATTCCGCGACGGTGCGGACGTCATTGACCGTGCCGACGGCGTTGGAGGCGGCGCCGATCGCGACGACCTTCGTGCGCCGGCTCAGCTTGCGGCTGAGGTCTTCGAGGTCGAGGGTGCAGTCTTCCGGATGAATGTCCACGAACTGCACGGTGGCCCCGGCGTCTCGGGCGGCGAGGACCCACGGCCGGACGTTGGCGTCGTGGTCGAGGCGGGTGACGATCACCTCGTTGCTGGGCCCGAGGAATTCCCTGCCGATCGCCCGGCTGAGATGGAAGGTCAGCGAGGTCATGTTTTGGCCGAACACGATCCCATCGGGGTCGGCGTTGAGCAGGTCGGCGACGGCCTCGTGGGCGTCGGCCAGGATGGCGTCGGACTCGACGCTGGTGGCGAAAACGCCGCCGTGGTTGGCGTTGCAGGTGCTGAGGTAATGGACGAGGGCGTCGATGACGCGCTGCGGCACCTGCGTCCCGCCGGGGCCGTCGAGGAAGGCCGGGGTGAGGCCGCTGCGCGACTGCCGCAGCGCGGGGAACTGCCGGCGAAGAGCCTGGACGTCGAATTTCGTCATGACTTGCCCCCCACCAACGCCGCCAATGCCTTCCCCGTTTCAGGATGCTCAGCGAGCAGCCTCTGCACCGCCGCCTCATCCTCGCTGACCGCCGCCCGTGCGGCGGTGCCTCCCGTCGCCGCCTCCGGCCACACCGGCTCCACTCCCAGCAATCGCGCCAGCGCCTCGGTCGTCGCCGGTTGCTCTCGCAGCAGTGCCTGCACCGCCGTCTCTTCCGCGCTCAGTTCCACCGCGGGCCGCGCGGGCTGCGAAGCCGCAGGCGGCGCCGCTGCCTCCCAGGGCGGGCGCCAGCCGCACAGCGCCGACAGGCTCGCGGGGAAACACGTCGCCGCCTCCTTCAGCAGCGCCGGCAGCACCGCTTCCCCGTGCGGCCGCAGCGTCATGAGCAGGCTCGGCAGCCACGGCATCAGCACCGCGTCGGGCAACTTCTCGAACGCCCGGCTCAGCAATTCCACCACCAGCCGGGCCACCAGCGGCGTGAACTTCAGCGCCAGCAGGAACCCATTCACGTACCCGGGGAACGACGACAGCGCCAGCCGATTCTCCAGGAGGCCCGCGAAGAACTCGCGGATCGCCTCGACGGTGCGCAGGCCCAGCAGCCATTCCGCCGACCAGAGCAGACCGAGCTTGTTCGGGTCGTCGGTCACCGGGGCCGACTGCTGGATGGCGATGAGCAGTTGCGAGCGGTTGCAGCCGAGCGATAATGCCAGACTTTCCAGGTTGAAGATGAACGCCAGCATGCCGGCGACCTGGTCGGGCGTGGTGCCGCGGTCGCCGAACGCCGCCGGCAACAGCGTGGCGTAGTGCGAGTAGCCGGCCGTCACGAAGCGCTTCACCCACTCCGGCAACCCCGTCGGCGTCGAGCGGAAATAGTGGACCAACCGCCTCACCCGCTCGAAAATCTCCGGCGCCGACTGCGCCCCCGTCTCCTGCAGCAGCAGGCCGACCGCGTGCTCGCCGATCTCTTCCGTCAGCCGGGCGCTTTTCAGGTACAGCACGCAGTCCTCGGCCGCGGCCAGGGCGCTCACCGCGGTCGCCCCGCCGGCGAACGCCTTGGCCTTCAAGCGCTTTTCCAGGACGTGCTCGACCGTCACGCCCTCGTAGCCGAGCTGGATCAGCGGCGTCTGGTTTTTGCCGACGGCCAGGTCCCACGACTCCTGCACCGGCGCCTGCCCCAGGACGCGCTCGCCCATGATCGGCCGCAGCACGCTGCCGCCGAGCAGGTAGCGCAGTTTCCACAGCAGGTCGGAGCAGGGCAACAGGTCGGGTCGCTCGCGGTAGTCGAGCAGCGCCCGCTGGATGCTCGTCGCCTGCAGGTTGATCTTCAGCGGAGCCAGGCGCTCGTAGACGTCCTGGGCCAGGGGCGGCAGCGAGCTGAAGCCGACCTGGCCGCGGCGGTCGCCGCCGAGGAGCACGTCGCAGAGCCGCTCGATGTTGCGCTTCTTCGGCGTGCGGTCCTTCTCCAGGCAGGTGATGGCCGCGTCGCGGAAGTCGTAGGGCGTCGGGTGATGACGGTTGCGCATCTGGGCGAGGAGGATCGCCGTGTGATAGACGCTGATGGAGTCGGCCGTCGTGGCGAGGTACCCGTTTCGCCGCGCCAGGTCCGTGACGCCGACGCACCAGGCGAGGAGCTGTTCCTCGTCGGCGCCGGCCAGCGCCGGGGGCCGCATCAGGTAGCCCAGCAGCGAGTCGGCACCGGGGGAGGGAACCTGGCTTGCCGTTTCGCGCTCGGGGGGCGCCTCCGCCGGTGCCGTCTTTTTCCCCTTCGTCTTCTCCTTTTCCTTCCGCGCCAGGGCGAATTCCTTCACGTTGAGCGCCCGCCGGTGCTTGTCCCAGCTGGCGTCGGACAGCGTCACGGTCCCGGACGGGAAGTGAAACTGATGGTCGATGGCGGCGTAGCTCGACGGGATCAAGCCGTACAGCCAGGTGGTACTCGTCTTCGGCGGGACATCCCAGCGGTTGTTGTTCGTGGTGCCGAATTCCTCCACGTCGCTGACGGCGTGGACGGCGCCGCAAATATACATCGCCTCGGCCGGCTTGACCTTCTTCGCGGCGAGATGCTCCTTCATGCGCGTCCACATGAAGCGCTCGCGCTGGCGGTCTTCTTCGTGGTCCCGGTCCTTGCGGCCGAGGCGGCGCAGCAGGCTGCCGACGAGGAACATCACGTGGCGATACGTCTCGTAGTCGGCGCCGACGACGGCCTGTTCGACGTACTGGTCCCACCACTCGGCGAAGTAGCGGACGCGGGCGTTTCTCAGCAGGAACTCGTGGAAGCGCTCGAAGGTCGGCTCGACGCCGCCCATCTGCACGCCGACCGCCGCTCCGTGGATGGTCGGCTTCTCATCGCCGCCGCCCGCGGGGTCCTCGTCGCTTTCTTCGTCCTGGGCGAGGTGCTTTTCCAGCTCGCCCTCCTCCTGCGGCATCCATTGGAAGATGTGATCGACGCTTCGATCGACAAAAACGAGTTCCGTTTGCGGGTTTTCCAGGGCGAAGGCGATGGCCTGGTACTCGGCGGAGAATTCCGTGAGCGGGGCGACGACGCTCAGGGGCGTCCAGCTCGCGGGGAAGGCGTCGCTGTGGCCGGCGAAGGCTTGCAGGGCGACCGGCAGCTTGCAGTCGCGCAACTTGTCGAGCAGCGGCCGCAGGTCCTCGCACATCTCCATGAAGAGGACGCGCGGCGGCCGCTGCCGCAGGCGCGCGATCATGTGGACCGCTGCGGCCGGGGAGTGGTGGCAGACGGGGAAGATTTCCAGCGGCTCGTCGGCGGCGCGGCGGACGTCATCGACGAGGCTGCCGAGGAGTTTGCCGAGCGGCTGCGCGTCGGTGGCGAAGGCCTCGGCCGCGGCGAGGAGCTGCTGCCGCAGCGGGTCGAAGCCGGACGCGGAAGGTAAGGCAGCGGTCTTCATGGGGCGCCTCGGTCGGACGACTCAGGGGTAGAACCGGATATGCCTGACGAACGGCAGGGACGGCGACACGTCATTGCAGAAGGCGGTGTCCGCGGTCCAGAACTCGCAGCCCCGCAGGTCGGCGAGCGCGGCGTAGAGCGCGTCATAGATGCGCCGCTGATGAAAGCGCCTGGCGAAATCGCGCGCACGACTTACCATGTCCGAGTGCGTAAGGAGTTGAACATTTGCGGCCGCGACTTGGGCCAGGGCCGTATCGGCTTCGCTCACGCTAAGCACCCCGTTCATGAGCAGTCCTTGCACTACGGTTTCCGTCTCGTACTCGAACATGGGCGGGGCGATCAGGGTGAACCCGGCGGTCTGCGAGTCCTGGAGTAGCTTCCGGGCCTTGGTCCGCCACGGCTCACCCTTTACAACCCACTTGACGGCTACGCTGGCGTCTACACACTTCTCTGGCATATCGCGGCTATCCTTTCCTCACGCTGCTGCCGCAGGATCGCTGCCGCGTCCGTCGTCCCTTGCGAATCGTCCTCGATGTCGTCGCACTCCGCGAGCAGCTGCTCGGCGAGGCGCAGCGCAGCCTGCCGTTTCCGCTCCGCCTCTTCACTCGCCTGTCGCCTCGCTTCAGGCAGATTGGTACTCACCTGCTCGCAAAGGCGCGCCGCTAGCTTCAACTGCTCCGGCGCCGGCAGCTGCATCGCCAGTGCTTCCACCTGTTCCAGCGTTACCGAGTTCATGGTGTTTTCTCCCCACGCCAGCGGCTCAAGGTGCGCCGCGACCCCTGCTTCTCACCGCGAGCGCTCCTGTCCGCAGACCTCGCGTGCCGTCACTCCACTTCAGCGGTGATGCCCGCAGGGTCGCGCGGGACCAGGCGCTGATTCAGGGGGTCCACGAGAAAGTCGAGCGTCTCCAGGACCACCGCTCCGATCAGTGCCGTCGTGCGATCCGGCTCGCTGACCGCCTGGAACGTCCCCTGGCGGCCGAGCAGATCCACGCGCGCGTCATCCACCAGCGGTCGCCGCGCGCTCCGCCGGTCGCCGTAGTGGATCGTCACCTCGCCGACCGGGGATAACCCCAGTCGGTCGGCGACGTCGGTAGGAAGGACGAGGCCGGTGGCGCCCGTGTCCACCACGCCTTCGAGCTGGAAGTGACGTACCTTCTCAAGTGCGAGGGTTCCTTCCTGGGACTTCACCACGTCGCGGTAGTTCGACACCGTGAACTCCAAGGTCACTCGTCCCATCTCCGACTCTCCCTGGTCGCTTGCTGTCTTGGTCATGGGAACGACTCCGGGGGCACGTGACGATGATGTCTCCCGGTATTCTACCCTGATCCGGCGGCTCACGTCATCGTCGCCATCGCGTCCTTGCCGCCCTGCAGGAACGGCTGCCACTCCCCCTTCTGCTCCTTGCCGCGCTTCTCGACCACCGCGTGCCAGAACTTGTTCAGCACCGACACGTCCTCGGGAATCCGCCGCACCAGCGTGCCGACCAGCGACCGCGCCAGCGTGTACGCCTCCAGCTGGCGCTCGCCGAAGAAGTGGCCGTGCAGCACCGCGTCCTCCAAGACGCCGATCTGCTCCGCCGTGGACAGGCTCGACTCCAGCTTCTGGTCCTCCGAGCTAGCCCCCGCCGAGGCCTCGCGCATGTCGGCGAACGTCTGCAACAGGATGTCCAGCAACGCCGGCGGCACGTCCACCTCGAAGCGGTTGCGCGCCAGCAGCTCGCGCGTGCGGAACAGGACAATTTCCTTCTCCGTCTTCTTGTTCGTGACGATAGGGATCTGCACGAAGTTGAAGCGCCGCTTGAGCGCCGTGGACAGGTCGTTGACGCCGCGGTCGCGGCTGTTGGCGGTGGCGATGACGTTGAAGCCAGGCCGCGCGAAGACGATGCCGGCGCCGCCCGACAACTCGGGGATGGAGATGTACTTCTCGCTGAGGATCGAAATGAGGGCGTCCTGCACGTCCGAGGTGCAGCGCGTCAGCTCCTCGAAGCGGCCCATCTCGCCCTTGCGCATGGCGGTCATGATCGGCGACGGGATCATCGACTCGCGCGACTGGCCCGCGGCGATGACCATCGCCACGTTCCACGAATACTTGATCTGGTCCTCGGTAGTGCCGGCGGTGCCCTGGACGACGTGGGTGGAGTTGTCGCTGACGGCGGCGGCGAGCAACTCGGCGAGCCAGCTCTTGCCGGTGCCGGGGTCGCCGATCAGCAGCAGGCCGCGGTCGGAGGCCAGCGTGACGATGGCGCGCTCCACCACGCTGGGGTCGCCGTAGAACTTCTGCCGGATTTCACGCTCCAGCTTGTCGCCGGGCCGCGAGCCGAGGATGAACAGCCGCACCAGGCGCGGCGACAGGCGCCAGGTGAACGGCCGCGGCGCCGTGTCGGCCGCGGCCAGGTAGGCCAACTCGTCGGCGTACTTGACCTCCGCCGGCTGGCGCAGGATCTCGCCGTCGGCCGCGGGCTTCGCGACCTCGGACTTCGCGGGGGCGGCTGGGATGGTTTTCTTGGCCATGAGAGTGCGATCCGTGAGTGAGGGGTTGACCGCCTGGCTCGGCTGACAAGGCACCGGCAGTTTACCGGCCCCCGGCAGCGGCAACAAGTGCCGGCTACCGCTTGCGGTCGGCCGCGCCATCGCTCATACTCGGGGCCAGTCCGTTTAGCCGCCGCCCTCGATTTATCGATTCGCGAAACGATGAATCCGCGCCGCCCCGAGGGCGGCGGCTAAACGAGCAAAGGAGGGGACCAACGATGCGGCGCGCGATCCTGGCGGCGGTACTGCTGGTGGTGGCGGCGTGGCCGGTGCGGGCCGAGGAGCGGCCGCGGCCCAACGTGCTGTTCATCGCCCTGGACGACCTGAACACCGCCCTGGGCTGCTACGGCCACCCGCTGGTGAAGTCGCCGAACATCGACCGGCTGGCGGCGCGCGGCGTCCGCTTCGAGCGCGCCTACTGCCAGTATCCGCTGTGCAACCCTAGCCGGGCGTCGCTAATGTTCGGCCTGCGCCCCGACGCCACCGGCGTCCAGGACAACACGACGAACTACCGCACGACGCTGCCCAGCGCGGTGGCCTTGCCACAGTACTTCCGGCAGCACGGCTACTTCGCGGCGCGCGTCGGCAAGATGTACCACTACGGCGTGCCCAACGACATCGGCAACGCCGGCCTTGACGACGCCAAATCGTGGGAGATGACCGTCAACCCTTGGGGCCGCGACAAGACCGACGAGAAGAAAGTCCTCAACTACACGCCGAAACTCGGCCTCGGCGGGGCGCTGAGCTGGATGATCGCCGACGGCGGCGACGACGAGCAGACCGACGCCCACGTCGCCGACGAGGCCATCCGCATCCTGGAACGGAAGGGCGACCGGCCGTTCTTCCTCGGCGTCGGCTTCTACCGCCCGCACGTCCCCTGCGTCGCCCCGCGCAAGTGGTTCGATCTGTACCCGCTCGACAAAGTGGCTCTTCCGAAGGAGCCGGCCGACGACCGCAAGCACCACCCCGAGGCCGCCTACACGGTGACGCCGCCGAACTACGGCCTGGACCAGGCGAAGCTGACGGATTTCCTGCGCTCCTACTACGCTGCCGTCAGTTACGCCGACGCCCAGGTGGGCAAGGTGCTGGACGCGCTGGAGCGGCTGAAGCTGGCGGACAACACCATTATCGTGCTGTGGGGCGACCACGGCTGGCACCTGGGCGAGCACGGCCTGTGGCAGAAGATGAGCCTGTTCGAGGAGTCGGCGCGGGTGCCGCTGCTCATCGTCGCTCCCGGGATAAAGGCGACCGGCCAGGCGTGCGGCCGGCCGGCGGAATTGCTCGACATGTATCCGACCCTGGCCGACCTGTGCGGCCTGCCGCCGCCGGGGATGGTGCATGGGACCAGCCTGCGGCCGCAACTGGACGATCCCGCGGCGCCGGGGAAGAAGGCGGCCTACACGCAGGTGCGCCGCGGCGGCGGCAAGGACCAGTTCCTCGGCCGCAGCCTTCGTACCGAGCAGTTCCGTTACACGGAATGGGACGGCGGCAAGCGCGGCGTCGAGCTGTACGACCATCAGGAAGACCCGCACGAGCACCGGAACCTCGCCGACGACCCCAACCAGGCCGAACGGGTGAAGGAGTTGAAGGAGTTGCTCAAGGGCGGTGTTACCGAGGGGCCGGGCTTCTACCGCTGGGAGAAAGAGATCCTGGCCATCGAGCGTCGCAACCGGGAGAAGGCTCCGCCGAAGGAGGGGATCGTCTTCGCGGGCAGTTCCAGCATCCGCCTGTGGGACGTGGCGAAATCGTTCCCCGACCTGCCGGTGATCAACAGCGGCTTCGGCGGCTCGCAGATCGCCGACTCGACCCACTTCGCGGAGCGCCTGATCTTGAAACACAGGCCGCGCCTGATCGTCTTCTACGCCGGCGACAACGACACCGCCGCCGGACGGACGCCGGAGCAGGTGCGCGACGACTTCAAGGCGTTCGCGCAGGCGGTCCACAAGGAATTGCCGAAAACGCGGATCGTCTTCCTCGCCGTGAAGCCGAGCCCGGCGCGCTGGGGCCTGTTCGACGTGCAGAAGAAGGCGAACGCCCTGGTGGAGACGTATTGCAAGGGGGACGAGCGGCTGCGCTTCCTCGACGTGGTCAAGCCGCTGCTCGGCGACGACGGCAAGCCGCGCCCGGAACTGTACGCGAAGGACGGACTGCACCTGAACGGAGAGGGCTACAAGGTGTGGGCGGAGTTGCTGAGGCCGCACCTGAAGTGAGAGTCTGTAGCGTCAGCCGCTTGCGGCTTGGCGGAAGCCTGGAATCCGCTAAGCCGCAAGCGGCTTCCGCAACCTCAACCCGAATTCCAACAGACGAGTCAACCACGATGGCACAATACCGGATTGCACTGGTCGGAGTCTTCTGCTTGTTCGCGGGCCGGGCGGCCGCCGATTGGGAGGCGACGACGACCGACCTCGTCAAGGCTGAGAAGCCCGGCGACTTCGGCCTCTGCGGCGTCGTCGTGGACCACGCCGGCGGCGACGTCTTCATCGACCTGAGCGAGAAAGGGCTGTACCGCTCCCGCGACCAGGGCCGGACCTGGAAGAAGCACGGCCCCGTCGTCAGGGGCCGCACCGAATGGCCCGGCTGCCTGATGCTCGACCCGTCGGGCAAGACCCCCCGGCTGCTGATGGCGCTGGTCTACGGGGCGCCCGTCGGCGTCAGTGCGGACGGCGGCGGGGAATGGAAGTTCATGGATAGCAAATCGACCCACGTCGATTGGTGCGCCGTCGATTGGAGCGACCCGGCGATGAAGTTCGTGCTGGCGCTCAAGCACGAGTCGGGCGGCCTGCTCATCGCCTCGCACGACGGCGGCAGGACGTTTGCGGAGGTCGGCAAGGGTTACGGCCCCGCGTGGGTCTTCGATGAGAAGTCCGCCGTCGTCGCCGAGATGAAGACGAAGGATCGGCCGAAGCCGCGGCTGCTACGGACCACCGACGCCGGCAAGACGTTCGAGCCCTGCGGCGACTGGACCGCGACGGCGCTGCCGAAGCCGCGGGAGGGCACCCTTTACTGGCTGGTCGATGGGGCGCTGCTCGCCACGACCGATCAGGGCAAGAACTGGAAGAAGTTGTCGGATGTGAAGGAGGGGCGTTACGGCCCGGTCTTCGGCAAGGAGGCCAGGCAGCTGTTCGTGCTCACCAAGGACGGCATCGTGGAGAGCACGGACGGCGGCGCCACCTGGGGCCAGCCGGTCGCGTTGCCGGCGGCGCTGAAGGGCGTTTCGGCGCTGACCTGGATCGAGTACGACCCGAAGAACGACGTGCTCTACGTCATGAAGATGGGCTCGGACCTGTACCGGCTGACCCGCGGCAAGTGACGAAGGCGGCGGCGAGGGGCGGGACGCGTACAATGAATGGTAGAAGTGGGTTGATCCTGCGCCACGGAAAAAACAAGGACCCCTTGCCATGACCGACATCATCGATGAGATTCGCGACCTCAAGGCCCGCGAGGACGCCGTCATCCTCGCCCACTACTACCAGGAGGGCGAGATCCAGGAGTTGGCCGACGTCACCGGCGACAGCCTCAAACTGGCCCGCGAGGCGACCAAGGTCAGCAACTCCACCATCGTCTTCTGCGGCGTCCACTTCATGGCCGAGACCGCGAAGATCCTCAACCCCGACAAGCGCGTCCTCCTGCCCGACCTGAAGGCCGGCTGCTCGCTCGCCGACAGCTGCCCCGCCCCCAAGCTCGCCCGCTACCAGGAGATGCTCCGCGAGAACGGCCGCCGCTTCCAGACCGTCACGTACATCAACAGCACCGCGGCGGTCAAGGCGCTGTCCGACTGGGTCGTCACCTCCGGCAACGCCGAGGAGATCGTCCGCCGGGTCCCCGCGGATTGCGAAATCCTCTTCGTCCCCGACCGGCACCTGGGGCAGTACCTCTCGGAAGTGACCGGGCGGCCGATGATCCTCTGGAATGGCTCCTGCATGGTCCACGAGATCTTCAGCGTCGCCGACCTGCTGGCGATGAAGAAGAAGCTGCCGCAGGCCCTGACGGTGGCTCACCCCGAATGCCCGGCGAACATCCGCGAACACAGCGACTTCATCGGCGGCACCGAGGCGATGCTGCGCTACATCGGCAACCTCAAGGAGCCCAGCGACCTGCTGGTGGCGACCGAGGCGAACATGATGTGGCAGATGCAGAGCAAATTCCCGCAACACCGTTACCACCCGGTGCCGGGCATCACCTGCGCCTGCAACAAGTGCCCGCACATGGCCCGCAACACCCTGGAAAAGCTGCGCGACTGCCTGAAGAACGGCTACCCCGAGATCACCTGGCAACCCGAGTTCGACCGTGCCCGCGAGGTGCTGCAGCGCAGCCTGCTGCCGGTCGCGCCCGCGAAGAAGCCCGCCCCCGCGCTTGTCGATGGAGATTGACGGAATGAGCCACAGATGAACACGGATGAACACAGATTCAAAACACAGATTAATCTGTGTTCATCCGTGTTCATCTGTGGCTGATTACTTCTTAGCCGGAAGGAATTCGCCGCATGACCCTGCTGCCGCACCGCTTTCTCTTCCGCGTCGCCTCCCCCTGCCGCTACGTCAAGGCGATGCCCGCGGAGGAGGGCGATTTTCTCCTCGACCTGCCCGAGTCGTGCCGGCTGGACAACTTCGCGGCGATGGACGAGGCCCGCAACTTCGCCGACCTGCGCCTGGGATGGAACGAGTTGGGCCTCGGCGTGCAGGTCGAGGTGCGTGGCAAGTCGGAGGTGCCGCAGGGGGATGCCGCCCGGCCGCGCACGTCGGACGGCGTAACGCTGTGGATCGACACGCGCGACGCCCGCACCAGCCACCGGGGCAGTCGCTACTGCCATCAGTTCCATTTCCTACCGGCCGGCGGCGGCTCGGAGCGCGACGAGCCGGTGGTGTCGCAGTCGAAGATCAACCGCGCCCTCCAGGACGCTCCACTCAGCCCGCCGAGCGCCATCCCATTCCGCTGCGAGCGCATCAAGGGCGGCTATCGCATCGAGGCGTTCCTGCCGGCGGCGGTGCTCAACGGCTACGACCCAGAGCAGAACCCGCGCCTCGGCGTCTACTATGCCGTGCGCGATGCGGAACTCGGGGAGCAAGTGCTGAGCGTCGGCGCCGACTTCCCCTTCAGCGAGGACCCGAGCCTGTGGGGCGTGCTGGAGTTGGTGCGCTGACCGCACACCGTTGGGGCCGCTTGCGGCTTCGCACGCCCTGGGAAGCCGCAAGCCACTACTCCCCCGCTGCGATCTCATCGTCCCAGGCGTCAGGGACGGGGTTCTCCTGCGGAGGCGGATCGAACTCCTTCGTCCGGCCCTTGAACAGGACGATCAGCAGCAGCGCGAAACTAATCCCCGCGATTCCCCCTACCACCATCGACGAACTGAGCAGATTCATGGTTGGTCTCCTGGACGCTTCGTTGCGGGATGACCGCTCGACCGCGGCGCTTCGGCGCAGCGACCACCATACCGCCCATCTCCCTTGTGGCAAGTGAATTCTGTCGGCCTGCGAGGATTTTTCGGCTAGCCGACCTGGTCAGAATTTCACGCCAGGGCCTCCCGAACCGCCTTGGTGCCGGGCGCGACGATGCGGATCGGCCGGCCGACGTTCGAGAGGTTCTGCTTCTGGTGGTCGATGCCCAGCGCCTGGCAGACGGTGGCGAGGAACTCCGGCACCGTCACCGGCCGTTCCTTGACGCCCTCGCCGTCGGGGCCGGTGTCGCCGATTACCTGCCCGCCCTTGATGCCGCCGCCGGCCAGCACCGCGCTGAACGAGTTGGGCCAGTGGTCGCGGCCGTCGGCGCGCGGGAACTTCGGCGTCCGCCCGAACTCGCCCATCCACACGATCAGCGTCGTGTCGAGCAGGCCGCGCTCCTTCAGGTCGCGCATCAGTCCCGCCCAGGCCGCGTCCACCGTCTGGCTCAGGCTGCGGACGGTGGCGGCGTTCTGGCCGTGCGTGTCCCAGCCGTTCAGCGTCACCTCGACGAACGGCACCTGTCGCTCCACCAGGCGCCGCGCCAGCAGGCAACCCTGGCCGAAGAGGTTGCGGCCGTAGGCGTCGCGCACAGTCGCCTTCTCCTGGTCCAGGTCGAACGCCTTCGCCGCCTCCGTCCGCATCAGCCGCACCGCCCGGTCGTAGGCGTGCTGATGACTCAACCCGGGCAGGTCGGGGTGGTCGTCCATGAAGTCGCGCTGCACTTGCTTCAGCAGCTCAATGCGGGCGCCGCTTCGGTCCCTGTCGATCTCGGCGGGCGGAGTCAGGTCCTGCACCCGCAGGGCGCGATCGACGTTGTTCTGCCCCTGGCCGCCCGTCTCGCCCACGACCAGCGGGGCGTGGCGCGGGCCCAGGAACCCCGACCCGAAGGCGCCCTCGTTGAGGATGCGGAACGGCGCCACGCTCACGAAGTTCGGCAGCTCCGACTGGTCCTCGCCCAGCTCCTTCGACACCAGCGCCCCGAGCGATGGGTACTCGATCGGCCCTTGCGGGACGTAGCCGGTGCGGAGCAGGAAGGTGGCCCGGCCGTGGTCGCCTTCCTTGCTGGTCATACTGCGGACGATCGCCATGCGGTCCGCGAACTTGGCGATCTGCGGCAGGTGCTCGCTGATCTTGATGCCCGGGACGCTGGTGGCAATCGGCTTGAAGGGGCCGCCGTTGGCGTGAGCGGGCTTGAGGTCGAACGTGTCCAGCTGACTGGGGCCGCCGCTCATCCAGAGAAGGATGCACGAGCGCTTGCGCGCCGGATTTTTTGCGGCATCCTGGGCCAGCGCCTCGAGCCAGCCGGACATCGACGCGCCGACGATGCCGGCCGTGGTCAGACGGATCCAGTCGCGGCGGGACAGGGACGGAGTGCGGGTCATGAAGGATTCCCCCTTTGTTTAGCGGCCGCCGTCGGGGCGGCGCTCGTAGTGACCGCATTTATGCGGTCGCCCGGCGGCCCGGACCCGATAAATCGGGTCACTACGAGCGCCGCCCCGATGGCCGCCGCTAAACGGTTAATGATTCAGGATGAACTCGGGACTGTTGAGCAGCACCCAGAACACGTCGGCCAGCGCCTTCTTCGGATCGCCCTTCTCGACGTACTTGACGAAGCGCTCGCTCTCCTCGGGGCGCGGCTTGCGCGACAGCACCACCAGGTAGAGCGACTCGACCTTGCGGGCCGTGCTGGTGCGCTGCTCGGCCAGGGTCGCCAGCGTTCGGTTCTTCTCCAGACTGCTCCGGTCGGCGATGAACTCGTTGTTCATCAGGTACAGCGCCTGCAAGATCGACGTCTGGTAGTCGGTCTTGTGCTCCTGGGCGGGGAACCGGGCGAGGAACTGACCCCGCGCGGACTGGGCATTCCCCGGCGTGGCGTCCTGGTATTCGGTCGCCTCGGCCAGGCTGTCGAACAGCTGCTCGGGGGACAGCCCGCGCAGCGGCATCCGCGCGAACAGCCGCGGGTCCTTGTGACTGGGGTGCGAGACGGCGCTGCTGCGCTGGTAGGCCTGGCTGGCGGTGATGGCGCGGATCAGGAACTTCACGTCGTACTTGTGGTCCGCGAACCCGCCGGCCAACTCGTTGAGCAGCGCGTCGTGGGCCGCCGGTCGTTCGTCGCCGGGCCTGTCGGCCGGGTCGGCGAGGCCGGTGCCGAGGAAGTAGGCCCAGAGCCGATTGACGGCGGCCCGGGCGAAGTACGGGTTGTCGGGAGCCGTCATCCATTCGGCCAGGGTCGGCCGGGTGCCGCTGCCGTCCTTCCACTGCGGCTCCTTACCGTCGAGGAAACGGGCCCGGATCGTCTTGTCCTGGTTGGGCGCCTTGATCTCGCCGCGCGGGCCCGGCTTGCCCTGGGGCGCCACGTCGGTGAAGAAGGCGGCGTACTCCCAGAACTGGGTACGCGTCCACTTGTCGAAGGGGTGGTTGTGGCACTGGGCGCACTCGATCGTGACCCCCAGGAACAGCCGGGCCGTGCTGCCGGCCAGGTTCTCCGGCTTCAGCTCGTTGGCCTGGTAGAAGACGGCCGCCGACCCCTCCCCCCGGCCGGGATCCTGGTTGCCGCCCAGCGGCTGGGTGAGCAGCTCGCGCACCAGCCGGTCGTAGCCGGCGTTGGCCTTGAGGCGCTGCCGCAGCCAGGTTTCCAGGGCCGGCTGCCGGAACTGCCCCTGCTGGCCGGTCCGGGCGAGCAGCCAGGCCCGCCAGACGTTGCTGAAGTGATTGACGTAAGCGGTCCGGTAAGACGGATCGTCGGGGTCGGCGCGCAGGATGCGCTCCACCCACAGGCGGCGCTTGTCCGCCCGGTCGTCGTCCAGGAAGTCGCGGGCCTCGGTGACCGAGGGGATGCGGCCGGCCAGGTCGAGGTGGGCGCGGCGGAAGAACTCGGCGTCGCCGGCCAGGGGGGCCGGCTTGACGTCCTGGCCCCAGGCCGCCGCCACCCGTTCGTCGATCTTCGCCGCCAGCGCCTCGACGTCCCTGTCCGCCGCGCGCAGGCTCGGTGCGAGCGCCAGGGACAGCACGCCCAGGGCCAGCCACCGATGGTTGTTCATGGCATCAACTCCTGTGAAGGTCGGGTTTCGTCGTTTAGCGGCGGGTCGCAGACCGGTGCGGGGATGCCACGGGCTTGTCCCGTGGTGCCTCACGCTCGCCGCTACCACGGTAGCCGCGACCCTAACCATCCACGGGGCAAGCCCGTGGGATTCCGAGGGGATGCCACGGGCTTGTCCCGTGGTGCCTCACGCTCGCCGCTACCCGGCGCGGGAAGAAAAAAACTCTCTTTTGGCCCTCCACGGTAGCCGCGACCCTAACCATCCACGGGGCAAGCCCGTGGGATTCTCCGGAGGCAATCAACCCGAACGGCAGTAAACGAATACCGCCGGTCGCAGTGATCACGGCCTGGGGGCGGCCAGGCGGTCGAGTGCGGCCTGGGCCTCGCGCGTCGGCAGCACCCCGGGCGCCCCCGCGGCAAGCGTCCGCAGCACGCGCCGGGCCTCCGGACTGCCGATCCGCTCCAGCGCCTCCACCGCGCGGACCACCTGCAATTGCTCGGCGGTCAGCGTGCCGCCGGTCAGCCGATCGACCAGTTCCTCCGCCCGCTTGCGGGTTTCCAGCGGCGGCGAAGAGGCGAGTACCTTCCGGAGGGCGGGCACGGCCTGTTCGCCGACCTTCAGCAGGTTCGCGGCCGCTTCCTGGCGCTCGGTAAACTTCTCGCTGTCCAGGTCGGCGATCCAGCCGTCGATCTTCTTGGGATCGACGCGCGCCGCCGCCTTCAGCCGCTCGCCCAGGAACGGCACGGCCTGTCGGGGGGCCGCGGCCAACTTGTGGACGCCGCGGAGGGCCTTGGCGGCGTCCTCGCCGGCCAGGTCGCCCCAGAGGGCCTCGACCGCCGCGGCCGGCAACTCGACCGTCTCCGGCTTCGACAGGCCCTTCATCGGGCCGCCCGCGTCCCACAGCAGGATAGTGGTGTCGGCGGCGCCGGAGGCCAGCGACTTGCCGTCGGGGGCGAAGGCCACGGTCTCGACGCGGCCGCCGTGCCCGTCGAGCCGGCCGACTTCCTTACCGGCCGCCACGTCCCAGACGCGGACCGACAGGTCGGACCCGCGCGCGGCCAGGGCCCGGCCGTCTGGCGAGAAGGAGAGGCCGACCGGCCCGGCGGGGTCGCTGACGTCACCGCCGTTAACGCCGGCGACGACGAGCCGCAAGCCCATCATCCCGCCGTTGTCCTGGGGCCGTTCGGCGGCCGGCTTGCCCAGCCGGCCCCACTCCTTGCCGCTGGCGACTTCCCAGAGGGTGATCGTCCGATCGGGGTGCTCGGTGGCCAGCGACCGGCCGTCCGGCGAAAAGGCGAAGCTGGCCACTTTCCGGGACGACTCGATCTTGCGCAGCTCCTTGCCCGTGGTCGCGTCGAAGACGAGGAGCGCGTTACTCAGGGAGTCGGAGCCGCCCCCGTTGGCCACCACCAGCTTGCCGTCCGGCGAGAAGGCCAGGCCGGGCCCGGTGCCGCGCGGGGCTCGCGCCGGACCGCCGATGAAGATGACGTTGCCGTCGGCGCCCGCGTTGTTCGCCGGCTGCACGGTGATGGGCCGCAGCTCGGCACCCCGCGCCACGTCGTGGAGCCGGATGGTGTTGTCGCCCCGGCCGCGCGAAGCCAGTACCTTGCCGTCGGGCGCGAAGGCCAGGGCGGCGACGCCCCCCTTGTGCCCTTTCAGGCGGTGCAGCTCCTTGCCCGTGGCCGTTTCGTGCAGGCGGACCGTGTCGTCCGCGTTCGCCAGGGCGACGCTTCGGCTGTCAGCCGAGAAGGCCGCGAGGGTGGTCCCCGGCGGTGCGGGGAACGCACCCAGGGACTTGCCGGTCGCCGCCTCCCAGCGGCGGATCACCCGGTCGGGCCCCCAGGAGACCACCGACTTGCCGTCCGCCGAAACGGTGATGGCGGAGGGGGCGCGCCGATGGCCGTCGAGCAGGGGCAGCTCCTTGCCCGTGGCAGTTTCCCACAGGCGCACGGTGCTGCCCGCGGCCGAGGCGACCTGTTTGCCGTCCGGGGAGATGGCCACGGCCCGCGCCTCTGGCCCGGAGAAGCCGCCGGGCAAGACCAGGCCGCCGCCGCGCTGCGCCGGCTCGCCGCCGCCCAGTTGATAGAGTTCCTTGCCGGTTTCGGTCTCCCACAAGCGGACCCGCTGGTTCCTGCCGCGGACGGCGAGCGCCTTCCCGTCCGGGGTGAAAACCAGGGCGAGGGCGCCGCCGGTCTTGAGCTGGCGGATTTCCTTGCCGGTGTCCGCCTCACACAGGTGGACGACGTTCTCGGCGCCGTAGGCCAGGACCTTTCCGTTAGGGGCCACGGCGACGGCCGACACGTTGGCGCCGCCCGGCACGTCGATCCGGCGGATTTCCTTGCCCGTTGCGACGTCCCACAGCTTGACCGAGTGGATCGCCTCGTCCTTCTTGTAGTCGGTCGCGGCGGCGGCCAGGGCCTTGCCGTCCGGGGTGAAGGCCATGCCGGGAGGGTCGGTGTCGTCGCCGCCCAGGATCAGCACGATCCCGTCTTGCTGCGGCCGCGGGGCGGGCTTGATCTGGCGGATTTCCTTGCCGGTCTCGGCCGACCACAGGACGAGGGTGCCGTCCGCGACGCGGGCGGCCAGCGTCCGGCCGTCCGGGGAGAAGAGCAATCCGGCGAGCCCGCCGGCCGGCGCCTCGATCCGGCGCAGCTCCTTGCCCGTTTCGACCTCCCACAGCTGGACGACGTTGCCGCCGACGGCGGCCAAGGTCTTGCCGTCCGGCGCCACGGCGACGCTGAAGCTGCCCCGGTCGTTGCGTCCGCCGGCCATGAGCTGAACGATGGCCTGGGCCTCGGCCTTCTTATCCGTAGCGGACTTGTCCCCCTTCGCGGGTAGCTTGGAGGCGGCCGGCGTGGGCCGGGTGAAGCGGCGCAGCTCTTTGCCGTCGGCCAGGTCCCACAGGCGGACGGTGTTATCCTGGCCGGCCGTGAGCAGCGTCTTGCCGCCCGGCCCGAAGGCGACGAAGGTCACGTCTCCCCCGTGCCGCAAGCGGGTCGTTCCCAGCCGGGCCAGCGCGCCGGCGGGGAGCGAGTCGCCGTGCGGGTCGGCGGTCGCGTTGGCCTTGACGTCCGCACCCGCGTCCGGGGTTTTCTGGCCGTCCGGGGCCGAGTGGAGAGGCCCGACCACCGCGACGGCCAGGTAGGCCGTCGTCGCCAGCAGCGCGACCGTCCAGGCGGCCCGTTTGCCGAGGCGGGGGGCAAGTCCCTTGGGGTTGCGTCGCAACATGTCAATCCTCCGAAGGATTTCGGGGCGGCGGCGCCAGAAGGCGGGGGCCAGGGAGCCGCGCCCCCCGGTCTGCTCCAGCGCCAGCCGCGCCAAACACCGTATGTAGTCCGTCGCGTCGGCCGCCGCCCTGGCTACCCAGGCGTCGGCGGCGTATTCCTGCTCGAGGCGCAGCCGGCCGGCCAACCACCGGACCAGCGGGTGGAACCAGCACAGGCACGACGCCAGTTCGGCCGCCAGCCCGGCGACGAAGTCGTGCCGCCGGACGTGGGCCAGCTCGTGCCTCAGGATCAAGGCCCGTTCCGCCATCGACCAGCCGCGCCAGCCCGACGGCAGCAAGATCATCGGCCGAAACAGCCCGAGCGTCAGCGGCGAGGTAACGGCCGGGCTCTCCCGCAGGGCCACCGACGGAGACTCCGTCCCGTCGGTCCATGCCTCCGCGCCGACCGGGCGGGCGCGGCGGGCGCAGCGGTAGAGAAGTGCCAGGCGGACCAGGGCTCGGCTAAGGAAGACCATCGCCCCGAACAGCCACAGGATCGCCAGCACCCCGGTCGGGGACCAGGACGGGGAAGGAGCCTCGCCGGGCCGTGCCGGCGGCAGGATGTCTTCCGGCGAGCCGGACAGGTTGAAGATGACCGCCTCGGCCCTGGCTGGCGGGGTGGTTTCGCCGGCCAGCCCGGAGGGGTCTTCGGGGTTGGGCGGCGTCGTGGCCGGAGCCTCGCGCACCAGGATCGCGAAAACGCCGGGCTCGCTTGCCGAGGGCGAAGGGGGCGCGGGAACGCCGTCGGCGGAGTCGGCAGGCGCCGGGCCGGCCGGGCAAACGCACTCGGGCAGCGGCAGCCAGACCGGCGCTACCCCCGCCAGGAGCGGCACCACGAGCAGCCCGACCAGGGCCGCCACGAGGACGGCTCCCCGCAGCGCGGGGCCGCCCCGCCGAGCCGCGAGCCAGGCCACGAGGCCGAGCAGGGCGACCAGCGACACGTGGACCAGGGCCACGCCCGCCCAGGATCCGCCCGCCTGGACGCTCTCCGGGATGCTCATGGGGTCGGCTCCTCCGAAGAAGGCCGCGGGGCGGAGCGGGGGCGCGACCGGCGGGGAGTCGCCGCTTCGCTCTCGCGCAGGATCTGTTGCAGCGCGGCCCGGTCCTCCGACGTGAGCGTCTCGTCCTTCAGCAGCTGGATCAGGAAGGAGGACGCCCGCCCCAGTCCGACCCGGGCGAGGAAGTCGTCCACCAGGTTCCGCGTGGCCTCTTCCCGGCTGCACGTCGGCGCGTAGAGCGACCGCCCGGGCCGGCCGGTCTGGGTGACGTACCCCTTCTGGACCAACAGGTTCAGCTGTGTGGCCACGGTGGAAGGGGCGACCGGCTCGCGACACTGCCGGTTGAGGGCGTCCTGTACCTCCCCGAGGCGCGCCGGCCCCAGGGACCAGAGCACTTGCATGATCTCCAACTCACGCTCCGTCAGGGTTTTCGAGGGTCTGCGTGCCATACCCGTTGCCTCGTCTCAAGTCGCGGCCCGAGGGCGGACCGCCAGATACCGGGATCGGACCTCGGGTAATTTCTACGAAAATCGAAACGCCTGAGAAGAGACGAGGGGACAATCCGGAACTAACAGGACAATCGGACGGAACTTCGGGCAGGGTGGGAAAGCGGGCGCCGCCAAACTCAGAGTCTGTTGCGAAAGCCGCTTGCGGCTTAGCGGCAGCCTGGAATCCGCTAAGCCGCAAGCGGCTTTCGCAACAGACTCTCACCGCCGCCGTCGCCCGCGCGGCTTCTTCGTCTGCGGCGTCATGGTCGGCTGTCCCTTCAATTTGGCGATGCGGTCGCGCAGCTCGGCGGCGCGCTCGAACTCCAGGTTTGCCGCCGCCGCCAGCATCTCGCCGTGCAATTCTTCCAGGTATTCCGCCGTGACGTAATCCTCCGACGCCTGCCCGGCCACCTCCTGCACGAACTTGTGCGCCGCGATCTCCTCCTCGATGCCGCTGCTGATCGCCGTCTTGACCGTCTCCGGCGTGATGCCGTGGGTCGTGTTGTACTCTGTCTGCAACTCGCGGCGCCGCTTCGTCTCGTCGATGGCCCGCTGCATCGACCGCGTCATCTTGTCGGCGTAGAGGATCACTTCGGCGTTGACGTTGCGGGCGGCCCGGCCGATGGTCTGGATCAGCGACGTCTCGCTGCGCAGGAAGCCTTCCTTGTCGGCGTCGAGGATCGCCACCAGCGACACCTCGGGCAGATCCAGCCCCTCGCGCAGCAGGTTGACGCCCACCAGCACGTCGAAGGCCCCCTCGCGCAGCTCGCGCAGGACCTGGACGCGCTCGATGGCGTTCAGCTCCGAGTGCAGCCACTTGCCGCGCAGCCCCGCCTCGCGGAAGTAATTGCTCAGGTCTTCCGCCAGCCGTTTCGTCAGTGTCGTCACCAGGACGCGCTCCTTCTTCTCGGCGCGCTTCTTGATTTCGCCGACCAGATCGGGCACCTGCCCGCGGGCCGGGCGGACGTGCAGCACGGGGTCGCACAGGCCGGTCGGCCGGATCACCTGTTCGACCACCTCGCCGCCGCAGACCTCCAGCTCGAACGGCCCCGGCGTCGCCGACATGAAGACGACCTGCTTGAGGCGTTTCTCCCACTCGTCGAATCGCAAAGGACGGTTGTCGAGGGCGCTGGGCAGGCGGAAGCCGTGCTCCACCAGCGTCAGCTTGCGGCTGTGGTCGCCCGCGAACATGCCGCGCACCTGCGGCAGGGTGACGTGCGACTCATCGACCACCATCAGGAAGTCTTCGGGGAAGAAGTCGATGAGGGTGTACGGCGGCTCGCCGGTCTTGCGCCCCGAGAACCAGCGGGCGTAGTTCTCGATGCCGGGGCAGTGACCGACCTCGGACAGCATCTCCATGTCGTAGCGCGTCCGGCCGCGCAGCCGCTCCGCTTCGAGCAGCTTGCCCTGCTCCTTGAACCAGGCGACGCGCTCGTTCATCTCGCCCTCGATCCCCTCGACGGCGCTGCGGATGCGCTCCTCCGGCGTGACGAAGTGCTTGGCGGGGTAGACGTACAGGTCGTCCATGTTGCCGCGCAGCGACTCGCCGCTGGTCGGGTTGATGATGGCCAGGGCGTCCACCTCGTCGCCGAACAGCTCGATGCGGAAGGCGTACTCTTCCGAGGCCGGCCAGACCTCGATGACGTCGCCGCGCACGCGGAACTTGCCGCGCTCGAAGGCGGTGTCGTTGCGCTGATACTGGATATCGACGAGGCGCAGCAGGAGCTGGTCGCGGTCCACCGTCTCGCCCTTGACGACGCGGACCATCATGGCCTTGTAGTCGCTGGGCGAGCCCAGGCCGTAGATGCACGACACGCTGGCGACGATGACGACGTCCTCGCGACTGACCAGGGCGCTGGTGGCGGCCAGGCGCAGGCGGTCGATGTGCTCGTTGATGAGGGCGTCCTTCTCGATGTAGATGTCGCGCTGCGGGATGTAGGCCTCGGGCTGGTAGTAGTCGTAGTAGCTGACGAAGTAGTGGACGGCGTTGCGCGGGAAGAAGCCGCGGAACTCCTTGTAGAGCTGCGCCGCCAGCGTCTTGTTGTGCGACAGGACCAGCGTGGGCTTGCCGATTTGGGCGATCGCGTTGGCCATCGTGAATGTCTTGCCCGTGCCCGTGGCTCCCATCAGGGTCTGGGTGCGCTTGCCCTCGCGCAGCCCGGCGACGAGCTTGTCGATGGCCTGCGGCTGATCGCCCGCCGGCTGGAACTTGCTGACTAACTCGAACTTGGCCGTCATGCGGTTCTCTCGCCCCTCATCAGTTCTTGGCCTTGGTCTTACGTGTACTGGGGCTCCTGCGAGGCTTGGGCTTCGCCTTCTCCGGGTCGAACGGCGGCAGGCCGAACTCGCGGCGAATCTCTTCGCTGGAGTAGGTTTTCCCCCTTTGAGACCGGAGCAGGATAGCGTTGAATTGTGGACTGAAGCTCAGAGAGACCGTCTCGAGGTCCGCATCGCCAACCGGAAAGATCACGGCGATCGGCTTCTTGCCGCGCATAAGCACCACGGGGTCTCCTTCCGGATCCTGCATCAGTTCCGCCAGGAAGGCATGCGCCTCAGCCAACGTGAGCTTTTTCATAATTCCACCTCTTCCCCCTCGATGAGGACTTTGTTGCCCACCTTGATCCCAATCGCTCGAATTGCCACCGCTGGCTCGGGCTCCTCGAACACGTTGTAGAAGACCCGGAGGTTCCGGACGCGCAGCTCCCACCGCGCCAAACAGTTCGCCAGCATTTCCTTGCGATTTCGCGCGGGCACTGCCGGCTGGTGTACCAGTTGCTCGTCAATGCTTTGCACGACAAGGGACCGCTGAGCGGCCGTCAAGCCACGCAAGTGCCGCCGCGCTTCCTCGCAGTATTCGATGAGATAGGGCAAGACACCGCTCCCTCATTCTAGCGCAACCCGCCGCGCCAGACCATCTGCGTCACTCCCTCGCGGCCAGGCGCTGCGCCCCGTCCCCCACCGTGATATACGGCCGCAGTTTGTCCAGCGTTTTCGCCCCGATGCCGTGGACGCGGCGCAGGTCGTCCACCGACTTGAACGGCGCCTTGTCCCGTTCATCGAGGATCGCCTGGGACAGCTTCGGCCCGATGCCCGGCAGTTTGCGCAGCTCCGCGGCCGTCGCCGTGTTGAGATCGATGACCTCCGATGTAGCCGGGGTCTTCTTGGCCACGCCCGGCGCCCCGGGCCGCTTGACCGATGCCATGGCCGTTTCGGGATCCGGATCATCTTCCGCATCCTCGACGTGTACCCACGGCCGCAGGCGGGCCAGCGCCGCCGGGCCGATCCCCTTGACGTGCCTCAGGTCCTCGACGCTGCGGAAGCCGCCGTGTTCTCGCCGATACTCCTCGATCCGCTCGGCGAGGTTGGGGCCAACGCCCGGGAGCTGAAGCAGCTCGGCGCGGTCGGCCCGGTTGAGGTCGATCCGATGGGCGGGAGCCTGGCCCTGTGTCAGGTCGGTCGGCCGGCTTCCCCAGCGGAGATAGCCGCAAGCATGCACGCCAAGGAGGGCGAGGGCCGCGCCGAGCAGCAGCGCGGCGGCGAGTTGTGCGGCGCGCGGCCAGGCGGGACTCCCGGGCGGAGGCCGGGGCGGAGCCGGGGAAGGTGCCGCGTCCATGAGGGTTCATCCTGGAGGGGCTCGCTCGAGAACCCGATCATTATAGGGTCAGCGGCGCAGGGTGAGAACGACGTAGCGGCAGAATCGTTGCAGCCGCGGCAGTCGCCGCAACAGGACCGTATCGCAGCGCTCCAGGGCGGCCGTCAGCCGTCCGGGCCGCAGCACGCGCCGTACCATCGACAGGAGTTGATAACCGCGCAGCTCGACCTCGGGAAAGATGTGCTCCAGGGTCCGCACCTGCCGCAGCCGCAGCGGCTCCTCGTCGCGCGTCCGCTGCTTGCCGCGGTAGGGCAGGCGCCGCCGCGCCCAACTCAGCAGTGGGTTGAGGCCCCACGGCTCGCAAAAGACCGCCACTCCGCCTGGCCGCAGCACCCGGAACAATTCGCGGCCGGCCAGGTTGATGTCGAGGTGGTGCAGCACGGCGTTGCCCCAGACGCGATCGAAGACGGCATCGGCGAAGGGGAGGCGCTGACCGTCGGCCTGAACGAGGTCGAGGCGGACGCCGTTGACGGCGGCGCGGCGGCCGGCCTCGCTCAGGTAGCCCGCGGACAGGTCGAAGGCGGTGACGCGGGCGCCGCGCCGCGCCAGCACCACCGCCGCCATGCCGTGACCGCAGCCGTAGTCGAGCACGCGCAGGCCGCGCACCTCGCCGAGCCGGGCCAGCGCCGGACGAATCCAGGTTTCGTGATCGAGGTAGGCGGACTCATCGACGGCCAGCGCACCGGGCCGCTCGGCAAAGGTCGCGCTCCGCTGCCGCGCCTGAAGGTCGTGAAAGGCGCGCTCGCTGAGAAAGGGGTCGGGAGTCGTTTCCACGGCTGCGGTCCTTCGCTCTCACGCGACCGGGAAACGATTCCCGGCCTCTCGGAACGGGCCAGGGCAGGACGTATACTCACGCCATTCGATTTCCGGTTGTTGAGCGGCCGCCGTCGATTTATCGTTTCGCGAATCGATAAATCGAGGTCATTGGAATGCCTCGAGCAACTGGCGCATCAATCGCTTGGCCTCGTCCCAGTGCGCGCTGAAGTTGGCGTCAGGCACCGGCTGCGACGGCTGGTTGGGCGGCGCCCAGTGGGCCACAAGCCGACTCTCCTCCGCGTCTTCCACCTCCACCGTCAACCCGCCCTTCCCCTCTCGGGTTAGCAGCATGAAGCTGTAGCGCTTGCCCCCCAGGCGGTAGTCGCCGGCCGCAAACGTGACCTTCACGCCGTCCTCGCTGCGCGTCCGTACCTCGACGTTGTGCCAGCCGGCATCGGCCGCCTCCAGGCGAGATCGCAGCCGCCGTGCCTCCGGCGACTCCGCCGTCCGCCGCGATTCCGCCGTCAGCGAGAGCCCTACGACCACGACGGCGAGCACGCCGGCGCCGAGCCCGGCGGCCAGCAGTCCCCACAGCACAAGTCGCCAGCGGCGCGAGATCATCACCGCCCTCCGTTCTCGCCGGCCTGCCATTGTGCCCGCCGCAGTGGGGCCTGTCCAGCCCGCGGTCGCCGGGCCGGCGCTCCCCGCTGGACAAGCCCGTCGCGTGGCGGTGTTGTCGGCTTACCACGGCCAGTTGACCGTGGCAAGCCCCAGCGCGGGAGGCTCGTTCGGCGAGGCAGCGACGCAGCTAAGAGGGCTTCTTCGGCGACGAGTGAGCACGCGCGTCCTGGGCTTGCTACAATGACGGGGCGGCCCTTGACCCCTTGCCCGACCGATCCGATAATCGCCGTCGCCCTGCGTGAACCGCTTCGCCCCCGCGCTCTGGTGTCGCATGGAGTTGGAAAACATCTTCCTTGCGAAGTTCGCCGACCTCACACCTGATGGGCTGTTCACGGTCCACGGGGGAGGGCTAAACAGGATCGACACGGAACGGTTCCCGTGTACGTGGTCTTTTTTGTACCTGGTCGCTCGGGTGCGGCTCACGGCCGAAGAGGCCCAGGGGCAGCACGTGTTGGAAAGCGATCAAGAAAAGCCGAATGGCCAAATTGAGCCGCTCGCAAGCCCGTCCCCCCTGGAGCCCTTGCCTTCCACCGTGAAACCAGGTCCGGAAGGCACCGTGGGGCTCACCCTGTGCCTCGGCATGGTGAATCCGGTCTTCCCTGAGCCGGGGGTCTACAAGTTCCGCGTCAAGATCGACGGTCAAGCGGTCGGGGCGGCGAACCTTCTCGTGGGCGCGCCAGCACAAAGAGGGGTGGAGCAATGAACAAAACCAGTTTCTCCGGCGTGGGGTCCTTCGTGCATATCACCGTGGTCCCGGTGGCGGGCGTGACCGAGGCGAACGGAGCGGGCCTGAAAACGACCTGGACCAGCGCGACCGCTGTGTTCGCAGACGAGGCTGCGCTCGCCCACGCGGTTGAGGAATACCCGCTCTCGAACGAACGACTACTCGCCTATGCGGCTCGGAACCCCCCGCCGCAAAGCTGGTACGACGAGGATGAAGACCTATTTTAGCGGACAGGACGGAGTTTCGCCGTGCCCACACCCCAGCGCGGCCGAATCGTAGTGGTACGAGCGTCGGACCCCCAGGGAGAGAAGCCCAAGGTTCGCCCTTTCGTCATCGTCACGGCGACGGACGAGATAAAACCCGCTAAGCCGTTCGTCGGTGTCGCCATCACGGGCACGTTCAGAAAACCGGTCCCCGACGATTGCGTACAGCTCCCCTCGCGTCCGGATGGCCACCCGCAGACAAAGCTCAACAAGGAAGCGGTCGCCATGTGTTCGTGGGCTCGGCCAATCACACATGAGGATATCATCGATTACAAGGGCATGGTCCCGCCTGGGCATATGGCGCGAATCCTGAAGATCGTGGACAGGCTGGACAAGGAGCAAAGAGGGGAGTCGTCGGAGACGGCCGAGGGGCCCGGGAACTAAACGAGAGGCCCCGCGGGGGAAAACTCGGAAAGGGA
>Ga0310039_10000317_pt1 | contig 42567 bp, 31 predicted proteins | sample Sb_taG_4_FD_200460 | JGI IMG/M metagenome (GOLD analysis project Ga0310039, IMG submission 200460) | Peat soil microbial communities from Weissenstadt, Germany - Sb_50d_6_BS metaG (v2) (version 2) | ecosystem: Environmental > Terrestrial > Soil > Wetlands > Peat | place: Germany: Weissenstadt...
CGTGGTCTTTGACAAAGTGCACCTCGGATTTGAGGATACCGAGGTCCTTCGCGGCATCTCCTTCGAAATCGCCCCTCGCGAAACCATCATTCTCCTCGGCGAGAGCGGCTCTGGAAAAACTCTCCTGCTCAAACTCGCCGCCGGCCTGCTGCGTCCCGATTCCGGCCGCATTTGGGTCATGGGCCAGGATCTCGGCCAGTTGGATGAAGTCCAACTCCTCGATTTCCGGCGGCGCATCGGCTTCGTTTTTCAGGAAGGCGCGCTATTCGATTCCCTCAATGTGGACGACAATGTAGCCTTCCGACTTCGCGAAGAAAAAATCTCCGAGGACGAAATCGAGCCGCGCGTCCGCGAAGCGCTTCGTTTCGTCGAGATGGAAGACGCCATCAACAAATTTCCGTCCGAGCTATCCGGAGGCATGCGCCGCCGCGTTTCCATCGCCCGCGCTCTGGTCGATCATCCGCCGATTGTGTTTTACGACTCGCCCACCGCGGGTCTCGATCCCGTCACCTCGCAGACCATCATCACGCTAATCATGCGCCTGCGCGACACTCTCGGCGTGACCTCGGCCATCGCGACACATCGTCTGCAGGACGCTTTCGGCCTCGCCAATTTTCGTTTCGACCCCGCCTCCAATCGCGTGGTGCAATTGCCGCGCAATGGCGCGCGGCCCGACGTCGCGCCCACCAACGTCCTCGTTCTTCGCAATGGCGAAATCTATTTCCGGGATGCGGCCGACAATCTGTTGATTTCGAAGGACAAGTATCTGAGACAATTCCTGGTCTCGGCGGAGTGAGAGCATCGCGAACGGGGCAGTCGCAAATTTAGGAGGGAATGATGGCGCAACGAAAGCAATTGACCTGGACCGAACTGCGCGTGGGCGTGTTCGTGCTCGTCGGCTTATTCATCATGGCCGTCGCGATTTTCTACGTCACCGGCGGCGGCACCTTCGGTCCGAAGTATCGCCTCACGACTTATCTTCCCGAAGTCGAGGGCCTGCAAGTGGGTGCGGACGTCAGCCTCAGCGGCGTAAAGGTCGGCAACGTTGAGTCCATCTCCTTGAATAAAAATCCGACCGAGCGCATCTACAACATCGCGATCACCATGCGCATCGACAAGCGCTTCCAGGAAAATATCCGCACCGATTCCTTCGCCAGCCTCGTCACGCAGGGTCTCCTCGGCGATCGCTACGTCAGCATCAGCCGCGGACTCACCGGCACTCCGCTGCAGAATGGCTCCACGGTCCCGAGCCAGGAAGAAAAAGCCATCCAGCAAATCGTCGCGCGCGGCATCGAGCTCGAAGAAAATCTCGGCACTCTGGCCAGCGACGTCAGCGATATCGTCGCCGATGTGAAGAAGGGCCGCGGCACCCTCGGCAAGTTGCTTACCGACAATCAGCTTTACGATCATCTGAACGCCAGCGCCGCAAAAATCGACGCCATGGCCGGCGACCTGCGCTCAGGGCAGGGAAGTCTCGGCAAGCTAATCACCAACGACGAGCTCTATCAAAAGGCCAATTCCGCGATCGGCCACGCCGATGATGTTCTCGCCGCCGTGAAAGATCAGCGCGGCACTCTCGGTAAATTCGTCTACGATCCGGCCGTTTACGATAGCGCCCACCAATTTCTGGACAACGGCAACGCCGTCCTCTCCGACGTGCGCGCCGGAAAGGGAAGCCTCGGCAAGCTCGCCAACGACGAAACGCTGTTCAATAATCTGCGCGACGCCTCCGCCAACGTTCGCGATGCCACGGCCAAGCTCAATTCCACGCAAGGCAGCGCAGGTAAACTTTTCACCGACCCGCAGCTCTACGATAATCTCACCGGCGTCACCGGAGACATGCGAGGCCTCATCGCCGATTTCAGAAAGGACCCCAAGAAATTCCTGCACGTAAAGTTCTCAATTTTTTAATCGTAACCGGATCACCCGGGCATGCCGTCTTACTGATGGTTTTCCCGCGGCAACGAATCGAGTTTGTGTGAGAGCTTCAGCGGTAGCGCCGGCGTCCCTGCCGGCATCTTACGACGACGTCGTCAGCGAGGGTCGCAATATTGCGCGGAGCGCGGCGTCAATTAAAATGTCCTGGTCAGCCTCCGCCCAGCAAACTACTTTCGCTTTCACCGCATCTGTGGACAATACTTCCAGGCCCAAGGTGTGTTCCGGCCGTCATTGGGGAGACGAATGCAATTTATAAAACGAATTCCGCGCGTCACAGACAGCGCGGCAAGATATCTGTTAGTGGGCACGCTTCTCGCCGTATCTGTCGCGGCACTGCTGCATCCTCCAAACAGCCGCCCTAACCACGCGCAACTCGCCCACGCGCATTTCTCACCATCACCATCGCAAGCAGCGCCGCCCCCTTCGAGGCTCTCCATCTCCTCCGCGTACGGCAATCTCCCGCTGCGCTTCGAAGCCAATCGCGGCCAAGCCGATCCTCGCGTCAAATTCCTAGCCCGCGGCTCCGGCTCCGAGCTGTTCCTCGCAAACACAGAAGCCGTTTTAGTCCTGACCAAGTCCGTCGATTCCGATTCCAAGCCGGCAAATATTGTCCCGGCGATTTCTGCCATCCTCCCGAAACCCGCCGCGCAATCAGCCAGCCGCGAGTCCACCGCGATCCGGTTCTGCCTGCTGGGCGCCAATTCCAATGCCACAATTTCCGGCCTCGGTCCGCTGCCCGGAACAACGAGCTATTTCATCGGCAACGATCCCGCCCGCTGGCGCACCGCAATCCCCAGTTTCTCCCGCGTCGCCTATCACGCCGTTTATCCCGGCGTAGATCTCGTCTACTACGGTTCCGGCCGCGACTTGGAATTCGATTTCAAAATCGCCCCGCACGCCGACCCATCGCAAATCCGCCTGAAAATCGCTGGCGCCAATTCGCTCAAGACGACGCCAACCGGCGATCTATTGCTCGCCACGGCAGCAGGCGAAGTCCGCCTCAATCGCCCCGAGATCTATCAACTGATCGAGAACCGCCGCGAGAAAGTGGAAGGCTCATACGTCCTGGCGAGCAACAACGAAATCAGTCTGCAACTCGGTCCCTACGATTCCAATCGCGCTCTAATCTTCGATCCGGTAGTTCAATACTCCACATTCCTCGGCGGAACGACATCCGATGCCGCGGCCGGAATCTTCGTTGATGCAAACGGAAACGCCTACATCACCGGCGAGACCAGCTCGACGGATTTCCCCACTACAAGCGGCGTCTTGCAGAACAATCTTCACGGCACCCACAGAAACGCTTTCATTTCCAAACTCAATTCGACCGGCTCGGTGCTCCTCTATTCCACGTATCTTGGAGGTACCGGCCCGACAGGCGACGGCGGGGCGGGCATAGCCGTCGATTCGCAGGGCGACGCTTTCGTTACCGGCACAACATCGTCTTCCGATTTCCCGTCGGTCAACGCCTTCCAGGGCACTTTGAACAATGCCGCGGGTAGTGCTTTCGTCGTCGAGCTCAATCCCTCGGCTACCGCACTTCTCTATTCAACTTTTCTTGGCGGCAGTGGCGCAGATGGCGACTTCGGCGCCGCGATCGCCGTGGATTCTTCCGGTTCCGCCTATGTCACAGGCACCACCTCTTCCAAAGACTTTCCGTTGCAAGATGCGATTCAAATGACTTTTAAGAGTTCTGGCTTGACTGCTTTCGTAACTAAGTTCAGGCCTGTAGGTTCTTCGCTGGTGTATTCCACTTATCTAGGCGGCTCGGGAATCACCGACGCAGGATTTGGCATCGCACTCGATCCGTCGGACGACGCCTTCGTAACCGGCGGGACCGATTCACCTGATTTTCCGACAACCACGGGCGCATTCCAGCCTGCGCTGAATGGATCGGGCCTCAACGCGTTCCTCACCGAAGTGAATCCCGGCGGATCGGCTTTCAGCTATTCGACGTTTCTTGGCGGCTCGACTTCAAACGGAGGGGATGGAACGTCGGTCGTGCTGGACTCCGCCGGCGCGGCCTATCTAACGGGCACGACTACTGCATCCGATTTTCCTGTTACGGCGGGAGCCGCCCAGACGACCGTGTCGGGCTCCAATTTCCACGCCTTCGTTTCTAAGATCGATCCTGCGGGAAACGGCAGCAGCGACCTTGTTTATTCCACATATCTCAGCGGAAGCAACGGAAACGATTCCGGGTCTGGCATTGCCGTTGACGCCGCGGGAAGTGCCAACGTCACGGGCATCGCAACTTCTACGGATTTCCCTGCAACTCCCGGCGCAATTCAGTCCGCGCCAAAAAGCGTTGGTGGAAACGTGTTTCTCGCGCGACTGAATCCGAGCGGCAGCGTCTTTCTGTATTCGACCACGTTTGGTGGCAGCGGCCCACAAGGCGACGCGGCAAAGGCCATCGCTCTCGATTCATCGGGCGCCGCATATATCGTCGGAGCGGCGTCATCTGCAAATTTCCCAACCACTTCGGGCGCCCTGCTCCCGAATTTCCGCGCTTCCAGCGGCAATTCGAATGGCTTCGTCGCGAAGCTCTCTGCCAACGCGGTCATCAATGTATCTCCCGCCTCGATCAATTTCGGCAGCGTGCTCCTGAACATTCCCAGCCAGCCGCAACTCGTCACGGTCACCAATAATTCCTCGGCCACTCTCAATTTCTCGGCGCCGCCCGCTCTCTCGGGTGCGCAAGTCGCCGAATATTCTTCCGCCACAACTTGCGGCGTTTCTCTCGCTCCGAACAAATCCTGCACCGTCACCATCAGTTTTCTTCCGACCGCTGAAGGCGTCGCCGCAGCCAGCCTCACGTTCACCGACGACGATCCCAGCAGCCCGCAAGTCGTCCCCATCACCGGCACCGGCGGTCTCGATTTCACGCTGACCGGCCCCGGTTCCGAGAGCGTCTCGCGCGGCAGTACGGTCACGTTCACGGTCACCGTCACGCCGGTTGACAATTCGACTCAAACGGTGAATCTGACTTGTTCCGGCGCGCCAATGGACGCCACCTGCACGCTTTCACCTGCCACGATTCCACTCGACGGCACGGACGCCGTGGCCTCCACCGTGACAGTAACGGCTGCCTCGCACGTTCCTCCATCCACGCGAAACCGACGCACCCCCGGCAATTTCCCGGGCAGCATTCCGGTCGTCATTATCAGCCTTGCGATGCTCGCGGCATTTGCGCTCACGCGCCGCCGCGCCGTGCGCCTCAGCTTCGCTGCCGCCGCTCTCGCCTGCGTCGTATTCGCAGGCTGCGGAGGCGGCGGTGGCACTCCGACGGGCAAGTTCACGCTGGTAATCACCGGCACGCCAACGGACGGCGGCATGGTCCACACGACAGACGTAGCCCTGTCGGTAGAGTAGGGGGGCGGGTTCACACGCCCCCGGTTTGGCACTGGGTTTTCGGCGTCTCGACTCAGGGATGCCAAGGCAAAAGGAATTTCAGGAATCCTTCGTACATATCCGAGAACGCGTGCGCAATCATGCTAGCCCGCAAATTCCGCCGCCACACGACGAGCAATCCGTAGAGCACGCCAAGCACGGTGATCACGACTACTTGCCGCCAACCTTTGTAAGCGTGGACGAGCCCGAAGACGATCGCCTGCAGCGCAACGGCGGCAGCGAGGCTGCCCGTCATCGCGTGAAACTGCTGCAAAAGATAACCACGAAACACAAGCTCTTCGCAGAATCCAACTACGATGCAAAGCAAGAAGTAGGCCGGGATTTCCGCGAGACCGGCAGGAACATGATAGAACCCAGCCGGCGTTGATTCGGTGTACAAGATCCGCACGCAAAGCAGCGCCGTAGCTTCCCAAATCACCCAGAACGGCAAAGCGATCGCAAAATCCCGCAGCACATCCCGCCAGCTAGCCCAACGCCCGCGCACCAGATCCCAAAGCGTTCCACCGCGCCAATGCACGCCGACAAACACCCAATACGCCAGCAGAATTTCCGCTCCAATCAAAATGAGGTACTGCAACGTGAACGAGGTCGCCTGCGACCCGGCCGCCCCGCCCAGCGGGCTGGGCCGCTCCTGCGCCTGCGCCCCGCGATAAGCAAAAAATCCCAGAATCAAAATAACGGAGACGGTATGCCACCAAGGCGCAATCAATTTGCGCCCCGTTTCTTCTCTTCCTTCTGAAATCTGAAATTTCAAATTTGAAATGCCTTTGCAAGGCGGGGTGCCCCATGCGCCGCATTTGCGCGTGGGGGTTTTTGCTCAATGCATCGCCGTGCTCAGCAACGCTCCCATCATTCTTGTTTCGAGAGGTCTATGGCTCCTACGCGCAACTATAATTCCCGTAGGGGCGCCGCTTGCTGCGCCCTCCGGCGACCGCGCCGTTCAATCAAGCCCGCACCCAACCGCGGAAGCACCTCATTCTTGCTTCGAAAGATCGATAGCTTCTTCGCGCACCTTTCGCAAATCAAGTTTTCCCGATCCCAGATGCGGAAACTCCTCGACTCGGAAAAATTGATTCGCCCGCGGAATCCACAAATTCGGCAATCCCGAGTGCGGCAGGGAATCCAGCACAGTCTTCAATTCCTCGTCCGTCAAGGAGTGCAACACCACCAACCGCTCGCCTTTCTTTCCATCCGGCACTCCGGTGACGACGAAACTCATCTCCGTCGCGCCCGCGAGCTCATGCAGCTTCTCCTCCACCTTGATGTGCGGCACCATCTCTCCGCCAATCTTGCTGAAGCGGCTCAAGCGATCTGTGATCGTGAGGAATCCATCTTCATCGAGCGTGGCGATGTCACCGGTTACGTACCAGCCGTCCTGCAGCACTTCGGCCGTGGTTTTCTCTTTGCCGAGATAGCCTTGCATCACGTTCGGTCCGCGCACCAGCAACAATCCCGGCTGTCCAAGCGGCGCCGGTTCGCGCGTCTCGGGGTCCACGATGCGCACCGTCATCCCCGGCAGCGGATGCCCAATCGAGCCGCGCTTTGCGCCAACTTGCCGGAATCCCGGCGCGCGATAGTCAAGCGTGTTCACCGCAACCACCGGCGAACATTCCGTGCAGCCGTAGCCTTCGAGCGGCCGGATGCCAAAGCGATCTTCGAATGCCGCCGCCACTCGCTCCGGCAATTTTTCTGCACCCACGATCACCAGCCGCAAACTGCCGAAATCTTCGGGTGAGCATTTTCTCAGATAGCCCTGCAAAAATGTCGGCGTCGAAATCAAAAACGTAACTCTGTATTCGCGAATCAGCGCGCCGATGGCGCCAAAATCAAGCGGGCTCGGATGATAGGCGGCGCCAATTCCGATCACCGCCGGAAGCCACAGCGTCACGGAGAATCCGAAGGAATGAAAGAATGGCAGAACGCCGAGAAGCCTGTCGTGGCGGTCGAGCTTTATGGCCTGCGCCGTCTGCTCCACGTTCGACACGATATTGAAGTGCGTCAGCATTACGCCTTTCGGCTCACCGGTGCTGCCGCTCGAAAAGACGATCGTCGCCAGATCGTCAAGATGCGAACGACGCTTGCCGCTCAGCACGCGCTCGAGTAAACGCGCAGGAAGCGGCCAGAGCAGCGCGGCAATGATTTTTTCACCGAGACGTGGATTGGCGGCGACCTCTTCTAAGAGAACTGCGTTTCCCGGTGGCTTGATCGGCAGGCGATCGAGCAGCATCTTCGTCGTAATGGTGGTCTGCAGCTTGCACTGCTCGCCGCACGATGCCAGCGTTTCATTCGACGACGTGTAGTTCAGATTCACCGGCACTTTGCCCGCCAGCATCGCCGCGAAATTGAGCATCGCGCCCGGCACCGACGGCGGCAGCAGGACGCCCACCATTTCCTGTCCCTGCCACGTTTTCTTCAGCCGCCGTGCCAGGAAGATCGAGCTGAGCAGCACCGCGCCCCATTTCACGCGCGGACGCCGCGCGTCGCCCATCGCAAAGCGCAACGGATGCCGGTGCGCGGTATGAATCAGCGCCGACGGAAGTGTTCGCAGCCGCGGGCGGCGATAGTGGAATGCGCGGCTCTGCATGTCCTGCACCGATTGCCGCACTTGGAACGGCGTCGCATCGTGCGGCAGCGGCGCGCCGAAGCTCACCGAAAGCGAGTAGGGAAATTGCCGCGGAAATTTCCAGAAGAATCGCCCGCCCTCGTAACTGAAGATGCTGCCCCACACGCCGTCGAGGCTCACCGGAATGATTGGCGCTTCGACGTCCTGCATGATGCGCTCGAAGCCGCGGCGGAAGGGTAGCAGGCGGCCGAGGCGGGTGATTTCGCCTTCGGCGAAGATGCAAACAATCTCGCCGTTGCGGATCGCTTCGCTCGCCGTGCGCAGCGCGTGAATCAAATCGCGCGGTCGCTGCGTCGAAGAAATTGGAATCGCGTGCAAGATTGACGCGAAAGGCTTCACGACTGGGTGATTGTAAATATCCTCGAAGATTAGAAATCGGATCGGCCGGTCGCACGCGGCAATCAGCAGCAGCGCATCGACGAGCGAAAGATGGTTCGCCACAAAGAGCGCGCCGCCGCGCTCGGGAATATTTTCGCGGCCGTCCACGCGAATTTTGTAGAACGTGTGCGTCAGCATCCACAGCAGCAGCCGCAGCAGTGCATCCGGCAACATCCAGCAAACGTAAACCGTGGCCGCGAGCGTCATCACCGAGCAGATCAGGAACACCGTCGCAGGATTCGGGTGCCCGACAAAAATCATGGCGTATTGCGCCACCGGTTGCGCGGCAATGCCCACGAACGAGAGCAAATTCGCTGCGGCGAGAATTCCGCCTTTGGTCGCGGGATCAGGACGATGCTGAATCAAGGCATTGATGGGGACCGCGAAGAATCCGGCGAAGAAGCCGAGAATGCCAAGCAGAATGGAGACCGAGTTGTAGGAAAGTCCGTGGCGGAAGAGCAGCGCGGAAACAATCGTCATGCCAATCATTCCGAGCGGAATTAATCCGTATTCGATCTTGTTGCCCGAAAGATAGCCCGCGGCAAAGCTGCCGATGCCGATGCCGACGGAGAGAAATCCGAGAAGCAAACTGGTGCGCGCGTCGGTGGAGTGCAGGATGTCTTTCGCATAGAGCACTACGTTGAGGAGAAGCAGCGAGCCGAGAAACCAGAAATAAATGTTGCCGATGACCGCGAGCGAGAGCACGCGGTCTTTGCGAATCAATCCGATCTGGTCAAGCAAGTCGCCCAGAGGATTCCAGTTGAAGCGGCTCGTAGGACGCGCGGCGGGCAGGCGCGAAATTCCCAGGCTCGTCAAAAGTCCGACGCAGGCCAGCCCGATCAAAATCACGCCCGACCAGTATTCGCGGCCGTGAAAAATTGTCGAGAGCTCGCCGGCGACGAGCGTGCCAATAAGAATCGCGAGGAACGTTCCGAGCTCGAGGATTCCATTGCCCCACGAAAGCTTCGGCTCGGGCAGCAGTTCGGGCAACAGGCCATATTTCGTCGGGCCGAAGAGCGCGCCCTGCGTGCTGATGAGAAAAACCGCGGCACATTCGACGGGCAGGCTGTGCATCGCCAAGCCCGCAACGGCGAGCAGCGCCACGGCCATTTCGAAGAATTTTGTGCCGATGGCCACCGAGCGTTTGCTGTAGTGGTCCGCGAAGTAGCCGCCGGTCATCGAAAAAAGTAGAAAGGGAACTGAAAAGAGCAGCGGAATGATCAAGACAAATAGGCGGTCGCGTTGATCTTGCGGAATCGCCATGTCGAGAACGATGAAGCTGATGACCCACTTGAGAACGTTGTCGCTGAAGGCGCCTTGAAATTGCGTGGCGATGAGCGCCCAGAAGCCGCGTTGCCAGTTGGCGGGCGGCGCCGCGAATTCGGCGTGAGATTGCGCTGCGGTTTCAGTTGGCGGCGAGTTAGGCGATGACTCGGAGGTTCGAGGCGGCAAGGGGACTCCTCGATTCGGCTTGTGCGGTGGCGGGATCGCGTTTGGGATATTTTGTGGAGACGTAATCGTCGATCAATTTGCGGAAGGCTTCGTTGAGTTCGTCGTAGTTGCCTTTGAGGGTCACAAATTTCTGGCCGTCGATGTAGACGGGGCAGCTTGGGGCTTCGCCCGTGCCCGGGAGGCTGATGCCGATGTTGGCGGCTTTGGATTCGCCGGGGCCATTGACGATGCAGCCCATCACTGCGAGGGTCATGGATTCCACACCGTCGTATTGCACTTTCCATTGCGGCATTTTTTCGCGGACGTAGCCTTGGATGCGCTCGGCTAATTCTTGAAATGTTGTGCTCGTCGTGCGGCCGCAGCCGGGGCAGGCGGTGACGCTCGGAGCGAAGGAGCGCAGGCCTAGGGCTTGGAGCAGCTCGCATGCGGCATAAACTTCGTCGCGGCGATCGCCGCCCGGGCGCGGGGTGAGAGAGATGCGAATCGTGTCGCCGATTCCTTCGCCGAGCAGAATTCCCATTGCGGCGGAAGACCAGACGAGGCCTTTTGCGCCCATGCCGGCTTCGGTGAGGCCGAGGTGCAAAGGCTGATCGGTTCTCGACGAGAGGTCGCGATAGATTGCCAGCAGATCATTCGGCCTGGAAACTTTGCAGGAGATGATGATTTGATCTTTGCACAGGCCATTTTCGAGTGCCAGCTCCGTTGATTGCAGCGCGGAGAGGACCATGCACTCGTTGATGATTTCTTCGGAGGTGCGGCCGAGATCTTTGTCAGTGTTCTCCTGCATTTTATGCATCACGAGCTCTTGGTTTAGAGAGCCGCCGTTGACGCCGATGCGGACTGGTTTGCCGTGATCGCGCGCTACTTTGCAAATGGTGGAGAATTGTTCGTCGCGGCGATCGCCGTGGCCGACGTTGCCGGGGTTGATGCGGTATTTGTCGAGTGACTCGGCGCATTTCGGATATTTGATGAGCAGGACGTGACCGTTGTAGTGGAAGTCGCCGATGATCGGGGCGTCGCAGCCGGCGTCGAGGAGGCGCTGTTTGATTTCCGGGACGGCGGCGGCGGCTTCGGGGATATTTACGGTGATGCGGACGAGTTCGGAGCCGGCCTCGGCTAGCTCGAGGCATTGGCGGGCGGTCGAGGCGATGTCCACCGTGTCGGTGTTGGTCATGGACTGGACGACCACAGGTGCGCCGCCGCCGACTTGGATTTTGCCGACTTTTACGCCGACCGTTTTGTGACGCTGATGGTTCAATTTGGGAGTCCTATTGTCCTTTCCAATCTTAGCAGAAAGCTGGTGGAGCTAAGTTTCTAACCGAAACAAGGGTTCAATCAAAACCTCTCGTAAATCCAACAAAACAAAGGATCGGGGTCCTTTCTAACCGAAACAGATTTCGGAGGTGCGAGTTTCGGAATTTGGCGGTCCAAAGCTCCAAGGTGCTGGAGTTCGGGGCCTCGGCGTTTGTGGCGATGAAAGGAGTGCTTATGGTGAAGGTGCTTGACGGAATGCCTGCGAAGTGCCCAGCGCTAAAGCGCTTCGTTGATCGCGCTGCGTTTTCGGAGCGCTGAAGCGCTCCTCCCCCGCATGAATGCGGGGGCTGCCACCTACGTGCAACGGCTCCCGGGCAGGAACGCGGGGGTTCCCACCGCTCGCCGAATTTCAAGCGAGCTCGAACTGGGACACTTCCCAATCGAATCGCGGTTTGGTTTGAGTCGCTTTCTGCGGCGGGGCCGGATTCGATGCCTGAGTTCAATTTTCTGCCTCCCAAATCGAAGCTAGCATGGATTTGGGAGAAATGCACACGGGGCGTGCTGTGGAATCGGGCATCAGCGGCGGGGATGCGGCACGAGGCACGAGAGGTGCGCCAAATCTGGTAATTCAAGACCGAACGGTTGCGTAGAGGTGAATTGCTAACGCTTCGGTGTGGGTTTCGCGGGCGCAGCAAGCCGTGCCCCTACGAATACAAAACCAAACCGTACAGCGGGCCGGTGGTAACCCCCTACGAACCCAAAACCTAACCGTAAACCGGGCCGGTGGTGAACCCCGGCCCCTACGAACTCAAAACTAAACGGCACACCGAGCCTCCGCCAAGGTGGACCGGCGCCTACTGAAGAGTTTTGGCTACTGCTAGCATTTCGTTGGCGCGGGCGCGGACGCGGACGTCCTCGGTTAGGTTTCGCCAGCGGACTGTGTCCGTTGAATCCAGTAGAAATTCGGCGGGGCGGGAGATGTCTTGGCCTTCGTGGCCGCCGCCGACGTGGAGCAAGTGGTAGCTGCGAATTGCCTCTGCGTGCGGATCGGAGAGAATTGTGAATGTGTAGCCAGCTTTGGCGGCTAGATCGCGCGAGACGTCCGGGGCGTCAACGCTGATGGCTACTGGACGGATGCCGGCGGCTTTGAATTCGGGAAGAAGTTTTTCGATGCCTCGTAACTCGAGGTTGCAGTAGGGTCACCAATAGCCGCGGTAGAAAATCAGTAGGACGGCTTTTGGGGCGGGCGTTGCAGCGTCTCCTGGCGCGGGTGCGAAGAGTTGGGACAGTGAGACGGATTGGCCGTGTGTATCGGTCATGGTGAAATCGGGAACCTTTTCGCCAATTTGCGGCGCGTCGGTGGATGGGGGAACAGCGCGAGCTTTGTAGAAGCCGAAGATCGAGCCGACCGAGAGGAGCAGCGAGAACAGAACAACGACGACACCGAAAATTCGTGCCGCGATCGTTCGTGGTTGCGCGAAGAGATTTTTTGCTCCGAGAGCCAGAAAGATGAGCGCGACTGCCGCTAGCGCTAGACTGAGCCATGGGATGGCGCTTTGGGCTGGCGGATTCAGGAAGAACGCGAAGTTGCATAGTACGGCGGCCGAGGCGGCGATAAGGCCGAGCCAGAGGGGGGAATTGGCGCGCGGGTGGTTTGCGTCCGGCATAGGGGAGTTAGTTTAGCAGAGCGAAAGGTTAAGAGGGGAGAAGAGGAGTTGCAGAAGACGTGGACAGGGGTGGGACAGTCGAGGCTTGTGTAGGAGTTTGATTAGACGTACCTCAGCGGCTAAAGCCGGATTGATATTATGGCGTATGCGGTACGACTGCCCTTCGGCTTCGCTCAGGACAAGAAGTCGTGCCCTGACACGTCTCGGAAATCTCGCACAGATTACAGAGCATTATGGCGACGGTATGACGGTTCCTCGATGGATTCTGCGCAATGCAGAGTGTGGACGGCGCTGCGCATTTCGGGGTGGCGCGCCCTTTAATTTAGCGAGAGGACTCTTATGGATACTTATTTGACTCCTGCGACGGCGGCTGCGGCGCCATCTTCTGCGCCTGCTCCTGCCTATCGGCTGTTTGATGCAACTTCCGTTTTTATCGCCTCGTTGCTCGGATCTCCTGTGGCTGGAGCCACCTTGATGGCGCTGAATTACCGGCGCATGGGAAACGCGCAGAGAGCAATTCTTGCTCTGGTTATCGGGATTGTGGCGACGGTTTTGGCAAGCGTGTTGGGATACTTCGTGCCGTCGTCGGCGAGCATTGCAGTTGGCATCGGTGTCGCGTTAGGCACGAAGAGCGCGGCGCAGTACTTGCAAGGGGCGGACGTGAACCAGCATGAAGTGCGAGGCGGCCAGCTCAGTTCGAGATGGGCGGCGGGCGGTGTGGGCTTGGCGTTTCTGGCGGTGTTGTGCGCCGTGATCGTGGTGGCCGCGCTCGGACCTTGGGCCGGCCATAAAGTGCTTGTCGGATCAAAAGACGAGGTCTACTACACCGGTTCTGCGACGAAGCAAGATGCGCAGGCGCTGGGCGAGGCGCTGAAGACTGCGGGCTATTTTCTGGATAAGGGATTCTCGGTGGTGCTGTCGAAGGACAAGGACGGCACGGCGATCTCGTTCGTGGTGAAAGAGGGAGTTTGGGACGATCCGCAGATGCAGGCTGGGTTTGAACAGATCGGGCGGCAGTTGGCGCCTTCGGTGGGCGGGCTGCCTATCAAGGTGCGCTTGGTTGATTCTTCGCGGGCTACTAAGAAGGAGATCGCGGTGGATCAATGATGGAGAGGGCTGCCGAATGGCGCGACCGGCGTCATGACTTACACCGTTTGAGGATTACCGCAGAGACGCAGAGGGCGCAGAGTCAGAAGAAACAAATTTTTCGGTCCGCGGTCGTTTTGTGAACTTGGCGAACTGTTCTTCGCCGGATGCCAGCAGGGACGCCCCGCAACGGCATTCGGGGCAGGCCGGCGCTACCAGAGTGGAGCGACTTGGGCTTCTTGGAAGACGGGCGACGGGCCATTGCGACTGGAGAGATGAAGAATCGCCAGGGATGGTTTGACTTGGGGATCGTAGGTCACTGTGATGATTCCGCCTTTGCCAGCGGGCCCGTCGAATCCGCTGCGGCCATCGGAGCCGTTGCTCCCGCTATTTCCGCTGGGCGTTCCCATGCCGCCCGAGCCGCCGCTGCCGCCGCGGCCACCTCTTCCTCCTGAACCGCCGGCGCCGCCGTCGGCCTTCACCGTGAGCGTGCCGCCTTGAGGATCGACTAGATAGAGCCTCGTGTGGCCCGCTGCGGAGACACTTGCTTGCAGGAGCGGATGGCTTCCGGATTGGAGCGTCATGCGGACTTGCACTGCCGGGGCATTGCCTCCGGGACCGCCATCTCCACCATCCGAGCCATTGGTGCCGTTCGTGCCGTCTCCGCCCGGGGATGGATTATTCGGATCTGTGGAACCGTTGCTGCCGCTGGTGCCATTCATTCCATCAGCGCCGCTCGTACCGCTCGAGCCGGGGCTGCCGGAGAAATTGCAGACGAAGGCGACATCGTAGCGAAAGGGAATGTCGAGATCGGCGTGTATGTCCGGATGGATGGGAACGGTGATGGCGACGTGGCCGATTTTGCCGTCACTGACTCGGGGATCTTTTGAAAGCGAGATGACGCCTTTTTGGTTGACGGTCACTACCGTCGCTGTGACGTTGAGATCCTTCCACATTACCTTGCCGGCGCCTTTGCCTTCGGTCCGCAACACTTTGCCATTGGGCTGTGTGACGGTGACGACCAGCGGAGATTTTTGTCCGGGGGCGATACCCGGGCCTTGCGGGAGGCTGGCTTCGATCGACGAAACGGGAGTCTGGGCCAGGTAAACCTTCATGCCTAGCTTGACTTTCATGGCGGTGCAGCCGTTGAGCGCCAGCACGAAGGCCAACGACAGGCAGGCTATCGACCGGGTGGACAGCAATCTCGGGGTGCAGCATGTGGCGATTCGTGAGATGTGTCTAGTGAGCATGGCTGGTGCAATTCTATTGACGGACGAGGCAATACGGCGGTTTCGAGTGATCGTTCAAACGCGCTTGCGATTGATCGTATTGCAGCAAATTGGTCTCATCGTCGCTGGGCGCGATTGAAAATCGGGCGGGAAGACCCTATCATCGGGGGACTCGCCGGAGTGGCGGAACTGGCAGACGCGCCGGACTCAAAATCCGGTGGCCGCAAGGCCGTGTGGGTTCGACCCCCTCCTCCGGCACCAACCTTTGGGGATTACCGCAGCGACGCTGAGGGCGCAGAGATCAGACGAGACGGATTGGTGGGTCCGAGGTCGTTTTGTGAAGTTGGCGAACTCTTCTTCGTCGGATGCCGGCAGGGACGCCGGCGCCACTTGACGCGGATTGACTCTGATTGTTGCGCGGAATAACATGGCGCTCCACATGGATTCTCCTCAGACCCTGATTGGCCGGACTGTTTCGCATTACCGCGTGGTGGAAAAAATTGGCGGCGGCGGCATGGGCGTGGTGTATCTGGCCGAGGACACGAAGCTGGGGCGGCGCGTGGCGCTGAAGTTTTTGCCGGAGGACACTTCGCAGGACCGCCAGGCGGTGGAAAGATTCAAGCGCGAGGCGCGAGCGGCTTCGGCTTTGAATCATCCGAACATTTGCACCATCTACGAAGTGGACGAGCACGAGGGGCGGCACTTCATCGCTATGGAGCATCTCGAGGGCGAGACGCTCAAGCACAAATTGACCGGGCAGCCGCTGGCGACCGATACGCTGCTCGATTACGCGATTCAGATTGCGGATGCGCTGGAAGCGGCGCATGCGAAAGATATCGTTCACCGCGACATCAAGCCTGCGAATATTTTCATTACGCTGCGAAAGCAAGCCAAGCTGCTGGATTTTGGATTGGCGAAGCTCGTTCCGAAAGCGCAGGAAGTTGGCGAGGCGATGGGCGCTTCGGCTACGCGGACGTCGGCTGGCGCGGGCGAATATTTGACCAGTCCGGGATCGACGATTGGAACAGTGACGTATATGTCGCCGGAACAGGCGCGCGGGGAGGAAGTGGACGCGCGGTCGGATATTTTTTCGTTCGGCGTGGTGCTGTACGAAATGGCTACTGGGCGGCAAGCTTTTGCGGGACCTACGCCAGCAGTGATTTTCGAGGCTATTTTGAATCGCGTGCCCGTGGATGCTTCGCGGATCAATACGCAGATTCCGCCGGAGCTTGGGCGCTTGATTGAGAAGACGCTGGACAAGAACCGGATGACGCGCTACCAGAGCGCGGCGGTGCTGCTGAGCGATTTGCGGCGCGTGAAGAGCGACTTGCAGGCGGGACGCGCGGGAAAGGGCGTGGAGAAATCGATCGCGGTGCTCTACTTCGAAAATTTGAGCGGGGCGAAAGAGGATGAATATTTTCGCGATGGAATGACGGAAGACATCATCACGGAACTGGCGAAGGTGAAGACGCTGGAAGTGTTTCCGCGCGCGGCGATTGCGGCTTTTCGGGATAAGCCGGTGACCGGGCCAGAGGTGGGCCAGCAGTTAGGCGCGGCGTACGTGCTGGGCGGAAGCGTGCGGCGGGCGGGAAACCGGCTGCGGATCACGGCGCAGCTTGTGGAGACGCGGACGGGGCGCTCGGCGTGGGCGGAGCGATATGACCGGGAAATGAAGGATGTATTCGAGGTGCAGGACGATATCGCGCGGAGCATTACGCAGGCGCTGCGAATTACGCTTTCGCCGCAGGAAGAGAAGACGATCGCGAGCAAGCCGACGGAAAATTTGCAGGCCTACGATTATTTCTTGCGCGGTCGTAATTACACGCGGCGGGAAAATCTGGAATTTGCGATGCAGATGTTCGAGCACGCCATCAAGCTCGATCCGAATTTCGCGCTAGCGCACGCGGGAATCGCGAATGTCTGCGGGATGCAGTTCGAATTGCACGGGCGAGATGCGCGGTGGATCGAGCGAGGGCTGGCCGCGGCGAACCGGGCGTTCGAGCTGGACCCGCAGCTTCCGGAAGCTCTGGCGGGGCGGGCGCGAATTTATCACGCGCAGCAGAAATACGACGACGCGGTCCACTATGCGCGAATGGCGATTGAGCGCAAACCGGATTGCGAAAGCGTCTGGGACATTTTGGGCCGCGCGTTGTTTTCGTCCGACAGGTATGAGGAGGCGATCAGCCTGATGGAGCGCGCGTTTGAGGCCAACGGTGACGACTATAACGTCTACGTCCCATACATGAACGCACTGGAGGCGAGAGGCGAGAAAGCGCGCTCCATGCAACTGCACGAAAAGTTTGGGAGCGTTCTCGAACAGCATCTGGATTTGGTTCCCGAGGACGTGCGCGCGCGAATCTTGCTAGCGAACGACTACGCCTACCGTGGCAGACGGGACGAAGCGAGCCAGCAGATCGAGAGGGCCGTGGCGATGCGGCCGAACGATGCCAACGTGCTGTACAACGCGGCGTGCACGTATGCATTGCTGGGGATGAAGGATGAGGCGCTCGCGATGTTCGTGAAATCGGCGGAGGCGGGATTTAGTGACTTCGAATGGGCGTCGCGGGATGCGGATCTGGCGTCGTTGCATGAGGAGCCGGAGTTTAAGAGAGTTTTGGAGATGTGGAAGCCGAAGAATTAGAGTGGCGAAAGATTGGGGATTACCGCAGAGACGCTGAGTGCGCAGAGTTTCGCGGAGGGGATCGGACAAGGCGGTGCCCGAACGCTTGCTTGGTACGTCTAATAGATGTGAAAATCCTTTGACTTGGGTGATGGGGCGGCGCAAGATGCAGCGAGAGGGCTGGGGATGACTGGAAGTGGGATGACGCTCGAGCGGGTGGTGGAGAAGGCGCGCGCGCTGGACGATGAGGTGCGCAAGGAAGAATTGCGAGTTGGCGACCGCTTGCTTGTTACCACCATGAATTCCCGTTACACCATCTGGGTTTTGGGCGGCGGGCATTATTGGATTTGGGGCGGATGGTTTGACCGGCAGAAGATTTCGCCGCAGCGCGTGGGGATTAATGGATGTACCTGGGGCGGCAGCGCGATCAAGCGGGATATTGTGGCGGCGCCTGGGTTGCGGATGGAATTTGGGAATAGTGTTTTGACGACACGGATACGAGCGGTGCAGGTGATTCGGGCGCGGGCGAGAGCGCGGGCGGAGTTTAATTAGCGGCCTCGTTTTTTTCTTCGGATAGACCTGAAGTAATTCCAAAATCAAGAACGTAGGTTTGTATCGTTGCGCGTGGCCCGCAGATTTCTCGGGGCGTTGATTTGACGTAGGGGTCGTAAGCGGGAGCAGCAAGCCACTCCCCTACGACCGAGAGACCTCAGGCCGCGGCGGCAATCCTGAGAGCATGTCGGTGGAGCGCGTTGGAGCTTTTGTTTCTACTGGAAGGCGAAGCTTACGGGGATGGTTACGTTGTGCGTGGACTTGCTTAGCGTGATGGAGCCTAGGATTGAGTGGGCCGGAGAGATTAGCGACATGAAGGCACCGGGGAGGATTACGTAGCTTTGGAGCAGGTTGCCATTGGGATCGAGGAAATCGTATTCGTAGGTGCCAGTGTTGACGATGGGGCAGTAGAGCGTGACTTGGCCGTTGGAGCCGATGGGCCAGGTCTGGATGGTGGTCTTGAGGTTGTTGGCAAGACTGGAGAGGACGGCGCTGCCCGTGACGGCAGTGCCATCGTCGTAATGAACGGAGAGCATCAGCGGCAGCTTGGGAGTGCCGGTGGTTTTATAGGCGACGGCGATGGCCGCCCATTGGTCTGAAACGCCGAAAGTGATGGATGGAATGACGCTTCCGGATTGCGATTGTTTGAGATCGGCGTAGGCGCCTTTAGTGACTTCAGTTTCCATTAGAAACGGCTGGGTGGCGGAGAAGGATTGATTGTTGCCGGTGGAAGCGGTGAGAAGCACGTAGTCGCCAGGTTGAGATGAGGTCACAGCGCCCGTTTGAGCGGCGGTGCCGGAGCCGGCAGCAAGAGCCGAGGCGTCGGGCGAGCCGGAGGCTAGACCGGAGATTTCAGCCAGGGAGATGACGCGCATGGTGTCCGCCGCGTGATTCGAAACTGTGAAAACGGTGGCGCCCGCTTTGGCGTACGCGACGCGGTAGACGGCGAGGAGATGAGCGTCCGAAGGTTGCGCCTTGAAGGCGTCAAGAACCCAAGTGTTGGAGAGCGAGTCGGTTATGGTGGTTCCGGCCACGGATTGCACGTTTCCGATGCGCACGACGGCGATAAGAGAATTGCCCGCGGTCACATTTGCGCCGAGATGCGCGGTGCACGACTGGGAGCTGCCGCAGTCCTGAGTGGCCGCGGGCTGGGCGAGAGTTTGAGCGCCGAGCGGAGCCGCGAGGAGCGTCGCTATGGTCATGCTGAACAAGAAGAGTCTGAGTTTCATTAGTGTTTGAGTTCCCCTGTATGAGATGTGATGGGAGCAAAACGGTGACCAAGTTCCGTGCGCGAGAGGGCCTGCAAGCCATTTATATTCAGCGTTTAGTCGGTACTAAAGGTTTTCCGGTACGGGAAGATTGCAGGAAGATCTTCCCGAGACGGGAAGGATTACATGGCCAACGAGGGCAACAAGATGCAGAGCCGACAGCGGATTACCGAGAGGTGAAGCGGGAGAACATGGCGCCGAGTGATTTGGCTTCGGGGAGTTTTAGGGCGAAGGTGGCGCCTAGATAGACGAGGCCGTACGGGATTAGCACGATTATGGCGAGGGGGATGGGGCGGTGCGGGCCTGCGGCCCAGCGGATGGCCCAGGCCACCCCGGCCGCGGCGGCTGCTACCGACCAGATGGTTGATGAGAAGCCGAGCGAGAGACCCGTTTTGCCGATGCGGCGATTCAAGTAGTGCCGCAGGAGCAGGAATTCTACCCAGCCGGATATGCCGGCCGAGATGGTGAGACCGGCGACGCCCCAGCGCGGATTAATGCCCAGCAAGTGCGGCAGGGGGATGGCGGAGAGATAGCCGAGGATAGTGGTGAGCGTGACGCGGATGATGGCGAAGCGCAGGGGAGTGCGCGTGTCGCGCAGAGCGTAGTAGGTGGAGGAATAGAGGCGGCCGAGCGTTGATGCCAGCAGGCCGACGGTTGAGCCAGCGAGAATGCCCCAAACATACATGGCGTCGTCGTGGGTGAAGCGGCCGGATTGATAGATTGCCGACACGACGATATCGCCGAGCGCGAGAAATGCAACTACCGAGGGAACTACGAAATAGGCGATTTGGCGAAGGCCTGCATTGAGGCGCTGGCGGAGGGCGCGCGCGACTTCGTCTTCGCTGCCGAGCTGACCGGACATTACCGGCAATTCGGCGGCGGAGACGGCCATGCCGAAAAGGCTGACGGGGAGCGTGTAAAGAGTCTGCGCGTAGGAGAGCGCGGCTACGGCGCCGGTACCCACCAGGCTCGCGAGGACCGAGTCGACGTAAGCGCTGATCTGCACAACGCCGCGGCTGATAAATACCGGAAAGAAATTGCGGACTACGGTGCGGATGTTATCGGCGCGCGCGTGCAGGGTGAGACGAAAGCGGCCGAGAAGCCGCATCACTACCGGCCATTGCACGCCGACTTGCAGCGCGCTGCCCACGACTGCGCCCCACGACAAAGCCGCGGCGAGTGGGAATTGCTGCATGCGCACGCCGAAGATGATCAGCGTGGCGATCATGGCGACGTTCCAGATCACTGGAGCGGTGTAAGAGAGAAAAAATCTGCGATGGCTATTGAGGATGCCCAAGCACCAGGCGGAGAGAACGAGTAGTCCCGCGCCCGGAAATAGAATGCGGACGAGCTGGATGGTGAGCTGGCGCTTTTCGCCGGTGAAGCCGGGAGCGATGATTTCGATTAGCCAGGGAGTGGTGAGAACGCCGATCAGAACCAGAAGGGAAGCGGTAAGAGCGAGGAGAGAAAAAATCCCGCCGGCGACGCGATCGGCTTCTTCGCGATCGTCGCGCGCCAGCAGCGCAGCATAAACGGGAATGAACGAGGCGGAGAGTACTCCCTCACCGAACAGATTTTGCAGGAAATTGGGGATGCGGATGGCGGCTTTGAAGGCGTCTGCCGCGTCGGAATTGCCGAAATAGTGGGCGAAGAAACGATCGCGAATTAGGCCGGAAATGCGGCTGAGAAAAATTCCCGCGGCAACCAGAAAAGCCGACCGGGCAGTACCAAAGCGGCGCGGCGCCGATTTGGAATTTGGAAGCGCCGGATCTTCGTCGATGGGAGCGGACGTGTTCAGCGGCTTATCCGGAGACTTCTGTCGCACCATTGTGTGAGCTAGGACGGAGGCGCAGGCCCGTCGAATTCTCTATGGCACGCCGCCGCTTCCGAATCATTAAACGGGCTGGGCGTTCTCAAGTCAATTCCGAACGGCGTTGGAGTTCCCAGAAGCGCGTACGGACCTGTGCGAAAGGCCGGGTTTGCGACTTTGACACAGACGCAGGCCGCGGATGTGGTCATTCGCGCGGCGATAGGCTATTTGTAATGGAAGTCTTGGAAGGGGCGATGTCCGAAACAAGCGTACATACCGAAGTTAGCGCCGATAGCGCTAACGAAGTGGAGACGACCGTAGCGACGCGCGAGGCGCCGGCCAGCGACAGGCTGGCGGATGGCGCCGCCACGATAGAGGCGAACCTGCGTCGATTGGATCGCCGCCAATGGTGGATGTGGTTGAGCGCTTGCGCCGTGATGCTTCTGTTGACTATCTGCGTCGCGTCCTTCGAGTTCCCAACGCTTCTGAGAGTTGATTCCAAAACTTTCTCGTTCACTCGAGAGGATTCTGTCCGCGGGCTGATCGCGCTGGTTTTGGTCTTCAACATCTACACGCTCTACCAGCAACTGCTGATCAATCGAATCCGCAAGCAAATGGCGCAGCAAATTCACGCGCTGGCGAAAGTGGAATCGCTGGCCACGGAAGTTTACAAACTCGCGGCTCTCGATCAATTGACGGGGCTTTTCAACCGGCGATCGGCGGAGCAGCGGCTGGAAGAGGAGATGTCACGGGCGATCCGTCATTCGCGGCCATTGACGCTGCTGCTGCTCGATCTGAATAGTTTGAAACGCGTGAATGACACGCTGGGGCACGGAGCGGGAGATTTGGTGCTTGAAACCTTCGCCGAGCGGCTGAAGAGAGCTATTCGTGGATCGGATTTGGCTGCGCGGCTGGGCGGCGACGAATTCATGGTGATTCTGCCGGAATGCCGGCCTGAAGAAGTGCGGCACGTGCTGGGACGATTGAAGGGCTTGGTGGTCGAGTACGATAACACGCAGTTGCCCGTCACTTTTGCGGCCGGTTGGAAGGATTATTTGATCGGCGAGACGGCGCAGGAATTCGTGAAGCGCGTGGATGACGCGATGTACGAGGACAAGAAGGCAGTGCGGGCTTAAGTTCCATCCTCTGGCGGTAGGTTCCTTTCGCCGGTTAAAATCGAAAAAAACAGAGACAAATTCTAAAACGCCGGCTGGAAGCCCTTCGAGGTTCAGGACAAGCCGGCGCTACGAGATCGTTGCGTCAAACTGCGCTTGCTTAGCTCATACAGAATTTACTTGCGCGTCCTAGCACTGGATGCTTAAGATATCCGCGATACTCGGAGGTGAGAGGCCGGTGCCGAAAGAAAAGCCAAAGGTGAATATCGGCGAAGTGATTCGGTCGTATCGCAGCGACCGCGGCTTGTCACAGGGCGATATCGAGCGGCGGACCGGATTGCTGCGCTGCTATCTCTCGCGCGTGGAGAATGGGCATACGGTGCCCTCGCTCGAGACGCTGGCGAAAATCGCCGAGGCCATGGAAATTAATTTGGCGGACTTCTTCCCGGGTAGCGATACTCCTCAGGACCGTGAGACGCGAAAGATGCTGGGGGAGCTTTCGGAGGAAGAGATTCGCTTCCTTGCGGAAATTAAGCGGTACAGCACGACTCTCTCTGACGATGACAAGAAGCTGGTGCTCGCCATGATCCGCAAGATGGCTACGATCACGCCGCCGGTGCAGCGCAAGGCTGCTGCGCGGCGAGCGGAATATTAGAATTTGTCTGCTGCGTTCGACGTGCCCTCCTACGTTTTCGCTTGCAATTAAGAGACTGCAGATCCTTCACTTCGCTCAGGATGACAGCTAGGAGACGGAGCCACGAGTGAGAGCGATTAGCGCGCTAAGAATTGCCGCGGGCGGTGGCGCGGGTTTGGAAGCTGCGCGGCTCTACTATCGCGCGGAAGACTTTGCCGCGGCCGATTACGTGGGAGCCGGAGCGGGCTTCGACTTCGAAGGTTAGGAAGCGGCCTTCTTGGGCGACGAGATGCGCCTTTACTTCGACTGTGGCGCCTGTGGTTACGGCCTTCAGGTGATCGACTTCAATTCGAGTTCCCACTGTGATCATTCCGTCCGACAGGTGCGGCTTGGCGGCAGTGGCGGCCGCCGATTCCATCAGGCCGATCATGTTGGGAGTTGAGAGGACCGGTGGAAGCTGCGGATCGAAATTGGCTAGCGTCCACTCGGGCAAAACTTTCTTTTCGATCTTGTGGTGGATTCCGTGGGGCAGCGTCGGATAGGGAGTTTTGTGTTCGGCGCTCAACGGGCGGGCTCCGGGCCGTCCACGGGCGAGGAAGCGTCGGTGCAAGAGCGCGGGTCGATGAAGCTCTTGGTGAATTCCGCGAGGGTGATGCCGAGTTGCGCCCAGAGGCGGCGTTTCAGGCTGCGATAGTCCTGCGCGCCGCTGAACACATCGCGGATCAGGTCGCGGAAGGTCGCGCTATGGTTCAGGAGTTGCACCATGCGCGTGGTGACCGCGCCGCCGAGGAAAGTGCCGCAGAAAATCTTGCGGGCGATGCGCGCGGCAAATTCCAGATCGGCGATGAGCACGGAGCGCATGCGGGCGGGATAGGCTTCGGGCTGGCCTTCGATCAGGGCCTCGGCGAGCAGATCGCCGGAGCGCATGGCGTAGTAGAGGCCTTCGCCGGTGATGGGATCGACGCACGCGGCGGCGTCTCCGGCCATGGCCCAATTTTTGCCGACGATGCGGCGGCGGCGGAGCGTGTGGGCTTGCGGCGACGGGAGAACGTGGCTGTAGAAGCGCGCGCCTTCGAGCGAGATTTTTTCGTCGCGGACAAACTCGGCGAGATGCTCGCGCAATCGCTGGCTGGAATTCTGCGACATCTTGCCGCAGATGCCGACGGATACATGATCGGAGCGCGGGAATGACCAGATGTAGCCTTCGAACTGCTTCAGGAATTTCACTTTGATGAGCTGCTCGTCGGTGGGGACGAAATAGCCGAGAGTCATCTCGAGATCGGCGGCTTTGAGCGCGGTGGTTTCCGGGAGGAGCTGATTGCGAGCACCTCCGGCGATTACGACGAAATCGGCGCTGGAGTTTTCGCCTCCGGCCGTGAGATGGACGCGGCCACCGGAATGAGTGAGCTGCGTGACGCGCGAGCGTACGGTGCGGCAGCCGGCGGCCGCGGCGCGATCGAGGAGCAGGCCGTTCAGCACGGTGCGCGAATAAATCACAATGGGATGATTCATGCGGAAGCGGGCGCGATGGCCGCCGCTGGAAATCAATTCCGCGGTGCTGACGATTTTTTTCGGATGCGGGCTATCGAGCAGGAACGGATAAGTCGAGATGGCCTTATGCGTCAGGCCGCCGCCACAGGGTTTTTCCCAGGCGAGATGCTCGTCAAAAAGCGTGACATTGAATCCGGCGGAGGCGAGGCGCTCGCCGCACATGGCCCCAGCGGGGCCGCCGCCAACGATGGCAACTTCCTTCATCGAAATTCGCTCCCGCGGAGGGGACAACAAGCGTCAAGCAGAACGGGAGTATAGCATCAAATTGGGAGATGCACGGGCGGGGCGAAATTCGCGTGGTCGTTTGAGGCAACAGCGCGCGCGGCGGAGACCTGGATCGGCCTTCGCGAGAAGGATTTAATTTGATTGGCCGAAAGTGTTGCAGGCGGCGATAGTGCCATTGTCCAGGCCGGCGTTGAACCATTGCATCCGTTGTTGGGAAGTGCCATGCGTGAAGGATTCAGGGCTGACGTGGCCGGTGGACATTTTTTGCAGGCGGTCGTCGCCTACGGCAGACGCGGCGCCGAGCGCCGATTCCACGTCGCCTTTTTCGAGCAGGCCGCGTTGTTGCGTGGAATGCGCCCAGACGCCTGCGAAGCAATCTGCTTGCAGCTCGAGTTTTACAGATAACGGATTCACTTCGCGGGAATTGCTCTCTTGCAGCCGGTGCACTTTGCCTTCGATTCCGGTGAGCTTCTGAACGTGATGCCCGAGTTCGTGCGCGAGGACATATGCCTGCGCGAATTGACCGGGAGCGCCGAAGCGGCGGCGCAATTCGTCGAAAAAGCCGAGATCGATATAGACCTTCTCATCTTCGGGACAGTAGAACGGGCCCGTGGCGGATTGCGCGCTGCCGCATCCGGATTCGGTGTAATCGCGGAACAGGACGAGTTTCGCGTGGTGGTATTGCACGCCGGTCTGTTGCGGCAGGAGCTGCGTCCAAGTGTTCTGCACGTCATCGAGCACGAACGACACGAATTGCACCAGGGGCTTCTCGGCTTCGTCTTGCGCGGGATTTGGCTGGCTGAGCGAAGTCGGTGGTCCTGCTGTTCCGCCGCCGAGAAGAGCGAAGAGATTGATCTTGAATACGAAACTGAGAATCAGCAGAACGATGGCGCCACCGATGCCGATGTGGATGCCGCCGAATTGAAATCCGCCACCGCCGCCTCCGGTCTGATCGCGGCGATCCTCGATGTCCCCGCTTTCGCCGCCAGGAGTCCATCTCATGAGTTTCTCCTTGAAGTGAGGAGAAGCTAGCACGGCAGTAAAAACGTGGCAATACGGATCGTCTCTCTGCCGCGACGGGCGCGCGTGGCGCGCGTGATAGAATTTGAAGCGCGGCAAAAGTTCGCCGCACTGGAGAGCCGGGAGTGGGTGAAGTGCTTGCGCGGGCGGAATTGAAGCTGCGCATAAGTGCGCTCAAACGAGATGGGAAGCGCGTGGTGTTCACGAACGGATGCTTCGATATTTTGCATCCGGGGCACATTCGCATGTTGGAAAAGGCGCGGTCGCTTGGCGATGCGCTGGTTGTGGGAATCAATTCTGATCCCAGCGTGCAGGAGATTAAGGGGCCGCAGCGGCCGGTGATTCCTGAGGGGGAGCGTGCGGAATTGCTGGCGGCGCTCGAGGCGGTGGATTTTGTGACGGTGTTCGAGGAAGCCACGCCGCGCGAATTGATTGCCGAGATTTTGCCGGCGGTGCTGGTGAAGGGCAGCGATTGGGGGCCCGATGAAATCGTCGGGCGCGAAGAAGTCGAGGCGGCGGGCGGCGAGGTGGTATCCATTCCTCTCGAAGCAGGATATTCCACGACCAAACTGATCGAACGAATCCGGCGTCTGCGCGCATGATCCTTCCGCTGGTGGCAGAGCTATTGTCGCGGGTGGGGCGCCATCCGGCGGTGGAGGCGTCGCTCGACGATTTGCGGCGCGGCGGCAGCGAATCCTCGCTCGCGGGATTGACCGATCCGGCGAAAGGGCTGGTGACGGCGATTTGCGCGGCGTCGCTGGTGCGACCTGTGTTTTTGGTGGTGGCGTCGAACCGGCGCGGCGAAGAACTGCTCGAGCCGATTCGGTATTTCTTCGAGGCTTTGACGCGGAAGGCGCGCAGCCGCGTGGCGATTCTTCCCGCTCATGATGTTCTGCCTTACGAAGGCCGGTCCCCGCACCCTGAAATTTCCGAGAAGCGCGCTTATGCGCTGTGGAGCCTTGCGGCCGGCGAAGCGGATATCGTTGTGGTGCCGGTGAGCGCGGCGCTGCAACGGATGCGCGAGAGCGAATTTTACGCGGGGCTCGCGTCGCAGCTCGGACGCGGCCTCGATTTTCCGCAGTCAGGACTGATCGCTCATCTCGTAAGCGTTGGTTACGAGAAGCAGGAGACGGTGGAATCGCCAGGGCAATTCGCCGTGCGCGGCGGGATTGTGGACGTGTTTTCGCCGGAGACTGTGGCGCCGGTGCGGCTTGAATTTTTCGGAGACACGCTGGAATCGTTGCGCGAATTCGATGCGAACACGCAGAGGTCATTGCGGCCGCTCGAACGGCTAACGCTGCTTCCGCTGACCGACTATCCGCGGCGCTCGGAGCTGCTTGAACGGCTGCAGGCACCTGGCGTAACCGGCAGGGACGATGAGGGAGTGCCTGCAGCGTTTTATCCCGGATGGGAATTTCATCCGGCGCTTCTGGGAGATGCGAAATCGAGTTTGTTCGAGCTTGCGGCGGAGGCCGTGGTGCTCGAAGACGAGCCGGAGGACCTGCGGCGGGCGATGGAGGAATATCGCGCGCGGCTGGAAGCAGCGCGGCGCGTGGCGACGGGTGCGTTGAGCGAGATTGCGCCCGAGAGCTACGTCATGGGCGGCGAAGAATGGGCCGCGGAGCTGCGGCGGCGCCCTCGATTGCGGCTCGAGCATCTGGCGATCGAAGGCGAGACGCCGAAGCGGGCGATGCTATCGCAGCCCACCACGCGCTATCACGGAAACGTGGCAGCGTTCATGGCCGAAGTGCGCGGGCGCGTGCAAGGCGGCGCGCAAGTAATGGTTTCGGCCGCGAGCACGGGCGAAATGGAACGGCTCGCTGACCTGTGCCACGAGAACGAGCTGCCGTATCGCCTCGGTGAGCTCGATGACACGGCGACGGGCGTTCGGCTGGCGGAAGAAAGCAGCGGCGGGACGATTCCGGCGCTGGTGCTATGTAAGGCGCCGCTTTCGGAAGGTGTCGCCTTTCCCGAATCGCGGCTGGCGATTTATGGCAACGCGGATCTCTTCGAATCACTTCCGGCGCCGACGCGGTCGCGTGGCCGGGCGACGAGCGCTTCCTTCTTCAGTGACCTCTCCGACCTCAAGCCAAGCGATTACGTGGTGCACGTGGATCACGGCATCGGGCAATTCGACGGGCTGCGGCAGATCGCCGTCGAGGGAGATACCGGCGAATTCATGTTGCTGAGATATGCGGAGGACGCTCGGTTGTATGTGCCGTTGGCGCGGGTGGATTTGATTCAGAAGTATCAATCGTTGGGCGGAGTCACGCCGCAACTCGATCGGTTGGGGACAAATCTTTGGGAGGCTCGCAAGGCGCGCGTGAAGAAGTCGGTCGGCGATATGGCCCAGAAACTTTTGGCGCTCTATGCCGAGCGGCGTCTGGCCGTGGGTCACACTTTTCCTGAGGATTCGAACTGGCAAAAGGAATTCGAAGACGCATTCGAATTCCAGGAGACGCCGGATCAGGAGAAGGCCGTCAGTGACGTAAAGCATGATTTGGAATCGGCGCAACCGATGGACCGCTTACTGTGCGGCGATGTGGGTTACGGCAAAACGGAAGTGGCCATGCGCGCGGCGTTCAAAGCGGTGGGCGATTCGATGCAGGCGGCGGTGCTGGCGCCAACTACCGTGCTCGCCTTTCAGCATTACGAAACTTTTCGGCGGAGATTCGCGGCATTTCCGGTGCGGATCGAAATGCTCAGCCGCTTCCGGACGGCGCGCGAGCAGAAAAAGATTCTGGCGGAGGTCGAAGCCGGAAGAGTGGATATCGTGATCGGGACGCACCGGCTTCTGTCGAAAGATGTGAAATTTCAGAATCTCGGGCTGCTGGTGGTGGATGAAGAGCAGCGTTTCGGCGTGGCGCACAAAGAGCGCATCAAGGAAATGCGCAAGAATGTGGACGTGCTGACGATGTCGGCGACACCGATTCCGCGGACGCTGCACATGTCACTGGTGGGATTGCGGGACATGTCGGTGATCGAGACGCCGCCGAAAGACCGTCTGGCGATTCAGACGACCGTGGCGCCGTTTTCGGAGTCCATCATCAAGCGAGCGATCGAAGAGGAGCTGTCGCGGGAGGGGCAAATCTTCTTCGTGCACAACCGCGTGGAATCCATCGCTTCGGTGGCGTCGCTGATCAAGCGGCTGGTCCCGAAAGCGCGCGTGATCATCGGCCACGGGCAGATGCACGAGGCCGACCTTGAGAAAGTGATGCTGAAATTCATTCGCGGCGAAGCCGACGTGCTGGTGTGCACCACGATCATCGAGAACGGACTCGATATTCCCCGAGCGAACACGATCATCATCAATCGCGCGGATCGCTTTGGTTTGGCGGAGCTGTATCAGTTGCGCGGCCGCGTGGGCCGCTCGAATCAACGCGCCTACGCGTATCTGCTGGTGCCGCCGGTCGGCGGGCTCACCACGCTCGCGAAACATCGCCTGGCGGCGCTGAAGGAATTCAGCGATCTCGGAGCGGGATTCAGAATCGCGGCGCTCGATCTGGAACTCCGGGGCGCGGGCAATTTGCTTGGGCGCGAACAGCACGGCCAGATCGCGGCGGTGGGCTTCGATCTTTATTGCCGCATGATGGAGCGCGCGGTGGCCGAGCGCAAGGGCGAGGCCGTGACGCCGGAGCGGCGAGTCACGTTGAATCTGGGGCAGGACATTCGGATTCCGCGCGAATACATAGAAAGCGAAAATCTGCGATTGCGCATCTATAAGCGTATCGCGGAAGTTTCGAATGAAGAGGAACGCGAGGAAGTGCGTAAGGAATTGGAGGACCGCTTCGGCGCGCCGCCGCCGGCGGTCGACAACCTACTGGATTACGCGGTTTTGAAAGCGCTGGCGGAGCGATTGCTGGTCGCGTCGATCGAGCGGCGCGGGGAGCAGGTGGCCGTGAAATTTCATGACGAGACGCCCATCAAACCGGAAAAACTGGTGCGCGTGATTCGCGGCCGGCGGGGCATGCGGCTCGATCCAAGCGGCGTGCTATGGTTTGACTGGAAGAATGAAAAGGATGGTGTGGCTGCGGCGACCCAAAAGCTGTTGCTGCAACTACAATCGTAGGGCTAGAATTCAATCGTGGGGATGAATCGAATGCAAATGCGGGGAAGCCGAATGGGCAAGAGCGTCAAGAAAATCGCGTGGACTCTGCTTGGCGTTGCGCTGGCTTGGGCCGCGCCAGCGGCGACGCATGCGCAGACCAAGGCGCAGGGCAACGGGAAGGTGATCGAAGAAATCATCGCGCGCGTGAACAACGAGATCATCACGCTCTCGGATTACGAAAAAGCCCAGGCGCAGCTCCACGAGGAAGTGGACCACGACTGCTCGACCTGCACTTCCGATCGCAAGGAAGCGATGTACGCTGAGCGGCAGAAGAATTTGCTGCGCGATGAAATCGATCAACAGTTGCTGGTGCAGCGCGGCAAGGATATGGGCATCAGCGTCGAGGCCGACGTAATCAAGCAGCTCGATCAAGTGCGCCAGCAGAACAACCTCGCCAGCATGGAGGACCTGCAGAAGGCCGTAGAGGGGCAGGGACTCTCCTGGGATGAATACAAGCGCAGCATCCGCAACAACCTGCTCACGCAGGAAGTGATTCGCAAAGACGCCGGCGCGCGCGTGGATATTGGCCACGAAGACGTCAAGAAATATTACGACGAACACAAAGAGGAATTTATCCGGCCAGAATCGGTGCTGCTGGCCGATATTTTTCTGAATACGGACGCGAAAACGCCGGACGAGATTGCAGTGATTCAGAAGAAGGCGAATGATCTCGACGCGCGGCTGAAGAAAGGCGAAGATTTCGCCGAATTGGCGAAGCGCAATTCGGAAGGCCCGACGGCGAAGAACGGCGGCGATCTGGGCGCGTTTGAACGCGGCCAGCTCTCCAAGCAAATTGAAGATACGGTCTTCGCCATGAAGAAAAACGATATCAGTGATGTGATTCAGACCAAGACCGGCTTCGAAATCATCAAGGTTCTCGATCACTATGACGCAGGGCAGCAGCCGATGGAAAAGGTCGAGAACGAGATTATGAATCACATTTACGGCGAGCGGATGTCCACGCTGTTTCGCGGCTATCTCGCGGAATTGCGCGAGCAAAGCTACGTGATCGTGAAGCCGGGCTACGTGGACACCGCGGCGGTGGCCAGCAACACGGGCATCAAGGAAGTCACTCCGACTCCGGACGCGCCGGACAAGAAGCTATCGAAGAAGGCGAAGAAGGCCGCCGGGGGTCAGTGAAAACTCAATTCATCTCTGATCTGCGTGACGGCCAAGCCGTGACCTCGACATTTCTGGTTCGCTCCAAAGAAATTCGAACCTCGCCGAGAACCAGCCGATCCTGGCTGCAGCTCGACCTGGCGGATCGTACCGGCACAATTTCCGGGAAAATGTGGGATGGCTTCGAGGGTATCGTCGCGCAATTCGAGCGCGATGATGTGGTGAAGGTGCGCGCGCGGGCCAAGCTTTACAACGACCAGCTCGAACTCACCGTAGAAAACGTGATTCCGGTCGCGGAAAAAGATTACGAGCTCGCCGATTTTCTGCCGCACACGAAGCAAGACGTAGAAAAACTCTATGCACGGTTGAACGAAGCGGTGCACGCGGCCGAAAACCCGTGGGTGAAGACGCTGCTGGTAAGCGTGGTCGAAGATGCGTCCATCGCGCCGAAATTGAAGCGCGCGCCGGCAGCGATGACCATGCACCATGCCTACATAGGCGGCTTGCTCGAGCACGTGGTGAGTCTCATCGAGCTGTCGCGGCTGGTGGCATCGCATTATCCCGAACTTAATCGCGATTTGTTGCTCGCGGGCATCGTGCTTCACGACATTGGCAAGATCGAGGAATTGAGCTGCGCGCGCGGATTTGGTTACACCACCGAAGGCCAACTGCTGGGACACATCGCGCTGGGCCAGGCCATCGTGCGCAGAAAGATCGAAGCCATCAGCGATTTTCCGCGGCCGCTTGCGGCGGTGATCGAGCACTTGATCCTGAGCCATCATGGCTCGCTCGAATTCGGCTCGCCGCGGCTTCCTTTGACGCGCGAAGCCGTCGCGTTGCATTTTCTCGATGACCTGGATTCGAAGATGGCAGCCATTGAGACGACGATGGCCTCGGATGCGGGAATCGGAGATTGGACCGAGCGAAATCCGGCGCTGCGCCGGAACTTGCTGCGCACTTCGCAATACCTCGCCGAGCCGCCTTCGGAGCCGGCGTCAAAGGCAGCGAGTGCGGGAATCGCCATGCACGCAGCCGCGCCGAAGGGCACGGATGGATCAAAGCCATGAACGCGCCCGGCCCAAATGGCAACAAGAAAGCCGCGAGCGCAGACCCGCGACGCCGCTCGCTGCTCGATCTGGCGCCTCTCGAGCTCGATTGCATGAATACGCTCTGGCCGATTGGCGAAGGCACCGTGCGCGAAATTCGCGACCAGCTCGCGCCGCGACGCCCGCGCGCCTACACCACGATCATGACCATCATGGACCGGCTGGCGCGGAAGGGAATCGTCGAGCGGCGAAAATCGGGGCGCGCTTATGTCTATCGACCGACTTTGAGCGTCGAGGACGCGCGCAGCCACGCGCTGGGGCAAATTGTGGAAAGTTTCTTCGGCGGCTCGCGAGAAACTGCTGCGGCGTATCTTCGGGACGGAACATCACGCGAGCCGGACGGTCGCGGAATGGGGCCCGCCATGGCTGCTGCTGCCGCTGCATCGGCGTCCGCGGGATTAGGACGAACTAGCGCCGCGGCCCCGACTTCTGCTCCGGCGCCGGACGGAGGCAACTCAGCGCCGGTTGTGGAGCGTACACCGTTAGCACGCACGCGCCGTTCCTCAGACGATGAGACTCCAATCGACGCTACACTTCTCTAGATGACCTCCATGTTTCCCTCGGAACTGAAAATTCGCGATCGCTCGATTCGTCCCGCGACGATTCTCGCGCCTATGGCCGGAGTCACCGACACGGTGTTCCGCCGCGTGATTCGCGAACTCGGCGGCTGCGGCCTAATCATGACCGAGTTCACCAGCGCCGAAGGGCTTACGCGCAATGAGGCGCGGATGCTGCACTATTTCTACTACGAGCCGGACGAGCATCCCATCGCAGCGCAGATTTTCGGCGCGGATCCGAAAGTGATGGCTTCGGCGGCGGCGCTTGCCGAAGACTTGGGCTTCGACCAACTCGATATCAATCTCGGCTGCCCAGCGAAGAAAGTGGTGAAGTGCGGCGGCTCGGGATTGCTGCGGGATTTGCCGCTGCTGGAGGAAATCTTCCGGGCAGTGCGTGCGGCAATTCAGATTCCTCTTACCATCAAGATCCGCTCGGGCTGGGACGAAAATAATATCGTCGCGGTGGAAGTGGCGCGCATGGCGGAGGATTGCGGCGTCGAGGCCATCGCGGTGCACCCTCGGACTCGTTTACAAGGCTACAGCGGCGATGCAGATTGGAACGTGATTCTCGCGGTGAAAGAAGCGGTGAAGCTTCCGGTGATCGGCAATGGCGATGTTCGCGCTCCGGAAGATGCGGTGCGCATCGTGAAGGAAACCGGTTGCGACGCCGTGATGATCGGCCGTGCAGCGCCGAGCAATCCGTGGATTTTCCGGCAGATCGAGCAATTCGTCACCACCGGGAGCTACGACCGGCCGAGCGATGAAGACCGGCATCGCCTGCTGACAGATTATTTCCGCCGCCTGGTGGCCAGCGAGATGAAAGACGCCATCGGCAAGATGAAACAGTTTGCTTGCTCGTTCACGCACGGCGTGCGCAACGGCAGCGAGTTGCGGCACGCGGTGCACTCGTCGAAGACTACGCAGGATGTGCTGGATCGCGTCGAGATGTTCTTCGAGGCTGCGCTACGGACGGCTGTTGCGGGTGAGGTGCTGGCGAACGATGCGTCGGCCGTGCCGGCGGATTAAGTTCGCCTCAATCGTCGCGGTGGACGAGCAGTTGCTTGTAGGCTTCGCGCTTCGACAAACCTCTTTCGCGCGCTGCCAATTTCAGCGCCGCTTTCCGATCGAGATGTTCCTTTTCCATCAGCTCATCCACGCGCGCTGAAAGACTCACTTCGCCGCGTGCGGAATCGCCCGATGCCGGAAGATGAGATTCCTCGTCCGCAGGTCCGAAGATGACGGTGATCTCGCCGCGCGGCGGCGCTTCCCGGAAGCTCGCGATCAGCTCAACGATACGCCCGCGGCGAAATTCCTCATGCAGCTTCGTCACCTCGCGCGCGACGACGCACAGACGATTGCCCAGAATTCCGAGCGCGTCATCGAGCATTTCCGCGATGCGATGCGGCGCTTCGTAGAACACTAGAGTGGCAGCAATCGCGGTCAGTGACCGCATCGATTTGCGCCGCTCGCTCGGCCGCGAAGGCAGAAATCCCGCAAATAGAAATTGCTCCGTAGGCATTCCCGAAGCCGCAAGCGCCGCCACCAGCGCAGAAGCTCCCGGCACCGGCACAACGGGAATTCCGTGACGGAGACAGAGCGTGACCAGGCGATGCCCTGGGTCGGATACCACCGGAGTACCGGCGTCGCTCACGAGCGCGACTTTGGCGCCCTGCTCGAGCACGATCACCAGTTCGGGCGCGCGCGTCATTTCGTTGTGCTCGTGGTAGCTTTCGAGGCGCGTGTGAATATCGTAGTGCGAGAGCAGCTTGCGCGTTTCGCGCGTGTCTTCGCACGCGATCACGTCGGCTTCCTTCATCAGACGCAGCGCGCGCAAAGAAATGTCTTCGAGGTTGCCGATCGGCGTGGCGATCAGATAGAGGCAGCCCTGGCCAGGAATGTGGTTCGCGTTTGCCGGCTCGGGCGCATCGCGGCGTTCGACCGGCGGAGAGCCGGGCCTGTTGTTGCCGCGGGATTTGGATTTGCGCATAGTGGCGATCTCGACGGAACCGCATGCAGCGCGCAGCCCGTCGTCGGCGCCAGTCTAGCACAGGAAACTCAAGCGCCCTCGATACCGGCGAGCGCAGCGCGACTCGTGATAGTATTTTATTTTACCGGTCATTCATGGAGGGAAATTGTAGTGCCTCTCTACGAGTACAAGTGCGGGAAATGCGGGCATGTATTCGAGAAAATCGAATCGTATTCCGCTCCGGAGACGCGCAAGTGCCCGAAATGCAGCGGCAAAGCGGTGCGCCTGCTCTCGTCATCGGCAATCCAGTTCAAAGGCACCGGATGGTATGTGACCGACTACGCCGGCAAGAATGCAGCCGGAAAATCGGGCGACGGAGAATCGAAGCCCGCGGCGGCGAAAGAGGATTCTTCTTCGACGAGCAAGCCGGAAACATCGAAAGAATCGAAATCGAAGGAATCGGGATCGAAAGGGAAGTCGAAGAAAGACTAGTTACGAAAGCGGATTCTTGCCATTGGTCGAGCCCCTGGCGCGTTGTCATCCCGAATCCGCCTAGGCGGATGAGGGATCTGCATTTTCTGAATGTGTAGTGTTCTACCTCGAATAATTTCTGGCGCTGAATTACAGCTTCAGCGTTTTCAAATACTCTCGAAATGGCGACCCGAGTTCAGCATTCTTGAGCGCCAGTTCCACGGTCGCCTGCAAAAAGCCGAGTTTGTCTCCGGCGTCGTAGGTCTTCCCTTCATAAATGTAACCCCACAGGCCGTGTTCCTTGGCGAGCAGCCGCATCGCGTCCGTGAGCTGGATTTCTCCGCCGCTGCCGGGTTTGATTCGCGCCAGGCAATCGAAAATCTCGGGCGGAAAGACATAGCGGCCCGTGACGGCGAGATTTGACGGCGCTTCTTCTCGCTTGGGCTTTTCGATCACGTCGTTGATGCGCATCAAGCGATTGCCGAAGCCGAGGTCCGGGGCGGGGCGCGCGTCGGCGATTCCGTAAAGGTGAACGCGTTCGCGCGGCACCTCTTCAACGATGATTGCGCCTTGTCCGGTCTGCGCATAGACGTCGATAAGCGACTTCGTGCCAGGCTCGGGGCCGACAAGAATGACGTCGCCGAGAAGCACGGCAAACGGTTCGTCGCCCACCAGCTCGCGCGCGAGCATCACCGCATGGCCGAGGCCGAGTGCTTCACTCTGGCGCGTGTAACTGAAATGAATGCCGCCGCTGATGCGCCGCACCATCTCGGCTTGCTCGGGTTTGCCGCGCTCTTCGAGGAAATGCTCGAGTTCCGGAGCGGAATCGAAATGATCTTCGATGGCATTTTTGCGCCGGCCGGTGATGATGATGACGTTCTCGATGCCGGACGCGATACACTCTTCGACCGCGTACTGGATGAGCGGCTTGTCCACGACCGGCAGCATTTCTTTCGGCTGCGCTTTGGTGGCGGGAAGAAAGCGCGTGCCGAGACCTGCAGCCGGCAGCACGGCCTTACGGACTTTTTTGATCGGTGGATTCATATCACTCCGCGAATTTTTCAGCGACTTCGCACGATACAGTTCGATGCGCCGGACTGTCAATCGGAGTCGCTCGTCGCGTGCGATGAATCGCAACTTTCGCGCCCGGCCGCGCCCACGCACGGCCTCTGAAGCTCCTCGTGCTACGATGCTATTGGGAGCATGGTGAGTGAGCGAATCGAAACAAAGTGAGGCCACGCGTTCCGACTTAATTCTCGGAATTGAGTCGTCGTGCGATGAGACGGCGGCAGCAATTGTCGCGGGCGGCAAGACGATTCTCTCGAGCGTGGTCGCATCGCAAATTGACATTCATCGCAAATATGGCGGAGTCGTTCCGGAATTAGCTTCGCGGGAACATTTGCGCCGGATCGTGCCTGTAGTTCGAGAAGCGGCGTCACAAGCGGGAATCGAGCTGCGCGATGTCGGCGCGATCGCCGTCACGCGCGGGCCAGGGCTGGTCGGATCGCTTATTGTGGGAGTGACGTACGGTAAGGCGTTGGCGATGTCGCTCGGCAAGCCGCTCATTCCCGTGAATCATCTCGAAGGCCACGTTCACGCGGTCTTGCTCGAAGCGCATGCTGCGGGCCGTGCGCCGGAATTTCCTGCAGTCTGCCTGATTGTCTCCGGCGGTCACACGATTCTCTATCGCGTCATTCAAGCTGCTTCGGGCGATCACGGGAACGGCAGCATTGTCCGCGGTGCTGTGATGCCGCTGCACTACGGACGGATCGGCGGCACGCGCGATGACGCCGCGGGCGAGGCCTACGACAAAGTCGCGAAAATGCTGGCCCTTGGATATCCGGGCGGGCCGATCATCGATCAACTAGCGGCGTTTGGCGATCCGGCAGCGATTCGCTTCGCCACCACGAAGATTCGCGGGAACGCGTATGACTTCAGTTTCAGCGGCATTAAGACGGCGGTCTTCTATCTTCTGCGAAAGCACCCGGAGCTGCAGGGCGAGATTGATGCGCGGATCACGGCGCTGGGGCGAGGCGAGCGCAGCGCCGAAGCGATTCGGCCGCTATGCTCGAAATTCACGCTCGATCTGGTGGCTAGTTTCCAGCACTCGGTGGTGGAGGATCTACTCCGGCGAACGATGGCCGCTGCGGAAGAATTTAAGGCGAGATCGGTGCTCGTATCGGGAGGAGTTGCAGCAAACCGCGCGCTGCGCGCCGCGTTTGATGAAGCGGCAAAGCAAGCACGCCTGAATGTTCATTTCCCGAGCCGCGCGCTTTCAACCGATAACGCAGCGATGATTGCCGCGGCGGCGTATCCGCGATTCCTGGCAGGCGAAGCCGCCGATGTGACGCTCAATGCCGAAGCAAATCTTCCGCTAGCCTAGTCTTTATCCAGGCAAGATCTCCCATCTCTTCGTGATAGCAATCGCGAATGCAAGGACGGCAGCTGGCAGCCAGAGCTATAGATCTTTTAAAGCTTGCGTATGAGTCGGAACGGTTTGTCAGGGCACGGCTTCAGCCGTGCCGAATGCGGCGCGACAGCAGTGCGGCTTTAGCCACTGAGGGAGGGGTGCTCGACGTCGCACCGAATCTGTTTTACCCAAGCGAACGATCGTAGATGTAGGCGAGGCCGTCGCGCGTTACTGCGTAGACGCGTTCGCCGTCCACGCTCCAGCAGAGATCTAACACGCCCTCAGCGTCGCATTCATCCACAATTCGTCCCGTTCTCGCTTCGGTGATGAACAACCTTCCATTCTCGGAATCTTTGAGCCACGAGGAATAGCACGCGCAAATCGGCAGAATGGGATGGCAGCGGCAAATTTCGGCGTTGAACGGCAAGGGAACTATGGAGCGCGTCGCAAGATTCGCAGCGAACACTTTGCCGCCGGCGCAGAAGATAAGATTTTCGCCACGAGCATCCCAGCTCATATCCGTAGCATTGCCTTGAATCGGAACGATAGTGCCACTCGAGAGTGATGGCGCGGCGGCCAAGAGAATGTGATCGTCGGCCCACTCCTCCGGAAATCGCAAGGCAACCGCGATCAGGCCGCTGGCGGTGCTGAAAGCCATCGGTCCGAAGCCGGCCAGCACGGTGACCTCGCCCGGCTCGGCCTCCGCGGAGTCGTTGCGGATGGCCAGACTCGGATCGAGAGAACCATGCGGCGTTTCATCCAGCGTGGGCGCGGCGTTGCGGCAGAGCCAGGTGTTGACGGAACAATCGGCCGCAGAGGCGAGCCCAAAAATATTCCCGTCGGGCGACCACGCGAAGGAATCATCCAGGCTCGGTATCGGATACGTGCGCAAGCAGCTCTGCTTCTCAACATCGAAGAGGTGCGCCTCAGGATTCCAGTCCGGCGACGCAGCCAGAATATAGCGCCCGTCGGGCGACCAGCGCACTACGTGAATTCCCAGCCCCGCGGCCTGCACGCTTTCGATTGTCAGCGGCATTTCTTCCGGCGGCGTCTCCGATTCCAGATCTTCTACGGTCAGTGAGACGCGCGCAGATCCCGGACGCGTTTCAAGCGCAGCCATTTGCCCGAACGGCGATACCGCGACGCTGCCATCGCGGGCCGCAGAGACCTTCCGCACGCGCCAGTGCGTCTCGACCGTGAGATCGCGAAGTCCCCGCCGCACTAGCGCCGCAGTGCGCACGGCGAGCGACTGCGTTTTGCGCGTCACGATTTCGGCAGTGGGTGGCAGCGCGGTCATCAGACGGAACTCGGCACCGGCCGGTGCGCCAAATTGTGCTTCGCGCGCGCAATTTCATACGTGATACGCGCGGCGAGCTCGGAAAAAAGATCGTGCCCCTGCCGCGCGGCTTCGTCGAAGCGCGTGCGAAGCTGGTACGAATCGGAATGTAGCAGCTTCTTCGATTCCGCCTCGATTTCGGTGAGCCGGTGGCGCGCCTGGCTGATACGGCGAATGGTACGCACCAACTCAGCCGGCGTTCCTTCACCCGCAACAGACTCCGGCGAACATTCATAAGCCGCGAAGACGCGCGAAAGGGCGGCCTCGTCACCCAGCTCATAAGCGCGATTGGCCTGCGCCATCAATTCCTGGCGCTTAGCGCGATCGGCATCATCGGAAGTGAGATCGGGATGAATCCGTTTGGCCACTTCGCGATAGAGTCGCTTCAACTCGGGCGTGGGTGAAAAGATTTTGTGTTCGTGCGCGGAATCGCTGGCGGTCGTCGAGCGAGTCTCATCAGCCCTGGCGCGAGCCTGCCGCGCGGATTCCTGCAGGCGAAGGTCTCCGGGATTTTCAGCAGCAAGCTTCTCCGCAAGCTGCGCCTTGAGCTCGTCCAATTCGGCATAGCGCGCCCCGACTTCCGCAAGGTATTTCCGCTCGAACGATGACAGCTCGACGCGAAGACTTGTGAGCTGCAGCTCACGTTCGGCGAGGTTTGCCTCCAGAGCCGCGAGTTCGCTGCGCTTCGCTTCCAGCTCGCGATCTTCCGGGCGCGTGATTTGGATGTGGGAATGGCTCGGCATTTCGAAAAAGCCAGGTATCTGCAATCCAGACCCGGCTCTTATAGTGTATTTTCGCTTCGCCGGTTTGGGACTGGCCTAGGAGAATTTGTTTCCAAAATTGAGAGGGCGTTTCAAGCGGCTTCAGCCGCAGGTGAAAAAGGCCGGCACGAGGGACGCCAAATTGTCGCTGCTTGACGGGCGTCGCGTCGGCCGCGGGGTTTGTAGCGTCGGCCAGATTCTATAAAATGGCTCCCGGGCGAAGGGCGGTCCCGCAGCGACGGGACGCGCCACATCGAGAGGAGCGAGGGACCATGCAGGAAACCATCGAACAGTATAAGCAGAGGATTATGGGTTACACGGGCGGTCAAAATCCGTTGAAGGTGCAAGCCGCCACGGCAGCCAAAATCGGGAAGCTGATCAAAGGCGTTCCCAAGGCGCGCCTGACGAAACGGCCCGCGCCGGGGAAGTGGTCGGTGGGCGAAATTCTGGCGCATCTCGCGGACTCGGAACTTGTGGCGGGCTACCGTATGCGCAGCATTCTGGGCGCGCCGGGTACCCCGATTGCCGCCTACGATCAGGACAAGTGGGCCGAGGCGGGGAACTACGCGAAGCATGATCCCGTGGTGTCGCTCGGCGTCTACCGAACGCTGCGCGACGCGAATCTGCGATTGATGAAGTCGCTCCGGCCCGAGCAATGGAAGCATTTTGGAATGCACTCCGAGCGCGGCGAAGAGAGCGTCGAAAGACTTTCGCAGATGATGGCGGGGCACGATCTCAACCACCTCGGGCAGATCGTGGCGATTCTGGCGCCCAAGAAAAAGTAGCCGCGGGAGCGAATTGCGCATCGCCATCGACACCGGCGGAACCTTCACCGATTGCGTGTTCGTTCGCGACGGGCGCATCGAAATCCTCAAAGTTCCTTCGACGCCGCTAAATCCGGCGCAGGCGATCGCGAACGCACTCGAAGAAATATCGCGCCGGCGCTCCGCTGAATCGATCGCTCCTCTCGATCTGGTCTGTGGCACAACCGTCGGGACTAACGCGCTGCTGCAGCGGCGCGGCGGCCGCGTCGTCCTCGTCACCACGGCTGGATTTGAGGACGTGCTCGAAATTGGTCGGCAGGCGCGTCCGAAGCTCTACGATTTTTTCGGCGGCCGGCCGGAGCCGCTCGTTCCCCGCGAGCGGCGGCTGGGGCTTCGCGAACGCGTTGGAGCAGAAGGCGAGATTGTTGGCCGGCCTTCGTCAGCCGAGATCCGTGATCTAGTTCGCCGCGTTCGCAAAGCGCGGCCCGACGCAGTCGCCGTTTGCTTCCTGTTTTCCTTCGCAAATCACTCTCACGAAACGCTCATCGCCGAGACCTTGCGCGATGCGGGAGTCGTAGTCACCACTTCGCACGAAGTCCTTCCTGAAATCCGCGAATTCGAGCGGACCTCAACGACGGTTGTAAACGCGTATCTGATTCCCGTAATGAGCGGGTATCTTGCGGCAATCGAAAGAGTTTCGCAGCGTGTTGTCGGCAACGGATCGAAAGGGAAGAGAAGCCGCGTTCGCGTGATGCAATCGAATGGCGGAATCATCTCGGCCCGCGCGGCCGCGGCCGAGCCGGTGCGCACAATCCTCTCAGGGCCCGCGGGCGGTGTCCTCGGCGCGGAATACGTCGCGAATCTGGCCGGCTACGACAAAATCATCTGCTTCGACATGGGCGGCACGTCCACAGATGTCGCGCTGCTCGAAGGCGGCGCGCGCACGACCAACGAATCGGTGGTGGATGATTTGCCGGTGAGCGTGCCGATGCTCGACATTCACACGGTCGGAGCGGGCGGCGGCTCAATCGCGCGCATCGATCGCGGCGGAGCGTTGCGAGTCGGGCCCGAAAGCGCAGGCGCCGATCCCGGCCCGATCGCCTACGGAAAAGGAGAGCAGCCGACGGTGACGGATGCGCACCTAGTGCTGGGCCGCTTGGGCGGCGCAAGTTTGTTGGGCGGTGAGTTTCCGCTCGATGCAGCCCGCGCGCGTCGCTTTCTCGATCGCGCGCGCAAAAAAGCGCCTGCGATTCGCAGCGTCGAAGAATTCGCACAAGGGACGCTCGACGTAGTCGAAGCGACGATGGAGCGCGCCATTCGCGTGATCTCCGTCGAGCGCGGCCATGATCCGCGGGACTATTCGCTCGTGGCGTTCGGCGGTGCAGGCGGGCTGCACGCTTGCGCGCTAGCAGCCGCGCTCGAAATGCCGCGCGTCCTCATCCCCAAGATCCCCGGAGGATTGTCAGCACTCGGCATCCTGCGCGCCGACGTAGTGAAGGATTTCTCGCAGACCGTTCTCGCCCGCGCGAAGTCCGCCAGCGCCGCCCAGCGCGAGTTGCAGGGTGCTTTCCAAGCCCTAGAGTCACAAGGCCTCCGCCAAGTGCGCGCCGAAGGATTTGGTGTAGTAGCGCCGGCGTCCCTGCCGGCATCCGACGACCACGCCTTCCACCACAGGCAGCAGTCACGCGCGGACCACGCGACAGGCCACATCCGCTCGGTGAGATCTCTAGATCTGCGCTACGTTGGCCAGTCGAACTCGCTCAAGATCGCCGCGTCGGGGGATTTCCTTTCGGCCTTTCACCGCGAGCACGAGCGCCGATACGGATATGCAGACTGGTCACGCGAGATTGAGATTGTGAATATAGGGGTGCGCCTTATCGGCCTCACGCCAAAGCCGGGTTTGCCGCGTTCGAGAACGCATGGTCGCAACGCGCGCCGGGCGATCGATTCCGCGGCGCGCGTTTATTTTCACGGGAAGTGGATTCATGCACCGGTGTACGCGCGAGCGCGGCTTCGAGCGGGGAATCGGTTCGCCGGCCCAGCCATCGTGACCGATTACAGCGCTACGACGGTGGTGCTGAGCGGTTGGCAGGCGCGCGTAGATGCTCGCGAGAACCTCGTCTTAACGCGCTGGAG
>Ga0310039_10000321_pt1 | contig 42173 bp, 36 predicted proteins | sample Sb_taG_4_FD_200460 | JGI IMG/M metagenome (GOLD analysis project Ga0310039, IMG submission 200460) | Peat soil microbial communities from Weissenstadt, Germany - Sb_50d_6_BS metaG (v2) (version 2) | ecosystem: Environmental > Terrestrial > Soil > Wetlands > Peat | place: Germany: Weissenstadt...
GTGCATCGGGTACGCAAGGGCTTTGTAAAGGCCCGTACGGCGCAGGCCAATCAGATCCGTGGTTTGTTGGGCGAGTTTGGACTCATCATTCCCCAGGGCATCATCAACGTCACGAAGCGGGTACCGGTCGTTCTTAAAATGCAAATTAGGGTCGATCGTAGAGATTCGTGTCAGGCGGAAATTGCAGTTGTTCCAACTGCCGAACAGCGCTGAGCGCGCTTTCACTTTGACCGACGATGGTGTGACCTTTCCTGCACCCGCGATGCTCTCGCTGCTCGGGCTCGGCCTTGCCCGTCTCGATTTGATGAGGTCGCGCAAAGCGATCTGAGCGAGGCGCTGGATTCAGTCAAGCCCCGGCCCCGCGCCAGAGTTTCTGTTTCTGCGCCTTTCCCGTATAGCGCCCCGCGAAATAGCGGCTATGGTGGCAGAGTAAGTAGCCAATAGCTCATTCCACACTACCTACCAATTGGAGAAAGCCATGTTCCGCTTTGAGCGTAGTGCCACCGTCAAGACCGCGGCAGAAATACCCGCAGCTGTGCAATTCGCTATGCAAGTCACTTCCTACCTGAACAAGCGCCATTCTCTGAACATGAGCTTCGGCGTCGAGTTGTTCGGCGGGACCAGGCTTCACTGGTATTTCGATACAGAGAGCCTCGACAAGTCGGTTCAACTGATGAAGGCATTATTGGAGGACCGCGAGTATTCTCAAATGCTTGACAAGAGCAAGTCCATTTGGATCGACGGAGGCACCAAAGACACCATCGTGAGCTTGATTGCCTGAGACACATCAGCCGGCCGCCGCCGGGCGCCGCACGCTGTCCGGTATGGATGACAGCGAGCCCCCGAGTTCGGCGACCTGGCGGGCCTGACGCGGCTCTAGTGGTGGGCCGTCGACAACGTTCGTTCGATGGACATAGCGGAGGCGGGCCTAGCGCACGAGGACAGGTTTCTGGCGCTTACTGGACGGGGGCCGGACCTTGCGCGGCAGGCTGGCAAGCAATTGCCATATCGCGCCCGCGCTAGCCCATCCTTGGACGCCCCCCCGGTGGCGGAGCCTTTGGTTTATTTGCGGTGGATAACGCGGGCCGCGCCACCCAATTCGGGGGTCAGCGCTCTCACCTGAAGCGCCCCGCGTGCCGCAGTCTCTCCAGCGCGACGACACGCTCGGCACGGCCCTGGTCCATGGGCGGCGATCCCAGCGCTTAATCAAAGCGTGCGTCCGTGCCTGGGCAGATTGCGATGCCGCAAAGCTGTCGGTGGCGATCGTCTGCTCCGGGTCACGAAGCGACCGTCGACGGGTGGCTGCGGATTGACTGTCGCTGACCGGCCAACTGTGGTCAGTGACGTTGCGGAAATGGCTGCCTCGAACCGGACGTTGGCAGCGTGGAATATACTAATCAGACAGGATTTGAGTATGAAAATTCAAACTTTCCCGTTTCCGGCATGCGTCGGGCGTACCCAGATTCATAAGGGTTGAAGATTATCTCCGAAAAGGCGGTACGGTCATGGAGGAAAAGGTGAAGCTATACCATACGATCATGCGGCCCGGAGTCGGGAAGCTTCGGTGTGTCGTCTATAGCCGAATCCTCGAACTTCGTCCGCAGTCTCTTCCATCTTGCTCGAACTTTTCGATAGCCCTTTGGACACGCCTGCCGCGCCCGCACAGCGGCGCTTGCGTAATGCTCCGCAAGCCGCCCCATCAAGAACAATGTCGCGGACGAAATTCCCTTATGCGGCGCGCTCGCGAGAGTCTTCAGGCGACGGCTCGCTATCTCGGCATCCTGCTGTACACCCAGCTCCTCTTGCCAGCGGCGCATCGCACGAAGCATCTGATCGGCAGGTTTCCCGTAGAGGACCGCCACCGCTTCCAGCGCGTAGCGCAACTTCTTCACCTGGCCGCGGACCTTGTGATACGCCTCTATCGAGGAATCCAACGTCAAAAGGTCCGCGCCCTTGCGTACCTTGCGGTAGCGCCTTCGGATCAAGTCCGGCGCCACGTTCAGCGCCAACTTCTGTGATGACTGCTCCAATGCCGCTGAGTGTGCCGTCAGCAGTGACGTCAATTTCTGGAGATTCCTCTGCACTGAGACCGAATCGAGAACGCTCAACATCCGGGCGCGAGCCCGGCCGCACTCCGATACCAGGTGCTGCTTCAAGGGTTCGACGCTTTCCCGATCCGATTTCGGCAATTCGCGGCTGAACGTCTCCAAATCAAGCAGGGCGACGTCCAGGTCGCGCACGTCCCCGAGAGCACGCAGTACTTTCTTGAGCGTCGGCCGAATCCGCAGAAACGATGCAGGCAGAGACGATCGGAACTGGCGCAGGACGGCATCCAATCTGCGACCGGCGACTCGCAGGTCGTGCAATTCTTCCGGATTGTCTCCCAGGCGTGCACCGGGCTCGTGGAGATGCCAAGCAGACAAGTACCGACGGAGGTTCGCCAGAGCCACTTCGGTAATAGGCATGGAAGCGTCTACTGCCGTCGGCGCGAATTCCGGCGCTGCCCCCGGTGCCAAGCCCACTGACTTGAGGCCCTGCGAGTACTTTGTGTCTGACGCAGCCTCGAGCGCACAGTCGCTTTGGAGCGTCTTCACCAGCGACTGGAGCGGCTCGTGGGTCTCAGTGAGCGCTTCCACCTCGACGCGCTGCATGCTCGTCTGGGGCTCGCCGTGCGGGCGCGAGATGACCGTTTCATCGAGGGCAATCTCGCCTAGTGCCTGCGCCTCGTCTTCTCTGCGGATCGCGAATCTCTGCCTCGAGGTGCGTACTTCGAACAATGATAGCAAAGCGTGCGCACCGCTCACGGCGTGTACGCGCGTTCCAACCGGCCCGATCGATCGTCGAATCGACTCGCTATCGGAGGTCTCCAGCGATTCGCTCAACTCCCGGCGGTCTGCGACCCCCGCGCTGGCGGAGTGAAGCGACTTGAGAGTTACTTCCGATTTCCCGGACTCCGAGCGGATGCGCAGCGCGAAACCAGCACGATGGATGCGCCAGTCATCCGTGTCCAAGTACGTATCGAAGATCTGCAGAGTGGAGCGCGGTTCGAGGACGAGCCCATCGATCGTGACGTGGTCGGCCAACCAACGGCGAACGGAGCCGAGATCGGTGCACGCCAGCCGCCATTCCACTTCGCGTCCATGCGTTTGACCGGGCTCTTCCTGTCTTGCGGAGTGGGTGCTTGATAACATTTGTATGAGAGTTTAGCGTATTCGCACGGCTCTTTTTACAGAGCTTGCGTCGCCGCGGGGTGAGTCACTGCAGCAAGCGCGATCCGCATCACGTCGGCTAGACCTGCGCCCTGACTCTGGAGCCCGTGGCGAGCCACGTTCGCGCCTGACCTGCCTCCCGCCTACTACTCCTGGGGCGTAACTGTCGATTGTCCCGCGCAACGGCGACTTCGCGGGCGCCGAGGCCAAGTTCAAGGACGCGAATCAGCGCGGACCGCAGTGGGCCGATCCGCTTCAAGCCTGGGGGATGTACTGCTCAAACAGGAGCACGTGTAGGAGGCAGTCATGAAATGCGACGAGGCGTTGAATTACGCCCCGAACTGCGCTGCGGGCTAAGCAAAAGAGCTGATTAGACTGCCGCGACGCGGACGTTCATGATCGGCGGAGGGTCAAGACCGGGCACAGTAGGGGAACGGTCTCAGACCGGCCAAGTCCTGTCGGTGACATTGCTGAAATGGGAACCTCAAAGCCGCCATTTACCGATTGCTGCAAAGGATCAATGAGGGCGGCCTTTACAACGGCTGGGTAAGTGCGCGTCAGATTCGAGTGCAACGGTACGCGTGGGTTTGGTATGGGAAGGCTATTGACTCACGTCCCTTCAATTGGGGGTGCGACGCGATCAATTTCGATAGTCTGCCTGCGACCTCCAATTTTTCGTCATTGGGCAGTGCCGCGATGAAGCTAACCGACAGGAATCGATCCACTATCACCCGCTGTGGCGCGCCGACATGCACGTAGCTATAACAGGATTCTTCCAGACCGGAAAACAGGCCACCTGCAAATGGGCGACGCCAATCACCCTTGTAATAGCGCGGTGAATTGCCCTCGTAGGGCTTAATGATGTCGGTGATAGCAGCGACCCAATCCACAGATTCGTCGCGCACATTCCACACGAGCCCCAGCCGGCCCTCCCGCTTCAGAACTCGATGGATCTCTACGATAGCGCGCTCGTCGGCAAACCAGTGAAACGCTTGGGCGCACACCACCGCGTCGCTGCTGCCGTCGGGTAGGTTCATCGCTTGCGCGGTGCCAGCTATCGCGTGGACGCCAGGCATACCAACCGCCAACTCGGCACGCATCGCGTCAACGGGTTCGACTGCAACGACATTGGCCCCGGTCCGGACAAGCAGTCTTGTAAACTTTCCCGTGCCTGCACCCAGATCAATCACCGTTGTTGTTGGACCGAGCCCAATGTCCCGCTGCAGCCAGGCAAGAAGTTCCTCTGGATACTCCGGGCGACCACGAGCATAGGTCGGAGCCGAGTTGCTAAAGCCATCGGACGCCACTCGATGGACATCGGCCATCATTGCTCGCCTCTTCCAGCTGTCAGAAGAAGGAATTGTACCGCGCCGGAGCACATGGTCGGTGCTTGCCGCACGTTGAGGTCGCCGGCGACACAGATGACGGTCGCGAACGAGTAAGTGGCCGCCGCGCAGCCGTCGTTCGCCATAGTCTGCAACGGGTCTAGGCTAATGAAAACGTGCGCCGAGCGAAAATGACCGCAATTGCCACTCAATTTTGACGCATCTACGTTTGATGTTTTTCGATTTGTCGCTTCAGAATCGAAAATATCCAACATACGTGAATTGGGCCGCGAGTTTTCACACGGCCTAGGTCAAGAGCGGCCATCGCCAGTAGACTCACGATGAGCGGCAGCTCCCGGCCAGGAGCATCTTTCCGCTCAGCGCTCAATGGGGCGGTCTAGGCCGTTTGCAATCGTGGGGCGGATTCGGTTGCTTACACGGATTCTTCACGTGAATGCTACCAATTGGGACTTTTCCTGCTGCATTGCCGTTGCCCTTCGGTACCGTCACCGAATTAGGTTCTCCAAACGAAACACTGTTCCGCTCGAGGACCCGGTTGGCTTTGGGCTTCGGCTTGGTCACTGGGGGCTTTGAATTCGACGAATTATCCGCGATCGCAGGAAGCGCGAAAGCGAGCGCTGCTGCGAGCAGAGCGGCCTTCTTCCACACGACAAGTTACCTCCGTGGCCGCCGTCCTTCCTATCGAATCACGCCCTGTCAAAGCGTGCTACGCAATACTGCGCCTAATCGAACCCGCCGCGCAAAGACTGCGATTACCCGGTTCGAGGACCAGTTTGGTCCCGGTGATTATAGGGGTGCTTGAGAGCATGTACGTGCAAGGATCGGAATGCATGTGGACATGTACGCTAAGCAACATGCATGACTTTCCCCTCTCCTCACCGGCCGACCATGCGATTGAGTTGCTCGGGATAGCGAGCGCCCTGCACGGTGATCTTCGACGCAGCGCTGTCGATCTCGCGAAGGTCGTCGGAGGTCAGCTGGATCGCCGCGGCGCCGATGTTCTCCTCAAGGCGCTGCAGCTTCGTGGTACCCGGGATCGGGACGACCCACGGCTTCTGAGCCAACAGCCAAGCGAGTGCAAGCTGAGCCGGGGTCACGTGCTTGCGTGCGGCGATCGCGGTGAGCATGTCGACCAGAGCCTTATTTGCCTTCCGGGCCTCAGGCGTGAAGCGCGGGACGATGTTTCGGAAGTCCGTGCTGTCGAACGTCGTGCTCTCGTCGATCTTTCCCGTCAGGAAGCCCTTGCCGAGCGGGCTGAAAGGGACGAAGCCGATGCCGAGTTCCTCGAGTGTCGGTAGCACGTCCGCTTCGGGTTCTCTCCACCAGAGCGAGTATTCGCTCTGGAGAGCAGTCACGGGCTGGACGGCGTGAGCGCGACGAATCGTCTGCACTCCCGCTTCGGAAAGTCCGAAGTGCTTAACTTTGCCTGCCTGGATCAGGTCCTTTACCGCACCCGCGACGTCTTCGATCGGCACGTCGGGGTCGACACGGTGCTGGTAGAACAGGTCGATCGCCTCGACCTTGAGGCGCTTCAGCGAGGCCTCCGCGACCTCCTTGATGTGCTCGAGCCGACTGTCCAGGCCGGCCTGCTTGCCATCGACAATCTTGAAGCCGAACTTGGTGGCAATCACGACCTGCCCGCGGAACGGCGCAAGTGCCTCGCCCACAAGTTCTTCGTTGGTAAACGGGCCGTAAATCTCTGCTGTGTCGAAAAACGTGACGCCGCGCGCGACGGCCGCGCGGATGACCTCGATCATCTTCTGCTTGTCGCCCGGCGGCCCGTAGCCAAAGCTCATGCTCATGCAGCCGAGGCCGAGCGCCGACACTTCCAGAGAGCTGTTTCCCAGTTTCCGCTTCTGCATAACTCCTCCAAAACGATGTAAGGGCCGAGGCCCCACGGTTCCCGCGATTCCGGCCTAACCGCCGTAGTGGTGCAGAGTAGGCCGTCGCGGTTCTCCCGACTAGTCGCTAGAATACCAATGGACCTATGAATGGAATGCATGAATGCAGCGCGAACAGCTCGCCGATCTCGCAGCCTTCGTCGCCGTCGCGCAGGAGCGCAGCTTCACGCGGGCGGCCGCCGAGCTCGGGATCACGCAGTCCTCTCTGAGCCACACCATCCGGCGGCTCGAGTCGCACTTGGGGCTTCGCTTACTGGCCCGTACGACTCGAAGCGTCGCGCCGACCGACGCCGGCGAGCGGCTGCTCCGCACGCTCGGCCCAGCGTTCGAGCAGATCGACGCCGAACTGGCTTCGCTGAGCGAGCTGCGCGAGAAACCCGCAGGCTCGATTCGGATTACGACCGCGGGACATGCGGCGGAGACGATCCTGATGCCGGCTCTCGAGCGATTGCTGCCCAAGTATCCGGACGTCAAGATCGAGATTATCGTCGACTACGGGCTGACCGACATCGTTGCCGAACGCTACGACGCGGGTGTTCGGCTCGGCGAGCAGTTAGCCAAGGACATGGTGGCCGTCCGCATCGGCCCGGACATGCGCATGGCAGCTGTCGCAGCTCCGTCGTACTTCGCCAAGCGGCGGCCGCCCAAAGTGCCTCAGGACCTTGCGGACCACCAGTGCATCAATCTGCGGTTGCCCACCTCCGGCGGACTCTACGCATGGGAATTCGAGAAGGCGGGACGCGAGGTGAAAGTTCGGGTTGACGGCCAACTCGCCTTCAACGATCTATCGATGAGTCTGCGGGCCGCCCGGACCGGCTTGGGGATAGCGTACGTTCCCGAAGACACAGTGCAGTCCGACGTCGACGCAGGCCGATTTGTTCGCGTGCTCGCAGAGTGGTGTGCGCCATTTTCCGGCTATCACCTCTATTATCCGAGTCGCCGGCAGCCCACCCCCGCGTTCGCCCTGCTCGTCGAAGCGCTTCGCTATCACGGTTCTCGGGCGAAGGGCAGCGGCAGGACCTCGCCGCGATAGCTGCAGCGGACGCGGTGAGGCAGGCCCTCATTGGCCTACCCGTTAGCCATTCGTGACCGGTCGCTCGGGGTCAAGACCCGAAGTTCAGGCAAAGTGGCCTCAAGCGGCTTCCGACCATCCAAGTTCGGCCAGTACCTGACGTGGCTACGGTCAGTTAGGCTTCCCGGGAGCGCACACTCGGAACTTCAGGCTGGGGCGTTGGCTCCGGCAAGAGTCCTTGGCGATTTAGAACTCCTGACGCGTGGGCCGGTAAAGGATCTCGTTGATGTCGACCTCCGCGGGCTGACTGATCGCGAACGCGACGGCTCGCGCGAACGAATCAGCGGGGAGGGCCACCTGTGCATAGAACTTCTTCATGTTCTCGGCGACATCGGGTTCAGTGATACTGTCCGTCAGCTCCGTGTCCACCGCGCCCGGCGAGATCACCGTCGTTCGGATGTCGTACGGCTTCACCTCCTCGCGAAGCCCTTCGGAGATCACTCGCACCGCATGCTTCGTGGCCGCATAGACCGCGCCGCCGGCCCTGACCTTGTGCCCGGCCACGGACGAGACGTTGATGATGTGCCCGAACCTCTGCTTCTGCATGTGCGGCAGCACTGCACCGATGCCGTAGAGCACACCCTTGATGTTGACGTCGATGGTCCGATTCCAGTCTTCGACTTTGCGGCGATCCAGCGGCGACTGCGGCATCAGCCCCGCGTTGTTGATGATCACGTCGATCCGTCCATAGGTCTGGACGGCGATGTCCACCAGTCGCTGGACCTGGTCGAACTGCGTCACGTCGGTCGCGACCGCGAACGCCTGGCCGCCGCGGGCGATCAACTCGTTTGCCAGTGCCTGTATCCGGTCGGCCCGACGTGCGCCGAGCACGACGGTCGCGCCCAGAGACGAAAGATGCCGGGCGGCAGCTTCCCCGAGGCCGCTGCTCGCGCCCGTGATGACTACTACCTTCCCTTCAATGTTGTTGCTCATCAGTCTCTCCTCGGGCCGGCGAGGTATTCCTCGTCGGTGACGTGCTCCATCCACTCAACGACCTTGCCGTCGAGAGCTTCCTGGATGGCGATGTGCGTCATAGAAGTGGTCGGCGTCGCGCCATGCCAGTGCTTGTGGTTCGGTGGGCACCAGATCACGTCACCCGCGCGGATCTGGACGATCGGCTCGCTCGCGCACTGCGTCCAACCGTATCCGGCGGTGACGATCAAAGTCTGACCCAGCGGATGGGTGTGCCAAGCGGTGCGTGCGCCCGGCTCAAAGGTGACGCTCGCGCACGAGACACGGGCCGGCTCCGGCGCGGTGTTTAGCGGATCAATACGGACGCTTCCGGTGAAGTAGTTTGCGGGTCCTTTCTGCGAAGGCTGCGACCCCGCGCGTTTCAGTTCCATGGCGGTTCCCTCTCTGCTGGCGTGGACATCTGATGACCTCCCGGCCACCGAACTATTCGGGCGTCAATCTAGCGCGTGTACGGTCACGCGATAAGATGTCAATATGCGCATTCACTTGTGAGGGGAGCTCGTCCAAGTCCTATCGGACCGGTCGCCGCCATTCTCGGGATACCACCTCTACTATCCGAGCCGCCGGCAACGGACTCCGGCGTTCGCGCTGGTTGTCGAGGTCCTTCGTTATCGCGGATCTCGAGCGAGGAGCGGAGCCCGATCGTCACCGCGATAGCATTCCGCCGCGTTGTGGACCGGCGTTCCAGCCGGCACTCGGACCGGGCCCGCTGAAAGCGGACACTTCCGACAGACCGGTTTGGGTCAGGCGACCGTGAAATGATGGGCCGGGGTGAGCGAGCGGCCATCAAGAGACATTCGCGCAAATGAAATGCCCGCTTGAGAGCGGACGTTCGGAACCTGTGAGGCATAATCGGACAGTTCGTTCACATATTTCAATTAGCGCTCTGCGGGTAATTACACGCTTAAGCTGGAAGATCGAGTGATGGACAACACAAGTGGCAAACGAGTCCGCTCGCCCGCTGTTTGGACCCCGGTCCCGCGGGAACACTCACAGTTCCCGGTCGGGTGGATGTCGATAGGGAGCCAGGGACGTGGCGATCCGAAATGCCGACTGGAAAGAATCGAAGGAGTCGCACGTGAATAGTAAGTGGATTGCCGTCGCCGGGGGTGCATTGGGCCTTGCGCTGTCGTTAAGGGCGGCGGCATTGGAATCACCGCACCAACGCCTGGCCGATCTTGCCCGGGAACTTACTGACACCACGGCGCACCTGCACCCGATGCTGGCCACCGCGTTGGGGATGGCGGGAATGGACGGCGAATTGGAAACCCCGAGCGAAGCCGCGCGCACAGCTGAAATCGCGCAGATTCGGACCTGGCAGCGGAAGTTGCAAGCGATTGCCTCGGGGTTTGGCGCCAGCACTTCTCTGACCGATCGCGACGATGCCAAGCTATTGGCGGCGCAGCTCACGGGACAGCTCAATACGCTGCTGGTCTATCAGTTCGATCGCAAGGACTACTCTGCGCCCGCCAACAATATCGTTCAAGCGATCTTCGTTCAGTTTCTACACCTGCCAGTCAGCGGCAAGGAAGGCGCTACCGCACAGGACGTTGCTGGCGCATGGCGCGACATCATCTCCCGCCTCGAAAAGTCGCCGACCTACATTGCCGCCGGGGAGCGACTGGTGAGGACTCCGGGCCACTTGTTCGGAATTGTCGGCAGCCAGGAACTCGCCGGCGCCCCGGAATTCCTTAAGGGCGCCCTCACCGACGCGGCAAAGGGTCAGCTCGGCGCCGATTCGCAGGAGTTTGCCCGTTTCGTTCGCGCCCGCGACGCGACGCTGAGCGCGATCGAAGAGGCGAAAACCTATATCGACTCGCACGTCGGGTCTTGGCATGAGAATTTTGCGATCGGCCGGCAGGCGTACGATCGAATGCTGCGCGATGAGCAGCTGCTGCCTTTCAATACCAACGATGTTGAGCGGATGGGCGAGGACGAACTCGCGCACGGATGGGCTGAGGAGGCGTGGCTCACGTCGCTCTCACAACGGGATTCGATTGCATTTGGGGCAGCTAGCGGCGGCGGCATGGCCCCCAGCGGGCCACCGCTCATCGACTACTATCGCGATCGAATCGGCGAATTGCGCAAGTTTGTCGTGGACCACGATCTGGTAACGATTCCGGACTGGCTGGGATCGATGGAAGTGATGGCGACACCGTCCTTTCTACAACCCGTGCTGCCGGGTGCATCGATGAATCCGCCGCGTCTGTTCTCGACCTCCACTACCGGATTCTATTTCATCACCCCTCCGACATCGCTCGATGAGGCCGCAGCCCGGCTCGACATGAATCAGGACTTCGACCGCGACCGGATTCTGTCGACCGCTGCGCACGAAGCGATGCCTGGTCACTTCCTGCAACTATCAGTTGCCAAGCGTCATCCTGACTTCGTTCGCAAGATCCAAAACAGCACCGCGTTTCAGGAAGGCTGGGCCTTCTATGGTGAAGAGATGTTCGTACGCCTGGGTCTGTATGGAAGTGACCTCGACGGTCGACTGCACACGGCGCGCTGGGAACGTGTGCGCGGCGCTCGCGCCATTGTCGATCCCAAACTAGCATCAGGCGAGTGGAGCTACGATCAGGCGGTCGAGTTTTTCGCCACCCAGACGAAGTACTCAAAGCAAGCCGCCCAGGCCGCCGTCGCCGGTATTGCGACTGGTCCTGGATACGTCATCGCTTACACGGTTGGGCGCCAGCAACTTGAGCTGTTGCTCGGTCAGTATCAGTTGAAGATAGGCGATCACGGCTCGCTGCGCGACTTTCACGACCGTCTGCTCAGCTATGGTTCGGTTCCATTCTCAGTCCTCGCGCCCGAACTGCTGGCGGATCTGGACAAGCCGGCGAGTGTGGTGCGAGCCGCAGCAAACTACTGACGCCTCGGTCGCAAGGATGCCTTTGCACTCCCTTTCGCCGAATCGCGCACGAGTAAGGTGCGCTTCGTCCTCCAACGGACCGCGCATGGAGTGCAGGGGCCGGCTGCGCCGCCTTTCGATCAACTGGCGAACTCGGGCATGATCGTTAGATCTGACGCCGCGCAGCGGCCCTTCACGACTGGCGGCTCCGGGTCTATTCTGTTGAAAACTCGACAGCGCGGATCGAACGCGCCGCCAACGCAAAGTTGCTCTCGCGTAGGTTGCATGAAATCCAATTGCGCGCAGAAATCTCCTTAGAATCGAGTTCTCGTGAGCCGTTAGATCGGTGCTGAGGGACTTGCCCGAGTTTTTCAACAGAATAGACCCGGACCCGCCGTTCACCGATGTCAGCTATGCAGACGGCCAGTGCGCGGCCCCTACGCGATCATCGTGGGGCACAACGTGATGCTGTCGGCGCAATAAAGAAACCTGTCTAAGCTGTGTTTCGTGGAACCGACCGCACGCGGGCTGTTCAACTTGCCTTGCGCCGCCTAACGAGGCTGATACCGGCGAGGCCGAGGAGCGCGAGCGTGGCGGGCGCTTCTGTTCCGCTGCCAGCCACCCCTCCGGCGTCGCCGGGTAGGGACCCAGCTTCGGTCGCGGCTGATGCCGACGCCGGTACTCGAACGCCTCGCCCTGCAGGCGCAGCGCCCGCTCGACCGTGTTCCTCGCCAATCCCAGGTGGCGCGCGATCGCGCTGGTCGACTCCCCGTATGGCCGCCGCCGCCGGCGGATCTTGCCGATCGGCTCCACGTCGTCGTCGGCAATGAATGTAACTATTCCCAAGGCGGCGCAGTTGAGTAGCGACACTCGACTACTACGCGGCGAGGCAGGTCCAGAGGCGTTCGCGGTTACGGCACCTGCTGCGACAGCGCGCCCAGAGCTTTCTTCAATTGCGCCCCCAAAACATCGCTGTGCCTGGTAATGCAGGTGCGATGATCGCCCGGGATACTTTGGAAGGAGACCATCGGAAACATCTCCCGGATGTGTCGAGTCCAGGAGCGCGGTGGCGGAGATCTCCCCTCTGGGATGTAAACGGTGGTGGGAACCAAGACACGTTGGAGCCTATAAATGCGATTAGCGTGCATATAGACGGCATAGTCCGTGCGTTTTTCAAGCTCTGCATCGCCCTCATCCATCTCATTTTCCGCCATGATCAGGCTTACAAGGTTCTTCAGGCCCAATCGTCGGCAAACAGAGGCGAGCTTGCCCAGCGGCGATTTTCTGAACCAGCGGACGACAGCCATTCCGTAGAGCTCCATTGAATCGAGCTTTTTGCGAAGGTTCCATTTCAAAACATCGCCCATATGATCGATCAGGGGCCACACAAAGCGTAGCCAGGGAGCGGCCGAGCGGGCGGGATCAATCAGAAACAGGCCGGCGACCTTCTCGCCTTGTTCCACGAGTTGCCGCGCGATCTCCGCGGCGACTATGCCGCCGATGCAGTATCCGCCTAGAAGATACGGTCCCCGCGGAGTCCATTGTCGGATAACGGCAAGATGCTCGGTTGCCATTTCCTGCAAGCTCACGATCCTTGGTTCGGGCGAGCGATACGGAGGAACGGCACAGAATGGATGCGCAGCGCCGATGTGCAAGGAGAGGCTGCCGCAATAAAAGCCGCCCTTCCAATCGCCATGCATGAAAAAGAACGGTACCCCGTCACCTTCGGCTTGGAACACGACCAGCGGAATGTCGGGCCGATCAGGGTTCGCCGTTCGGAGATATCCCGCCATTTGCGCAATCGTGGGGAAGTCCAGAAAGAGCTTGGGAGAGAGTCTAATTGCGTAGCGCACCTCGAGCGCCGCCATCACGCTCAGGGCTTGGAGCGAATCACCGCCGCAAGCAAAGAAATTGTCGTGGATACCGATATGGCTCAGGTTTAATACCGATTTCCAGATCTCAGCCACTTCGCGTTCCATCTCATCGCGAGGACCGGTGGAGGGCCGCTGACAGCTAGGCTCCGCTGCAAGGTCAAGCAGCTGCGCCCGGCTGATTTTTCCACTGGGACTTAGCGGCAAATGATCCAATATGACTACCCGGGGAAGCACGGGCGAGCTGACGACATCACTTAGCTGTCGGCGGATCACATCGGAACTTATTCCAGAATCGACCGGTACGACGAACGCGATCAGATCATCCGCTTCGCCGGCGCGTTGACGCCGCAGGACCCGGGCGTCGTGGACCCCGGCGAGCGAACAGAGAGCTGACTCGAGGCCCGCGATATCCACGCGGTGACCGCGGATCTTTACCTGCTCATCCCTGCGACCGTCGTGCATCAACCAGCCTTCCGGCGTGAAGTGGCCGAGATCACCAGTCCACAGCTCCCGGCGACCATCGACGCGGGGCGTCCTGAATTTCTGGGCGGTCAAATGAGGCCGACGGTAGTAGCCAGTGGCGAGAAAGTCGCTGCGAACAACGATTTCACCCGCGTCCCCGGGTTCGACTGCTCCTCCGGAAGAATCTGCTAGAAAAACTTCGCGGCCGGCAGATGGCAAGCCCACAGGGAGCAGTTGGCCTGATAAGGGGAGTTTCCTATCCATACGGAAATAGGCCACGTTGCCTGCCGCCTCGCTGATTCCCAGCGCGTTGACGAATTGCGCCTCTGCTGGAAAATGTTTTTGGAAGAGTTGGTAGTCCGCGAAAAGTGCAGGCTCTCCGCCCAGGCGAAGAAACCGCACCGTGGCGAATTGCCGATCGGCCGTCAGCTGGCGGCAAAACGCCCGAAAGAGAGACGGGGGCGATTGATAGATCGTAAGCTGCTCCCGTTGCATCCAATCGGTCATGGCAGGGAATCCGTCCGTTCGAACATCAAACACGCACAGGCACGCGCCGTTGAGGAGTGCGCCAAAGATCGCGGAGTGCGCCGCGAAGTGGGCCGCCGAAGTCAGCATCGTCAGGCGGTCGTCCGGCGTGATGTGCGCGAACGCGGTGTAGCTATCGATGGTGTGAAGCAGGGCTGCGTGGCTGATCTCGACGCCGAGAGGTTGGCCGGTGCTTCCGGATGTCTGCACGATGCAGCAGGCGGACGAACCAAGAGCCGGACCGCCGGAATCACCCACATGCGTTGCGGCCGAAAACGTGGTTGGATCGAGCCAGCGACCCAAATAGCCTCGCCACGGGCCGGACGAGGAATCGCAGATTACGAGCTCGAGCCCCATTTCCTGCGCGATCGCCAGCTTCCGTTGCAGGGGCGCGTCCGTGTCAATCATTGTGTAGGCGCGACCCGCCTTCAATACGCCCAACATCGCCGCGATCGCCTCGACCGGCTGCGTCAGCGAAACTCCGACTACGGCAGGCGGCTGAATTAGCTGCGCGGCGAACTCATCTGATCGTCGATCGAGTTCCCGGTAGGTAATCGTCGACCGGTGCCGGAGAGCCGGCCGGTCGGCAAAGCGTGTGGCGATGTGGCGGAATCGAGCATCAACGGTGCCGGGGCGGTTCCCCATAGTCCCTACCCTAGAGGTAGACTGCCTGGCGCTTGCTGAAGAACTCCGCGTTGGCCTCGCCGTGTTCCCCGGCGCCGTAGCCGGAATGTTTCCAACCGGTGAAAGGCAGGTCCACGCCCGCGTTTACCGTGGACGCGTTCAGTTTCACAATCCCTGCCTGGGCCTTTTCGAGAAATCGTTCCTGCTCTCGTTCGTCCTGGGAAAAGAGCGCCGCCACCAAGCCGTAAGACACCTGATTGAGCAATTCCAAGGCGTGCTCGAAATCCCGTGCCTTCTGAAGGACGAGAATCGGGCCGAAGCTCTCCTCCTGAACAATGAACGCCCCCGGCTCGTCGCAAAGAACGATCGTCGGGGGATGGAAAGCCTCCGCTTCCGAGCCGAGCCTCTCGAGCGGCAGATGGGGTTGGAGGACAGCGTAGCCGGCGTCGCGCGCCCGCTCGACCAGGGCTGCGACTGTCTGCGCGGCCCGGGCGGATATCATCGGACTGACTCGTGTGCCGATATCCAAGGGATCGCCGCAGATCAATTGGCTGGTGCTTTGCTGCAGCTGCGCCAGAAACGCCTCGTAGACTTCGGCGAGTACGATGGCTCGCCGATTGGATGTGCATCTCTGGCCGGCAAAACCGAATGCGCCGTCGGCAATCGCATCGGCGGCGGCCTTGAGATCGGCGCTGACAGCCACGATCGCGCCATTGTTGCCTCCCAATTCAGCCTGCACCGGCAGGAATCGGGCCGACGCCTGCGCGATGATCGACCATCCCGTCCGCGAAGACCCTGAGAAGGCCAAGGCATCTACACCGGAGGCAATCAGTTTACGTGCCTGACGTTCGTCGCCCTCGACAATGGTTACTAAACCGTCCGGAAATCCCGCCCTAGCGATCAAGGGCAACAGTATCCGCGCGACTTTTGCCGCATGCGGAGACGGCTTCCACAGCACTGCATTGCCGTGGGCCAGAGCGGGCGCGAGCTTGCCCATCGGGATAGCCAGCGGATTATTCCATGGCGTGATAATGGCCACGATTCCGCGCGGGTGAAAGTGTATCCGCCCTTCGCGTTCCAGCTTGATCTGGGGCGATTGCGCGAATCGGACGGCGACAGCCCGAAGCAGGGAAACGGCCCGGTCAACTTCGCCGCGAGCAAATACAATCGGCTTCTTTACCTCGGCGACGATGAGTTGAGCCAAGCTTTCCTCTACTTGCTCCAAATGAGCGGCAAGCTGATGCAACTTGGCGATCCGACATTCCATCGGCTCCTTAGCCCACTGCCCCTGTATGCTGCGAAGGGAAACCACCAGTCCATCCAGCTCCCGGGGCGGCTCGGGCTCACACCTCTCTTCCGCCGTCTCGATAGCGGCAAGCAGCGCCCTGGTGTCCAAGGGCGTCATCGCCCGATCGTCGAGGTAATTCAGAGTCAGCGCGGCATGCAGTGGCTCGTGGCTGCCGCTGGCCTCGACTGCAAGATAAACGCGGAATCCTTTTTGGTAGGCGTCGATCGCAGTCTGTCGCAGGCAGCTCTGGATAAAAATGCCGCCGAGGACCAATACTCCGATACCCTGTTCTCGCAGGTACTCCTCGAAGGCGGGAACGGAAAAGGCGCTGAACCAGCTCTTATCGAATACAGCTTCGCCTTCTTGTGGCCTTAGAGCCGGCGGCGCATCGTAACCAGTGGTTCCCGCCACGCACGCGACAGTGCCACGCTGCTCCCAATGCGGCATGCGGCCGAACCCGGTGGACGCTGTCTTCGTACGTACATGAACAACGGGGAGCCCTCTCTGGCGGAACTCCCGCAGCAACCGGGCCGCTCCCGCAATAATTGTGGATGGATGGGGCTCGATCCGTGGCATCGCGAGAAAATCGCTTTGCATGTCGATCAGCGCGAGAACAGGTCCATTAGTCATGCGGTTCGGGACTCACTGCTGATGGCCTCCGCAATTCGTCTCCCCATCTCCTCGGTTCCCACCAGGCGGCTCCCCGTTTCGACGAGGTCCGATGTCCGCCACCCCTGCGCCCAGACCGATCGGACAGCTTTCACGATGGCATCCGCGGCCTCGGCGAGGGAAAAGCTTTCGCGAAGCAACATCGCCAACGAAAATATCTGCCCCACCGGATTGGCTTGGTTCTTTCCGGCCAAATCGTAAGCGCAGCCATGATTGGTTTGGTAGACGCCAAAGCCCTCGGCCGAGTAGCTGGCTCCATAGGTAAGCCCCCGGGAGCCTGACAGAACTCCACCAATATCCGCCAAAATGTCGCCGAAGCAGTTGGGAGACACAATCACGTCGAAGGCGTGGGGCGCCTGCAGCAGCTGATAGGCGGCGAAATCGATATCCATCATCTCGCAACGCAGAGGGTACGGCTTCGTGGCGTCGTTCGCACATTCTTCCCACAGCGCACTGATCTCCGGTAAGCCTCCCCGCTTGACGATCACGGTGACATGTCGCGACCTCTTCATGGCGATAGAGGCGGCCCGCTCCATCAATGGCCGCACGTTTTGGTCGCTGCAATAAAAAGTGTGGGCCAACGTGCGGGAGACGGCTCCAGGCACCGGTGACGTCAGGCCTTGGTAGATCCCCTCCAGGTTTTCGCGCACGAGAACAATGTCGGCGAGCGAAGCCGGGGCGACCTTCAGGCGGCAAGCTCCTGCCAGTTCGGCGAACGAGCGAAGAGGGTTGATCTTGCAATAGAGCCGAAAATGGCGACGTAAGTTGTAAACATAACGTCCTCCTCCGGGCCCCGAAAGAATCGCGCCTCCCCGCCGCGAAATGTCAGAGCAGAAGTCTATGACCTCAGAGGACAATTCCGTCGCGTGCTTGCGCTTGGACTCGAGCCCGATGGCCGCGCCCGTTTCCACCTGGATATCGAATCCGAACTTATCGCCCGTTGCACGCGCCACCCGCAAAGCGGCGGCGATGACCTCGGCTCCGATCCCTTCGCCGTCCAGCACGCCGATCAGAACACGGCGCGATAACGGCGTCGATTTCGCCGGACTTATCGCTTGAGGGTCCAAATCCATAGCAATTGTCTAAAGGCAATCGCGTCTCAATGCAACAGCAGTCTCTCGAATCAGATGACGCGCTGCACAGACCTGCGCCCGGTCACAGGCGGGTATCGGAATGACCGCTCACAGGCGGCCATTTCGGCACAACCAATGACCGGGTTTGGCCGGTCAGCGACGCTCACCAGGCTTTGCCTGCTGTTGACCCGAACCAGACGGTGGCCAGTGTCGGCTTTATGGCTGCCTGATAGATGGGTCAGGGCGATCTTCCAAAGGCGATGCGGTTGTGAGTACTAGAATCACCTGCTCACCGGCCTGGATAGTAGAGCGTTACGTAATATTGCTTTGTTTCCTGAGCCGTCCCTTGGAAGCCGGTATCAAAATTGAAGGACCATCGCATAACAACGTTGTCGCGTATGTTGAGCACGTGGCCGTAGTCGCACTGTGATGGACCAGCGATGCTGTTTGGGCAAGCCCAATAGAAAGATGGCTGAAAGTTCCTGAATGGCCCTGTGCTACCGCTGACACCGAATGCGAGATCCCCGGGAGCTAAGCCGACGTGCGCGTACAGTGTTTCCAAATCGGGCAGCTCAGGTAAGACCCAATTGTTTGTGCCCGCATAGTTACTGTCACCGAGACCTTTGAGCCAAGCATCTATGGCCTGGAAGTGCACGGCTCCGCCAACGGCGATCCCGGGCATCGTAATCTTGTCGTGGATCGGCTTGCGTGGGATCGTTACGCTTCCCGATGCACCGAACGCCTGAGTCGCAGCTAGGTTGGCGTCGAGGAGCCAAGAGATCCCGGAGACCGCATCGTATACGGCCGCGTTAGCGGCTGGGCCGCTGGAATACTTTGAAATTGCGGTCGCTCCGCTTTGAATCGAGCTGCCTGGAAGCAACCCACGATGCATAGCCAGTACATGGAGCAGGTTGAAGTTTGTAGTGTTTGAGCCAGGTTGGCCTGTCAGAAACGAAAAAGTCTGTTGCCCTGTTTCCCCGCCTTTGGTCGCGGACCAATAAAGTGCCGGATGCAGGTTCAGGAACCCCGCGATGGAGTTTTGAAAGCGAGGCGCGACTGTGCTCGGGTAGCGCAACCCCAACCCCCGGTAAAAGAGAATGCCGAAAGCGCTTCCATGGCAGTTAGGCCCAAAGGAGTTTCCGTCAAAGCCGCGATGGACTGTACATGTTGGGTCATGAGCAGGGTCCGTGACCATTACCGGCAGCTGCCAGGCGTTGTGGCAAAGATAGCCCTTGCCTTGGCACGGGATCGTATTCATCGCCTGCACGAAGCGAAGCGCCGTGGGGTAGTCCATGATCCCACTTGGGGCGACGCTTGTGATGCGGGCGGCCTTAAGGATAGCCTGGCCCTCTGGGCTCACCGCAAAGTTTGCATCTGCAAGCCAGGTGACGTTCTGATTGGTGTCATAGACAGTGCCGTTGGCCTGAAGTAGCAGGCCTTCCGCCATCGCCGCCGCACTGGCGACGCTTCCTATAGCGATCGATAAGAAGAACCGAATTCGGAACCGCGGATTCATGCTTTTCAAGACCACCTCCGGCGGACGCAGCCCTTTCAGTGTACGCCGCACTTGGAATGGCAGCTAAGCGGCAACCGATCGAGTGCCGCCGGCGGTAGGTCTTGGCCGACTGTTGCCGGATGGGTCGTATTGCAGGTCTTGACCACCCTTTTCCGGCCTTCCGCGATCGTCCACTTCCGCGCGACCAATCCACCGCCTAACGGCGGGTGCTTCTCATTCGTCAGGCATTCTCCCGCGTCTTCCGGCCCAAGAGCCAGACGACGTTGCGGGCTCACCAACTCAGTTGATGGTGACCCCGGCGAGCCAAGATTTGGCGCCCCTCAGAGCTTTTCGACTAGCTTGAGCGCGACCTTCCTCTCCACGGCCTTGGTTTGATCGAGGGAGGTTTTCGGAATGTTGACGAAAATAATTACGACCGCCGAGCCCTTCTTTATGCTCAGCGTCGGGTCGCGTCCTCCATGGTCCACGCTGTAAGCGTCGTCGCCGATTCCGGATTCGGGAGTCTTGGTATAACCAGATAGCGGTGTTCTCCCGATCTCGAAAGATCGCGCCGTCGTGAAATTGATCCGCAGTGTTGCGACATCATCGCCCGGCCGCTTTGCCCGCCCCTTCCAATGGCATGCGCCTGGAGCGATCTTTGTGCCCGCATCGACTTCGACGCCGAGCGCCGTAGCAATTTCCTGTGTTGAAAGGAGCGAGCAAGCGTCCGCTGGAGTATCTGTCGCCCATGCTCGCTGGCCCGCAAAGCCAATCCCGAGGATCATCATTCCCATTACCACCACAGATTGCATCTCGCGTCTCCTCCAAAGAAACGAAGCAGCGGAGTCTTCAGACCGACTGCATTACTCAACGCACGTACCCAGTCTACAGCGAGGGGCGAACGGCTGCTAACGGGCAGTTAATCCATGTCAGCCAGTGACGGCTCCTGGCCGGTCAGCGACGGTCCCACCGGATAGGCCCGCCGTTGGTAGAGTCGAGATGTGGCGCGGTGATCGTAGGTGTGGGTTGTCTGTTGCCGCCCCTTTCGTCGGGCGGTGCCCAAGTACCCGCACCATAACTCCGTTTCCACATCCACCGGGTCGCCAGGAGCGGTTGCCCGCTCCCGGCTCCCACAGAACGTAGCGTGCAGATTTCCCGCACTACGCTCGTCAGTCATTGATTCACAGCACAGCATAGGCCTGTAACCGCCGGTAAGGCAGATAGACCTTTGGACGCTGCAGCGGAAAGCGATCTTTCAAGTGATTGAAGACCTCCCATGTACACGGAGCAGCCCAGCTACGCGTGCCAAGCATCTTGTGCCAGTAGCGTTCCACGGCGCGGTAGAACTTGAGCATGGATCGCACGTTCCCCGCCAGACCGTAGTAGGCATAATGGCCACGCAGGACCTGATTGAGCCGTTCCCTTTGGTCGCGCAGCGACCAATGGCGAATGTCACGCATGAGCGCCGTAATGTTAGCCAGACTACGGCGAAGCCGAGACTTCTCCGTTTTCCGGCCAACCTTGAAGTTGCCCTTGCGGTTGCGCGTGCAAAAGTGCGTGAAGCCCAGAAAATACAGTGTCTCTGGACGTCGCCCTTGCGCGCGGGCATCCCGTTGTGCAAATCGACCAAACTCGATGAGTTTGGTCTTGCTCGGCTCCAGGGCCAGCGCAAATTTATCGAGGCGCTTGCCGAGGACAGCCTGGACTCGTTCAGCATCTTCCCGATACTGGAAGCAAATCACAAAGTCATCAATGTACCGGATCAGGTAGGCTTGCCCTTTGAGTCGCGGCTTGACCACCTTTTCGAACCAGAGGTCTAAGACATGGTGCAGGTACAGATTACTGAGCAATACGCTGATCACTCCCCTTACGCAAAAGGTAACTTTGCGCGTTCTGGACGCCTTCGGGGCGACCAGGGGTTGGCGGTGCGCCGGCGGGCGAGGATGGCGAGGCGAGGGGGATGCAGTGGCGGATAACGATGGTGTCGTCGCCGATCAGAACTTCCTTGACGACGAGGCGCACGATTCGCTGGCGCTCCAGGACGTCAAGCGTGTCGGCGGCACTGCGTAGTCGTGCGAGGAACGCCGTTAGAGTCTCTGCCAGGCGCAAGAACATGGCGCGGTCATTGGCTTGGTCGGCGATGGCTTGCAGCTCGGCGCGCAATGCGTGCTCGCGCTGGCGCAGCGGCGGCATCCGTTCACGCAACTGCTCGATAGAGACGAGTTCTTCCTGATAGGCGCTGAGAAGCCGTTCGATGCTCTTGCCAACACGAGTCAGTTCTCGCTGCAAGCTCTGTTCGCGCTGTTTTGTGGGATCGGACGCGCGCGCCGCCGCGAGGCGGCGGTCGAGTTCGTGCTGGATCAGCGTCGGATCCTCGAGCAATCGGATCACCTCGGCCCAGACGATCTGATCCAGAAGGTCCTGCCGCACGAAGCGACTGTTGTCGCACACGGGGCCACCCAGTTTTCGCCAGCTATCCGAACCAATGCATTTGTAGTAGTGGAGCTTACGCGCACTCGTGATCGTCGAGGTGCGCGAGAAGGCGTAGCCGCACCTTTGACAGCTGACCAACCCCTGCACGATGCTCGGCGTAATGGTTCGACGCCGCGCTCGTATCTTGTTTTCCTGCAGAAGCTCCTGTGCTCGCGCAAAGCTCTCCTCGGTCACAAGCGCAGGCACGGGGATCTCGATCCACTCGTCTCGCGCACGCTCGTGGCCGGCGCTGTTACGCTTCGACATCCCGCCCCGCAGCCGCAGTGGACGGGTGATGCGACTGCGCGGAGCAATACGGGTCTTGCCAAAATAGGCAACGCCGCGGTACGCGGAGTTGCGCAAGACGGTCCACACGACCGAGCGCTCCCAGCGAGCGCATCTTTTGCGGGTCGGGATAGCTTCATCGTTGAGCCGACGAGTGATCGCGCCGATGCTCAGCCCCTCCACGGTGTACATCTCGTAGACTCGCTGAACCACACGCGCCTCGGCTTCGATCACCGCGTACGAGGCGGGAGCGTCGTCAGTCTTGCGGATATAGCGGTAACCATACGGGGCCCCACTCATCACACTGATCTCGCCGGATCGGGCGCGATGGCGCTTGCCGCGACGGGACCGTTCCAGGATCTGCGCCCGTTCGTACTCGGCGATCATGCCCTGGAACTGCACGAGCAGCTGATCCTCGGCGCTCGCGCCTTGCGGGGCTTTGACGAAGAGGGTCTCAACCCCATGTCGGGCGAGCTCCTCGATCAGCAGGATCTGGTAAGCATACTTGCGACTCAGTCGATCCGGGGCGTAGGCCAGGACGACCTGGATCTGTCCTTCGGCGGCGAGGTCTCGTACCCGCTCCAGGCCCGGCCGCTCAAGGGTTGCGCCGCTATAGCCTTCGTCTTCGAACACCCATTCCTTCGGAACCTCCAACTCGTGTGTCTTCGCGAACTCGATCAGCGCCGCCGTCTGGCTCGCGATCGTGTGCTCCTCGCGTTGCTGCTCCGAAGACACCCGCGCGTAGATCGCTGCCATCTTCATGCGTGCTCTCCCTTACCCGCGCGCCAACGAGGCGCTCTCGTGCGGGGACCAAAATGTCGTACGCCTGTGCAAGCTTGGACTCACGCAGTCGATCAAACGCATAGTCGAGACGAACTTGAAATAAGCCACGGCGCGTATACCGCTCAGCCATGCCTTTTTCTGGCGCCCAGAAAGGCGTCCAGCGCACGAGTGACGATGGTCCCGATGGTCAGCCCGTTGCTTCTCGCGCAGGCCCGCAATCGACGCGCGGTGCTCGGCGGAAGCTTGAGGGTGACCGGCACCGTCGCCTCGGCAATCTCGACCGGTTGGTCCAGGCGCGCGGCTTCCTCCAAATACCGATATGCTTGACGCAGCGACAGGTCGAACTCGCGCGAGAGGCTCTGCGCGGCTTCGGATAACTGCGTGTTGCGCTCGAGTAGTTGGTGAGCGGCGTTCAGCTGTCGCGCCTTGTCCGCCTTGGTGGACCTGGCCATGTGTCTTAAACATATTACTTCTTGAGACGCAAATCAAGGATGGGCGTCGCCCGCCAGCCCGTCACCACACGCTCAAACTGAAAGTTACCTTTTGCGTAAGGGGAGTGGTCGGAGAACCCTGCGGTACGCCGCGGCCACTGTCCTTGGCCTCAGTCGTGCGTGTCTTTCGACCTTTATCGTCAGTTTCTTCCACGGCACATTCCAGCCACATCTTGATCAGATGCAGCACACGCTTATCCACGATGCGTCGTGCGAGCGAGCGCATCAGTTCGGCGTGCGGGATGCTTCCGTAGTAGTCCGCGAGGTCGGCGTCCACGACGTCCGGGTGGTCGTAGAACAGCGTCTCTTCCACATCGACCACCGCCTGCCGGGCATTGCGGCCCAGACGGTAGGCGTATTGCTCGGGTGGAAGATCGGCATCAAAGATCGGGTCGAGCACCAGCATCGCTGCCGTCATGCACACCCGATCACGCAGAGTCGAGATGCCCAGCGGCCTGAGTCTGCCGTTGGCTTTCGGGATAAACACTCGTCTGATGGGATCCGGTCGCTAGCTCTCTTGCCTGAGCGCAAGCGCCAGTTCGCCCAGCCACCGCTCTACCCCATACGCCTCGACACCCGCAAAGTCCTGTCCGTCCACACCCGGTGCGCCCTTGTTCGAGCGGCACTGGGCATAGGCATGCGCCAGAATGTCTTCCCGGAAAATCTTGTCGTACAGAGCATAGAACCGATAGCCGGGTTCTGTCTTCGCTTTCGCGTGTAACGCCGTCTGCAGCTTCTGAACACTCTTCGGAGTTGATAGGTTACCCAATCTCCTGCCCCTCACTACGTCTTGCGTCTGTCCTGAACTGAGGCCCCTTCCCTCCACCGAAATTACCCGGCTTCATCGGTGTCGGGTCGGGGGAGGCGCGCTCGGTGTAACCCTTGCGCTGGCCTCCGCCCGCCGCACAAACTGCTCGTGCAGATTTCCCGCAAGCAGCTTTCACGATGACGCCGTTTGGCGATGGGCAAGAGAAGGAATCAGACGGACAAGGTTCACCAGCTGCAACTCGCCGTAGAGCTTTGTGGACGGCAAGGTGCGCCATCCACTACAGCGCCAACGCCGGAAGCGATGCGACCAGAGGCGCCGCACGATCCAGCCATCGAGTTGATGGAAGAGCCGCCGGACGTGGGCGCGCTTGTAGTACTCGCCCCAGCCCCGCAAGATGGGATTGATCTCCTGGATCAACTCCGGAGTCGTCACCGGCGCGCGGCGGCACGTCAGTCGTCGAATCTGGTCCTTGAAGTGCCGGATCGATTTCTGCCGCGGGTAAGCGTACAGCGCTCCCGCCTTCTGGCCACTTTTGATCTTGCTGTCCGGAAGCCGCATCGGCCGACTGCCGCGCTTGATCTTGTAACCCAGAAATTCGAAGCCGTACCGGACGTGCACGATCTGCGTCTTGTGCGCGTTGATGTTCACGCCCAGCGTCTTCAGAACCCTACTCGCCGTTGCCAATGCCGCTCGCGCCTGTGCCGCGGATGAACAGGTCACCACCCAATCATCCGAGTACCTCGTGAGCTGATAGCCCCTGCGGCGCATCTCCCTGTCAAAAGGCGTCAGGAGAATATTGCTGAGCAAGGGTGAGACCCCCGAACCCTGTGGGGTACCACGCTCCGTCGGAAGCAGTCGACCCTCGCCATAGCTGCCGGATTTAAGCATCGCCTCGATCAGGCGCAGTACTCGTCCGTCCGACACCCGTTGCGAGACCAGCGCCAGAAGCTTTTCGTGGTCCGCCGTGCCGAAAAAGTCTTTCAGGTCGGCATCAACGATCCACTCCCCACCGGCTTCGATCTCCTTCCAGACCTTGCGCAGTGCGTCCTTGGTCGATCGCCCTCGTCGGTATCCGAAGCTGGCTTCATCGAACACCGGCTCAAAGATCGGCTCCAATCGATTGAGCAGCGCCTGCTGACATACGCGATCGAAGATCGTGGGAATGCCTAGCATCCGATACTCGCCTGGCTTGTCCGTCTTCGGGATCGGTCGCCGCCTCACAGGTTGCGGACGGAAACGGTCGGTTCGTAGTTCCTCGTGCAATTGATCAAGCCGCTCAGCGAGCCGCTCGCCAAAAGCCTCGATACTCTCCCGTCCACGCCTCCCGCTCCCTGATTGGCTTTGACCTTCTCCCAGGCCATCTGCAGGTTCTTCCGCTTGTATACCTTGTCGATCAATGAGTGGGCCTTCCTCGCCCCCGTCGGGTTGAGCCAGTCCGCAAGTCTCCTCGGCCGCTGATGTTCGGGTTTTTCACTCATGGAACTGTCCACCTCAGCCGCCTTAACTCACTTGCTCTCCGTCTCTCGCCGACCGTCACCGTCCGCCCGCCTTCCCCGACCCACTCCGGTCGCCGATTGCTCGGTCGCACGGCTTTCACCGTACTTCAGGTACTACTCGGGCAGTCCGACTACTGACACGACATCGCTTCCCATTTCGCTTGCGCTTATTGGTCCACTTATCGCGGTGCCACCCGCAAACCGTGTCAGTCCTCCTGAGGTCACGCGCTGTTCTTCCGTACCGTGCTGTCCGCAAACACCTTGGTTCGGTGGGTGAATGAGAACGCCTTCGCCTCCGTAATGCAGGCTCGACCTTGTCCCACCTTTGGCCGACCGGTTCATCTTCGGGATGGCTCCCTCGATTACGGCCCGGTACTTCTCCTCATGCCCTTCGGATCCCACCTCACAGTGGACACCCTGCCTTCCGGCAAATCTGAGCCTTCGCCGGCCAGCGAGGCTGTTGACCCCGCTTTCGGATATGGCGCCCCTCATCCGAGCGCCAGAGGGACTTGAACCCTCCTGAACAACGCGCTGCTCAGCGCACAATACAAGCCTCTCCGTCACCCCACTGCGCCCGGCCCATCCCTCGCGGGCGTCCGGTTGCTCGTCGCTGAGCACGCCTTGGGGCTTCCCGTGTTGCGTGCGTTTTCCTTTGTGTGCATGCTGCCGCCACTACCCCGGCGCAGCGACTGGGTGCCTCGTCTGCTCGCTTCCCCAGCCATGTCAACCTTCCCCAATAGGGTTTCCGGGTCGGTCTGCGCATCGACCTTTTCGAGGCTTGCTCGGCGTTCACTCACGTTGCGGCCTGCACACTCGCGCTGTCACCGTATATCGTGACAAGCATTTCCCGAAGGCTTCAACCGTTTCGTTACCTCCACAGTTGCTCCGGTAGCTTCCGGCTGGAGCACTTGCCGGGTGGGCCTTGCACCCACTGCAAAACGCCGCCTTTGCACGGCGCACACCCGCAGCGGCCGGTCGCGAGCGACTGCTTTGGGGAATTCCAGGAAGGGGAACGGTAGCGTCGGTAATCAGTGGATCATCTGGCCACTGGCGAGCAGCCAGCTGTCGTGCTGCGGAATCCGCCAAGAAAACGAGTTGCCGCGGCTCGATCGAACTTATCTCACCGCGTCGCGTCCATCTGCCTCAGAAGAACACGACGTTGACGATCGCGTTGCCGATCCCGACCAGCGCTGAGCCGGAAATCAGGCCGGCGCAGATCGGTTCGCAGCCCTCCTTCCAGTAGGCGTAGCCGCGGGTGCCCGGGCTCGAGTAGCGGCGGCCCGTCAACCAGAACAGCAGAGCGCCGGCCCACATCGGCAGCGTGTATTCCGGCGGCAGCACAACGCCGAGGCCGATAGCCACGGCCGATAGCGGCATGCGTCCCCGCGCCGCGATGTTGGTGATCTCGATCGCTGCGGCGCAAGCCGCGGCGACGATCATCGAGACGAGAGCCGATGGCGGTAAATTGCCAATTCCCCTGGCGATCAGTTCCGCCACTCCCTTCCACTGCATCGCGGCGGGCATCGCAAACTGCTCGGAGACGATGGTCGCGGTCGAGCGCACCCCATCGTGGCCGGGCGGCAGGAATAGCAGGAAGAACAGCGGAATGCACACCAGCGCCCCGGAAAAGATCCCAATCACGTGGCCAATCGCCTGCTGTCGCGGCTTGGCGCCAAGCATGTAACCGGGCTTGATGTCCGACAGGAGGTTGGCGGCGTTGGCGGCGATCTCCCCGGTCATCCCGGCGGGGATCAGGTTGCTGGCCGGATTGCTGCGGTCGATCGCTCCCATCGTGAACTGCGTGATCTTCGACAGCGCGCCGGTAGGCGTCCAGGACGTGAGCGCCATCGAATTGGTACAGATCACCGTCAGCACCAGGATCAGCGGCAGCGAGATGAAGGCCAGCAGCCATGGCACGGCGAAAAACGAGTGCGTGACGCTCGCGCCGAGCACGCAGAATATGGGCACACCCACGAACGACACGCCCAGCGGCAATTCGATGGAGCGCAGCGGATCGGCGGCGACGCCGGCGGCCGCGGGGTCGGTCGGGGTGTTTCCGCGCAGCGACTTGAACGCTGTCGTGAAGATCTCGGGCCGTCCCAGCAGACTGACCAGCGAGCCGATCACCATCATCGTCACGCCCCACCACAGCGCCCACTGGTTGACGATCTCGGCGCGGGAGATCGGGATAACGACACCGCCTGGCAAGGTGCGCTGCACGATATCGCCGTGTTCGATCATGATCGGGGCGAGGATTGCGTAGTTGACGAACGCCCCGAGCACGCAGCTCGTCGCGACCCGGATACCCATCAGCCCGCCGACGCCCAGCATCGCGGCGTCGAGTGTCAGGCGCAGGCCGAGCTGACGCACATCGGTACCCAAGATCCTCGGTATCCATAGATTGAGCTTGACCGCCGCGGTGTAATAGTAGGTGTCGAGCCGGTCATGGAACGTCCAGGGTCCCTTGAGCCCGGCCCACCGGTCCATCCGCAGCAGCCTGAACTGGAGCAACTTCATCCAGCCGTCGCTGATCAACAGCTGATAGAGGCCAGCACCGAGCGCCGTGAGGCCGAGCAACCGCGCTCTGAACATGCCGGCCGCGGCGCCGCCGGTGTACAGCGCATCGAGCACCACGCCGCAGGCGCGACCCTCGGGAAACGGCAGCTGGTCCTGATTGATGAAGCGGCGCTTCAGCGGAAACGCCACCAGCACGCCGAGTATCGCAACCGTCACCATCCATACCAGCATCTGCCACCACGGGATGATGCGCCCGGTCACGAGCATGTAGGCCGAAAGGCTCGCGATCAGGGGCGACGTCATGTAGCCCGCCGCGGTCGCTATCGACTGCGTGCAGTTGTTCTCGAGGATTGTGAAGTCCCGGGCCAGCCCGGCGCCGTTCAGGCTGCGAAAGATCGCAAACGAGAGGATGACCGATGTCAGACCCACGCCGATGCCAATGCCGGTCTTGCCGCCGATATACAGCGCCGTGGCTGCCAGCACGCCGCCGAGGAAAAATCCGGTCACGCCGGACCGGATTGTCAGCTGCGGGACATTGCCGCGGTACACATTCTTGAACCACCAGTCATCTTTCATGGCCCGCGTCCAAGTGCTGATCTGCTGGTCGCTCAATTGCTGGAGTGCCATGCGCCGTTACCCTCACATCGTAGCCGCCGCCTCGAAGACCTGCCGGACCTCTGTAATCCCAAGCCGGGCGCCATGCGCGACTGCATAGCGTAGCTTGGAATCAGGCCACCCGTTTCCCAAACGGCAGCTAACGGGTGGGAAAGTTGCTAGCCTGAATGTCTGCAGTTGGCCGGTCAGCGACCGCATTGGATCCACGCCGCCGACGGTCGCTTCGTGACCCGTTGCCGCCGGCCGCGAGCGTCAGGTATTGGGCCATGTAATCGACTTGGCGGCCATTGGAGGTTCAGGACATGTGCGATTGAAGTTGAGGCAACGAGCCCGGCAATCGCTACCACCCAAAGCCCGGGCCGCGCGAGCAGGTCGATAATAGCGACTGCTCCGTGCAACAACGGGAAATCGGGTCCGAAGACCCGATTTCCCGCCACTTGCCGGTTTGGTTGCTTACTTCAGCAGCAGTTCCTGCCCGGTCCAGCTACCGATGATGCGCCGGATCTTATTGCGGTCGGTGGCGCCCTGGTTGGACGCCGCGACCGAGCCTTCGATCTGCTTAGCGATCTCATCGCCTTTCGCGGTGCCGCCATCGAGGGCCGCCCAGTTCTTGTAATAAATCACAAGCGCGATGTCTGGATCATTCTCGGTGCGCGGTTCAATCGTGACGACCTTGTAGCCCGTGATATAGCCGGCCTTCTTGGCCGCTTCCTGTTCGGCCTTCCACGTCGTATCGACATATTTCATGTATTCGTCGAATTTCCCGTATTCGGTACGAATGTAGGCCACGTTGACCAGCCCGCCTTCCGTGTATGCGTGATCATCCGCCAGTGCGGCCGCGCTTGACATGAGAAGCCCGAGGCAAGCCGCGCCGCAGGCGAGGCGAAGTTTCATGGACATGTGATTTCTCCTAGTTTGAACTTGATTTTTCTGAAAAGCGATTTCGCGACAGAGCGTCGCGCTGCGACGAGGCAGCCGCGCGGATGCTAGCAGCGCGCGGGGATCTCGTGAAGTCTATTGGGCGGCAAGTCGCCGAGCGGGCGATTGCCGACAGTAGGTTTCCGGCGACCAATTTGAGGTCGCAGACGACCGGTTCGGCCGCCTGCCGTCACACATCCCGCTCCAGACCAGTGGAGTCCGACAACTACGGCCGACCGTCGAATGGGTCAAGTTGATAAACATCTAGCCTGGCGGCCCTTTGCGACCGTCGCGAACGTCTTCTTATGGGGAGGTCCGTCCCGCCGCTGGGGATTCGCTACGCCGCCTACTCCGGCAGATTCATCTTGCGCAAAGCGCGAATTCCGCGCATCAGAGCGCCACTCAGTACTCGTCCCGATCAATCCGGCAGACCGGCCATACGTAAGGATTCGGCCAGACTCGCCGCATCGGCTGGGTTCTTGAACGGTTGTTTTGTCATGAAGTGCGCAATTGAAAAGTCTGGCTTCTTGACCAAACATTCATTCGCGCTGACTCGCGCGCGGTCGATATCTGCCAGCCGGGCATAACAAGCGGCCATGTGTGCGCCGATCGAATAGGGACGAGTAGGCAAATAACCGAACACTGCCAAGGCCTCCTCGTATCGATGCAAAAACATGTATGCCTTCCCCATATCACGCCAGTACCAAGGCGGATCAAAGTATGGATCGATCTCCTTGGCGCGCTTGAACAAAACTAGAGCCTCTTCTGCTTGGCCGACGTAGATCAGAATAGACCCCATGTCGGCCACATTCCATTGATTGTTCGGATTCATCGCGACTGCTCGGCGCGCGTATTGCAGGGCCAAATCAAAAGACCGCCGACGCAAGTAGGTTTGGCCGAGAATTGCAACGCAGGTGCTCTGGTCCTTATCAAGCTCGACCGCGCGCTTTGCAAAGGCGAACGCCTCGTCCAATGCGGCATCCAGGTTGCTCGGGTCGTTCTCCCATTTTCGCCAATACAAACTAGCCAGTAAGGCGTGAGCGAGGCCATAGCCAGGATCGGTTTCGATGGCCCTCTCAAACAATCGTATTGCCTCCGCTGCGCCGTCCGGATCGTCCCAAGACAAAGCGTTGCCTTTGAGCACACACTCATAGGCGGCTAGGCTGGCCGGCGGCTTGCGTCGCACACGTTCTACATCCGAGACCTGGACACGGCCAACGAGCGTACTGACGATCGTTCGCACAACTTGGTCTTGGGCCTTAAAGAGTTCCGCCAATTCATGATCAAATTTCTCGGCCCAGATGTGGCTGCCGGTCTCCGTATCAGTCAATCGTGCGTTGATACGGATGCGCTCGCCCATCCGCCGCACGCTGCCTTCGACCACGTAGCGAACGTTCAATTCGCGCGCGACCCGCTTAATATCGACGGCGATACCGCGATACCGGAACGAGGCCGAGCGAGAGCGCACCGCGAGGAGGCGCCAACGCGACAACTCGGTAATGATGTCCTCGGTGATTCCATCGCTGAAATATTCCTGTCCCGGATCGCCGCTCATGTTGGTGAAGGGAAGCACGCAGATCGCGACTCGAGCTGGCCCGATGGTGGGAACGGGTAGTACCGAGTCCGACTCGGTGTCATTAGGTTCTTTCGGCAGCCCGTCGGAGGAATTCTCCGGGAACCTGTTCGCGCTCATCTCTAACAGAGGACGGACCGCCACCGACTTCGATGAAATCGGCGTAGACGGACCCGTTTCCGGGTAATCGCGAATTTCCTCAACGGCGCCAACGATGTGGTATCCGCGTCCCCTTAGACCCCCGATGTAGCGGGGTAGTCGCGGATCATCTTCGAGTGCATCGCGCAGTAATTTGACCCGCTGACTCACGGTTTCAGGGCTAACGATGGGCCCAGCCCACACCAGACGCATCAGCTCGTCCAGCGAAACGACATTGGGCGCCGCTCGCACCAATGCCAACAACAGATCGTAAGAGAGTTTGGGAAGCGCCACGGGCTCGGTGCCGCAGCTGACCTGCTGACGACCAGTGTCTATTGTGAGATCGCCGAGGCGATAGATCATAGGAATAGCGGCCCGCAGGCAAGCCTGGAACGTTGCACAAGGGTCGACGGATTTCTCCTGCAAAAACTCACGCCAGTCAATAGCGAGAATGATGGCTAGCGTGCCGCAATCGTGGCGACGTAATTTCATTGAGACGAAAATTATCTAGAATCAGTGGGTTGCGTAATTTCCGCCGCTGCTGACAGCATATTCGCGGAAAATGGTAAGCAAGCGCTTCCTTAGAGGAGGCGCTTGCTCACCCAGTCGGCGGGCCAAGTTTCGAATGGATTCGGTGGTCTAAAGCGCCGCTATTCAACCTGCGCTGGAGCGATTGACACTGCGATTATGCACTGCCGTAACCATGGGTCGGTTGACTTGCCCCACCGCCGACGTCACGGCGTGGTCGACGCATGTCTGCCAAACGATGCGACGGGCCAACTCTTTGCTCTCAAAGGGGGCGCAGACTTCCTTCGCGGCGGAGCGAATTCGGTTATAGAGCGCTTTGGCACCCTGTTCATTGTCCAGGTTCAAGTCACCGTAGGTGACCTTCTTTGTCAAAGCCTCTCCTGAGTAGTCCCAGGCCAGCGCAGTGCCGGTGCTCGCCAAGCAGGTGATCGCTAACAGGGCAGTGGCGATCATTGAAGGAAGTGCCGAACTGGTTGCGATTTTCATGGCTATCTCCCGATAGAGTTTGGTGAATCCGATTGACCGATCACGATTCACAAACTAGGACACGCGCCTACGCGCTGCATGAAAGCTGGCCCAATAGTGGCTGAAGCTTTGCCAAAGCTTTGGTGAAACGGGCTTGCAGGGGCGGTCGAGCGACAGCTTTCGGGCAGCCAGTTCATTGCCCAGCAATTCTGCTTTTGGCGGCGGGCAGTCGGGCCTTTAGCCAAAGGTTCCTCTAAGCGGTCATTCGCGAGGGATGTCTTCTTGCCCTGCTAATTTTCCGGTCGGCGTTCGAAACGCTGTGTCGATGCTCCGAATTTCGGGTCGGATCGCCGTTCGGAGGAGGCTCTCGCTGTCGTGATTTTTCGCAGTGCCGTGGAGGCTCCGCGGGACACGCACGCCGGTGATAGAGGTGATGAATTTTTCGCAGATTCCGAGTGCTGGCGCTCATTACAGTGAGCCCGGCACGGCGTATCGTTCCAGCCGCTGACTAGCAAATGGTCAGGCGTAGCGTGGCATGCGGTGTCGTGGGAAGGCGACAGTGCCCGATGCTGTCAACGCCGATGTAAAACTGGACCATCTCTGATGCTCAGCTTCGGCTTGGGGAGGCATATGAGCGTGGAACCAAGTGAATTGATCAGCGAGGCCTGGACGCGGTGGCAGGGACATGTCATCCACGACGTGTTCCCTTTAGGCCGCTGTCTCGGTTGTTCGGATCACAGCGGCGTCTTCCTAACCAAGTCTGCGGCGCTAGGCCCTTCGGAAGTCGCGGTCAAGCTCATTCCCACCGATCGCGCCCTGGCGGAGTCACAGCTGCCGCGATGGAAGAGGTCTGGCGGCATCGTTCATCCGCACCTGCTTAGATTGTTGCAGTGGGGCGGGTGCCAGCTGGACGGGCTGCCCTATCTGTATGTAGTCATGGAGTACGCCGATCAGACTCTTGCGCAGGTGTTGCAACGCCGCGCCCTGACGGATGACGAGGCGCGAGAAATGTTGCGGCCGACCTTGGACGCACTCGCGTTCATGCACGGCCAAAACCTGGTGCAAGGCCAGTTGAAGCCAGCAAACATTCTAGTGGTTGGAGATCAGCTGAAGCTGGCAAGCGACACGATCCGTCGCGTCAGCGAAGGCACCATGAGCGCCAAGGCGCCCACTGTGTACGATCCTCCGGAAGCGCGGCACGGAAGCAGTTCCACTGCTGGGGATATCTGGGCGCTCGGCGTCTGCCTGTTCGAAGCGCTGACTCGCCGTCCGCCTTCGGGCTGGGGCGAACGCAGCGAAGCCGTCGCGCTGCCGGCCGATTTCTCGCCGGCATTCCGAGACGTCGTGGCCCGCTGTCTGAACCCCAGCCCGCAGAACCGTCCCAGCGTGACGGAGCTCGTGGCTTGGGCCCGCGCGCAAGCGGCGGGGTCTGCGCCCGACGCGACCATTCAGCCCGCGGCGATCGTACCGCTGGAACCGACGACACCCGAGCCGACGCCACCGCGGATTACGCCCCCTCCGGCGGCTCCCGAAGCGGCGAGGCCCGCGCCGTCCATGGCGCAGTCCCCGAACCCGCGAGCCTTGCTTACCGCGGTGCTCGGAGCGGTCGTGATTCTCGCGCTGGGTTGGACCGGAGTGCGCATGGTTAGATCGCATCGCACCCCGGCTCCGCCTCCAGCTCCGGGAGGCTCACTGTCACAGACCCCAGGCGCCGCCGCACCAGTGGCGGCGGATGTTCGGAAACCCGTCTCTACGGTGTTGCCTCCGAAGCCGAGTCGGAGCGACCTGGCCACGTCACCATCGGCACTGCATGACGTGATCCCTGAAGTTCCTCAGGGCGCCCGTCGAACCATCAGAGGACATATCAAAGTGTGGGTGCGAGTCATCGTCGACCAGGACGGTTCGGTGTTCGCCGCCACTGCGGATCGAATCGGTCCCAGCAGGTATTTCCAGCGCCTCGCCATCGAGGCGGCCAGGAAATGGACGTTTCCACCGATCGACACTCAGTCCCGACGCCTGATGCAGATTCGCTTCGACTTTAGTCGCGACGGGACCACGGGCCGTGCCGTCACACTCCACTAAGACGGTGGCAACAGTCGCCGCTCTCAGCGCTCCTCGGCATCGACGAGCACCGCTGCAGCACCGCCATAGCCGCCTTCTCGCTGAGACCGAGCTCAGCAAAACCGCCGATTCATTTAGAGAAGTTGCCGTGTACGGGCAGCAGCCGAGCACCATACATGCTGGGAAGCCACGTCCGGCAGGTCGGCGGTTTACTGTTGCGCGATTCGTCCTGGCTGTCGTTCACTGCCCTATGCATGCGCCTGGCCGGCGGACCTAACCGGCCAAGACCGGAAGTTCAGTGCGTCGAAGTAGCTTCTTCAAAGCCGACATTCGGATTGAGGCGGGGGCCCGACCGGAGCAATTTGCCAGGCTGAGATATTGAGACTCCGGTATCTGGCCGGTTGGCCGAACCGCTAAGCTGAGGCGGTCAAAGACCTGGACTGCGAGTAACCATGTCCACGACAGTTCGTCGTCTTCTCGTACTCTGCGCGCTCGCGCCGCTGGGCTGCGTACTTACGATGTCTCGCCCTGCGAGCGCCGACAATTTCGGTCCCAGCTACTATGACCGCGCGACGAACGAACTCGTCGTGACGATGCTGTACGGTGGCACGAATCCGAATCACAAGTTCACACTCAAATGGGGGGCCTGCCAGTTCGACGACTCGGGTCGTCGCATGCCACTGGTCAACGCCGACATCCTCGACGATCAATTCAACGACACTGAGCAGCAACAGTACACGATAGTCACACGATTCAGCCTCGCGGATATGCCATGCCCGCGGCCAGCCAACGTGACGGTGTCCACCGCGCCCGGATTCAGCTTCGAGCTGGTGATTCCCAAGTAGGCAGCAGCGCCAATTCCACCCGACATCGCGGACCTTTTCATCAGCAACGAGCTACTCGCTGATTTGCGCGAATTAGCTTGGCGGTTCAGTACCAGTACCCTAATCCAGCATACTACTGACCTGCTACGAAGCGGATGCCCCTGAGTGGCTGGTCCGGGTCAGTTTTGACCAGTGGAAGCATTCCGCTGGAAGTTCGGCCCCGCCTGGCTCAGTTCGGCCAGATGCGAACATCGACCGGCTCAGAATATTTGCATTGGAGCTGGGGTGTCTGCTTGTAACATGGACAAATGCGACCTGCCTGGCGCCGTCACCGCGGTGTAGCATGAAAATTTCGAGGTTCCATATCTTCACGGCAAGAGCAACAGGGAGAACTGCCATGCAGATTGCAAGGAGAATCGCACTGGCCGCAATCGGTCTCATTGCCATTGCTGCCTCCGCATCCGCGCCGACCGCATCCGACACCGCCGCAGATGAGGCCGCGCTTCGCGCCGCTGATCAGACCTTTATACGAGCTTACTGGAAGGGCGATCTCGAAACAGTGGTCGCGTTCTACGCCGAGGACGCGGTGTTGCTGCCGCCGAACGCGCCGGAGGTCAAGGGCCGCGACGCCATTCGCAAGTATTACGCGGCGGACATGGCAGGTCTGAAACCGGGCGAAGCGGGAATGATCCTGGAGTCGACACAGGGGGTATCCGGTAATCTAGGCTGGTCGTCGGGTAGGTCCAAAGACACCGCGGCCAATGGTGCGACGACAGGGACCTGGAAGTTCCTGTCGGTCTCGCGCAAGGTCAACGGCAAGTGGCTCTACATTCGCGATACCTGGAACTACGATGGCCCTCCATAAGCCGCGGGCCACCCGCAATAGAGCGCTCCCTTCTCGATATAAATTTATTGCTCGGGGCCGGCCTATTATTTGAGGGTCTCAAAGCGGACGGTGGCGACCGGCAGCAACGGGCATCTGAGTAGATACGCAAACATTCCCGTGATCGGCGCCACAAATGCGAATGTCGCGGCCGCTTATTTACACTCGGTGAACATGCACTCAGGGCGCCCTTTCGCTGATCTGACTGCGCCCTAGTCGGAACCGTGTCGGTCCGAGCGCTCGCCTAAAGTCGCGCGCGTGCGCGGATCCGGCTCACCGGCGAAGTATTTCTGCAGCGCCTCGCGGTAACTCGGCTCCTCCGGTGCGACTTCGGCAAAGAGAGTCATGCAGGAGCGGAATTTCAGATCATCCGGGTAGCCGAAGATCTGCTCAATGCGGCGGCCCTCGACGTCGAGCACCAGCCGCGTGCATTCTCTCAGGCGCGCTCCGAGCAGGGGATGCTCGTGGTAGGCCCTCGCCTCCTCGCGGGACGCAACGGCGTAGCGCCGGGCCATACCACTGGATCCCAGACCCTGGATGTTCGGAAAAATAAACCACATCCAGTGGCTCGCCTTCTGGCCAGCGCGCAGCTCATCCAGGACGTCTTCAATCACAGGGTCCTGGGCCGTGACGAAGCGACGCAGATTGAAGGGATCAGGGTTCATGCACCGTGCTGCCCAGTAGTCGGCCGGCCGCCGCGCCTCCAGCGGCGAGGCCAGGGCTAGTGATGGGAGCGCCGTCCACTGGAAATACTGTACGCCTCTGGCATATAGAGATCGACCCGCTCAAGACCCAAGCTCGCTGTGCGAGCCTAAGCGCAAGAGCCGGAGCACATCGTTGCCGGTATTGCGGTAGATGAGCACCAGGTCCGGCTTTGTGCTCAGGCTCAAGCTCGAACGATCCCGGGATGCAACCGAATCCGGGAACGATTAGAAATCGGATGGTGCGGCAACGCGTACCGAGGTTCAGCGAAATGTCACGCCGGTCCGGGTCGATCTCGAACGAGCAGCTCAGCGGCTGTCGCGACCGGGGAGGTGATGCCACCGGCGCTGAATCGCTGGTGTGCCCGAGTGTTTTGTTCTGCATCCCGGCCGCTCAGAGTCTGCGCCGCGACACCGGTTCGGCAAGACGAGCACATGAGCGGCTCGTCGCCCAGATTCAGGGCTGCTTCATCATGGTGTAGGTCATTTTGGTGTTACGCAGCTGGTCCGCGTCCTCAACGCTTAGAGTCTTGCCGTCGGCGGATGCGGCCATTCGAATGATGTCGATCACCTTCCCTCCCCGCCGATCGGTCTCTTGAATCGTGTTGGCGTCTATGCGCTTTAAGGAGACGGTGGTCTCGGCCGGATCATTCTTGATCGGGTATTCCTTACCATCAAATTTCGCATCATAGCTTTGACCGTTCCATGCCATCTTCAATCCGTCGGCCGTGGATTCATACTTCACGGTGACAAGGGAACCTGAAGCCCCACTGAATGGATCCTGTTGCCACGTTCCGGAGATGGCATGCGAGCCTGCGGGTCCGGCGGTCAATCGCGTATAGCTATTGGTCCCCTTCGGCGCCTGCGCACCCGCGTAGTCCACCCATAGTTCTGTGAGCGTCTTGCCGTCGGCCGATACGCTGGCCGCATCCGCGCCGATGATCTTGCCACCCTTCTTGCGCGTCGTCTCGATGGCATTGGCGTTTACGATCCGAATCGCTATGGAATCGTAGTAATCGTGGCCGCTGACCTTCTGATCCGTGCCGTCCGCCTTGACCGTGATCTGCGGAACACAGCTAGTGCAGCGATACATACCCTGACTGATCTCGTAGGCAACCGGAGGTCCCGATACCTGCACGGAGCCCAGCTTCGTCGTCCAGGTTCCATCAAACGCGGTGCCGGCCAAGGCCAAGCTCGGCGCAAGGCATAGCAGCGTTAGCAGCTTTTTCATGATTGATCTCCCGTATAGTCGTGACATGGCGCGGATCTGAAAATCGGCAACCAATTCGATCCTGGCGCCAAGCGTACACCCGCTGCGCAGTGCTCAATAGTCGCGCGGAGGGCCAATCACAATCCGCTATCGGGGCGTTACGTGGACGGCACCCACTCGCGCAACGCCTGAATGCGGCCGAGGGCTTGCGCCTTCTTGCAATAATTGTCATCGGCCGTGATCAACATCGCATTCGAGTTCTCCAACGCCACCGCGTGATACAGGGTATCGAAGAGATGATGGTGCATATCAATCGCCAGTGTGCAAGCGCGGCCCAGTACTTGGGCCTCATCGGTTGTCGGAAATTCCGTCGCGCTCAGCATCAGCGTGTCGTCAGTCGCCGTTTCGGGGCTCAGGCGCGCTAGGACCGCAGCGACCTCTGCCAGCCAGTGAAACGGCTGCAGGATCTCGAGCTCTCCGGCCACGACGGCTTGCACCAGGACCGTGGCACGCTCGGTATCGCGCTCCCGCCCCGGATCGGCCAGCAGCCACCTGAGGATCACACTGGCATCGAGCTCCACCCTCACGGTCGGCCGGCAGTGCGCGCCGCGCTCACCTGACGGGCTGAGGCGGCGTTGCGACGACTTCGGGCACTGCTTAGCCGGCGAAACAGCTGCTCGCGTCGCGCTCGCTGCACCGACTCGCGCACCGCACGGCGCATCAGCTCGGCCACCACCGCGCTCTTGTTCTGGCCGGAGAATGCCTTGTCGAAGGCGACCTTCACCTCATCGGGCACGCTGAAATTCACCGTCGCCATGTCACTCGCTCCGTTGTTGAAGATTTCAACAACGAGGAGTTTACGCTCCGGGGCGTTGCGGTCACCTGACCGGGGTTTCGCTGCCTGCAGCGGGATTCGGTTCTCTGGATCGAGATCCCAAAGAAATGCAGCTGCAAATGGTCTTCTGGGAAAGGATATAAGGAGCTACAGGACCTAACAGGGGAAGGTTTACGCCATTGACAGAGATGAGGAAAACGCCACCTTCCTGGAGGGATGCAACGCCTCGATGAATCAACGCCGATCTGCGGCCAGAGATAACAATGTCTTAGCGGCGTAGCGTGAGAGAGGTAACGGCCCGGCGTGTGCGCATACTTTCTTTGCCAAAAGTAGCCATTTCTCTTCGGCACTGCACCAGACACGCGCGCAAGCTGTTGATTGATCGCTGCGGCTTGTCGGATCTCAAGCACGAGTTGGACGTGCAAGATCAGCTCATCCAATCCACTGAATTTGCATCATCCGATTGTTACAAGCACTATTTCTGACACCAAAAAAATACGCGCAGCTTATTGATAAAGAGCGCAAGAGCCTGTCACGCGAATTGGGATGTGTTACCACGTTTAGAAAACGCGCGTCAGAGAACCAGCAGTTTCAACTGGTCAATGTTCGCGCGGAATAGTTGGCCTCAGCGTACATTGCACGCAAAAAGTGGTTTTGGTGACACGGAGCAGAATATCCGCGTGCTTGATTAGTCTTTGTAATTCAGCGGGTTACGCGATGCGCTACGCATGATAGGTAGCGTGTGATACAGTTCGCACTACTTTCTATATGATGCACGTACCATATCGCGGCTGATCCTGAGTGAGACTGTCTCCATGAGGTTGAGACAGTTGGGACTCATGGAATCGGCAATATGCAAGTCCAGTCTCATTAACGCTGAGATTCGACGGGACATCAATGCGGCGCTCCACCACAGCGCGCCGCCTCTCAAGCCCGGATGACATGACGACGCCAACGTGCAGATCGTCGGGCTTCTGCGACCAATGGTACGGGCAATTAGGAGATCGCAAGTGTTGATCACGACACACCCCAAACACTACCTACTGGCTTCGGACTTCGATCAAACGCTGAGTTTCAATGATTCGGGACTCGTATTGAGCGAGCTGCTCGGAATATCCGGATTTCAGGATCGTGTTGCCGGCTTAGCCCGCAGCAACCTCGTGCAGCAGGGCGGCGAGCTTGCATATCTGATCCGTCACGATCCGGAGTTTCGCGGCGTTCGCGTCGAACATCTGATCGAGGCCGGGCGACGCGTTCGCCTCAAGAGCGCGATTCCGGCGTTGATCGAGTTCTTGGAACGCGGCATCGAGGGGTATCGCTTTTCGTTCTTTGTGATATCCGCGGCGCCGCGCGAAATCGTAATGTCGGCGCTGGCGGGCATAGTGCCGCCCGAACACATCAACGGCACCGAGCTGGAGTTCGACGCGCGGTCGGGCGAAGTTCGCGCCATCAAGCGCGTGCCCGCGGGCTACGGCAAGGTCGCTGTGATTGAGGAGCTCGAGCATCGACTGGGTATTACACGCGACCGCGTGATTTACGTCGGCGACGGCAGCTCCGACGTGCATGTCATGCTGCATGTGAACAATCGAGACGGGTTCACGATTGCTGTTTCAGAAAACAAGCAGCTTGCGCAGATTGCTCAGAGTACGGTGCTCAGTGACAGCGCGTTCAGCATCGTGGTACCGATTCTCGATCAACTTCTTGGCTGGCGAGCGGGAGAGATTCGGGCGTTGTTTGAATCGAACGGATTGACACTGCACGAGTGGGAGAAGGAGCGGACTGATCGCGTGACGATCGGTGACGTCCTTTCGAGCAAGGCGCGGGCAGAAGCGTGAGCAGCATGAGTCATTCCGGAGCCGAGTATTTGGGGTGGGGGGCAACGGCGGTATTTGTCGGATCGTACTTCTGCCCGCGCCCGTCACTGCTCCGGGGCGTTCAGATGTTCGGGGCCCTGCTCTGGATGATTTACGGCGTGCTCATTGGAGCAATGCCGGTCATTGTTGCGAATGTGCTGGTATTTTCCGCCGCCGCCTGGACGACGTTTCGCATAAATTCCGCAAAGTGATTTGACCGCAAGCCCAAGGCTTTCGGGCCGGCCGGATTGAGACGGCGCTTACCGGCGGTCGTTGCGTCAAGCCCCGTCTTCGACGCGCTGGCGGAGGACTCAGGATTTTCCTTTCGGGCGCGGAAAGCGTCGGGCGCGGAAAGCGCGTTGCCCGCTCTGCTCATCTTGGGCAACGTAGGCGCTGGCTGTTCTTTTTGGATGAAGCCCCGCGTGGTGGGGCCCGGGCGCCATGCCGCGGTGATCCGTCCTACTCGGGCGGAATTTCCTTGAGCTGCTCCCAGCCCGGACCGGGCGAGGCGCCATCGGCGCCGACGGTCTGGCCGCCGGGGCCGATCCATTGCGTCTTGGTCCGGTGCTCATGCCGCCGCCCTCGCTGTGTCTGTCCCTGCCTCGCGGGCGCGAGATGCGCTGCTCGGCGGAACCAGCGAGGCCGAAGACTCGTTCCCGCGCACGGAGGTCCGACACCTGGACCCGATCAGGATATTCCGAGCCGCATTCTGGTCTCGGTCGTGCGACTCACCGCAGTCGCTGCATACCCATGATCTTACAATCAACCCGTTGACCCCTCGCGGACCACTCAGTGCGCCGCAAGTGGAACAGGTGACGCTGGTGTTTCGCTCGCTGACGACTTCAAACGTTCTGGCAGCCTGCTGGCTCTTGTAGTCCAAAAAGCTCTTGAGCATGCCCCAGCCAGAATCCAGCACGGATTTCGCCATCCGCGTCCTGGCCAGCTTGAGACTGCTCACGTCACCGACGATGATTCTCTGATATCGATCGACCATCTTCCTGGAGAACTTATGCAAGGCATCGGCTCGACAGCGCGAGGCCTTGCGATGAATGCGCTTGGCTTGACGCTGATGGCCACGGCGCTGCGCTGAGGAGATCTTATCGGCAAGCCTGAGCGTCCAGCGGCCGGCTGCAAGGCGCTCCCCCTCGCTCGTGACGGCAATATCCTTGAGCCCAAGATCAATGCCGACGGCCTCCCGCGGCGCAATGCTCGGCTCTGCCTCAACCTTGACCGGCAGACACAGCCACCAGTCCCCTACCGCATCCTGGGCAAAGCAACCGCCCTGCCATTTCACCCCTTGCAGGCGCTCCCGCTCGAATACCCGCACGCACTTGCCGGCAAAACGCAGACACACCCCTTGTCGCTTGAGGCTCAGCGCCTTGAACGGTATCCAGC
>Ga0310039_10000329_pt1 | contig 41817 bp, 52 predicted proteins | sample Sb_taG_4_FD_200460 | JGI IMG/M metagenome (GOLD analysis project Ga0310039, IMG submission 200460) | Peat soil microbial communities from Weissenstadt, Germany - Sb_50d_6_BS metaG (v2) (version 2) | ecosystem: Environmental > Terrestrial > Soil > Wetlands > Peat | place: Germany: Weissenstadt...
GAAGCATCGCGCCTTGGCCTTGGTCAGCGAGTCCAAGATGCTTCGAATACCATTCGCGCATCTGATCACGATTAGCGGATTTGAAGAAGACACCGCCGATTCCAAGGATGCGCCCGCGCTGCTCCGTTTTGACCGGCGGCTTCGACTTTTCAGGTTGCGGAGATTTCACGTCCTGTCCTCCTATTGAGCGGGCCGCGATGAGCAACAGCGACCCGAGCGCAATTGTGCTCCACGGTATTCCTTGCATGTATGGATTATACAAGTTTCGATTCGAATGGAAAAAACGGTTCGCTCAAGGTTCGGATGGCCGACAATTCGCTGGGCAGACCACTCGGGTTGCCATGCCGGAGTTCAGTGGGATGTCTCGATTGCGTAGTGGTCAATCTACTCTTGATGCATGGGTGCGGCCGTTCCGTCGGACCACTTTGCAACTTCGACTGCGAACACAAGAATCGGCGGCAGCCCTTTCGCCTGGGACGGTTCCTTCGACGATAAGAACCAGCAAGGACCGGAAACAACTGGCGAGCCCGATGCGCCAGCCCCCCAATCCTTACCGTCCTGGAGCGCGGTAAAGGACATCAGATGTGGTCCGTTGTGATCCCCTTCGTCGTATAGATATGCCGACTTCGACATCATGAACACCATATTTTGTAGCAATCGGTCGTAAAGCGCAACAATCTGCCGCCAGTCGGTCACAGCGACCGATTCCGCCTCCGCATGAACGGCCGCAATCGCAGCCTGCAGTGTGTAGGCACCGAAGCGGCGGGACTTCAGGGCTTTCTCCAGCAATGCCACTCCCTCCGCAATCTGCTCCCGGTTCCAGAACGAGCGATTCTGGTTCTCCAGCAAAATCAGCTCTCCGGTCGGAGAGGTTCTCGCGGCGTGACGGGATTCCTGTAGCAACATCAGGGAAAGCAGCCCCATGACTTCCGGCTCTCGCCGGAGTTCGGCCAGCAACCGGCCCAGTCGAATCGCCTCGCCGGTTAGCTCGGCCCGGCGTTACCTCCGCTCCCGCCGCAGCCGAATAACCCTCGTTAAAGACGAGATAGATGACATGAAGCACTGCGCCTAGTCGCTCTGGCAATTCCTGCGGAGTCGGCACCTCGTACGGAATCGGTGTCTCTCGAATCTTTGCCTTGGCGCGCACAATGCGCTGCGCCAGCGTACGCGGAGTGATGAGGAAGGCCTTTGCTATCTCCTCGGTTGTCAGCCCGCACACCTCACGCAAGGTGAGCGCAACGCGCGCTTCCGGCGCTAGAGATGGATGACAGCAGGTAAAAATCAGGCGCAGCCGATCGTCTTCAAGGCGATCATCCTCAAGGCTGTTTTCTTCATTGGACCTTTCCGCCGAACTCGATTGCGCTTCGAGATAGCGCACGAGCTCGTCTTGAGACGCATCAAATCTTGCCCGTCGACGCAGAGTATCAATGGCTTTGAATCGGGCCGTCGAAATCAGCCATGGTCGCGGGTGCCGGGTACTCCACTCCTCGGCCACAGCCTCAGCGCAGCCGCAAAGGCTTCGTGCATCGCCTCCTCGGCAAGATCAAAATCACCGAGCAAGCGGATCAGAGTTGCCAGGATTCGTCCCGAATCCACGCGATAAAGGGAGTCGAGCAATTCGCGTATCGGCTCGGTGGAACGCTCGGACATGACGACGACCTTAGCTAACAGAACGCTTCCTCGGTTGACTCAAAATCGCCAATGCACTCATTTGAGCTTCGTACAAGCTCAACACTACCGCGTTGCTCTCGGATCACGGTCAACCCTGACATAATCCTAAGGTAAGGGTTTCCGATCATCCGTTCAAGAATGGACGAAGGCAGCCTACTCTAGAACTCCAATTCGGCGATCAACTTCAAGAGCCGAAGAAGCGTGGCGTGCTCATCCGATGTTAGTTGATGCCGGACACTCTCATCGGCGTCCATCCGGGCCTTGATCAACCGTTCTCTATACTTGTTTCCTTTTGGCGTCAACCGGACGTGAATTGCTCTGCCCGATTTCGCCTTTCGTTCCGACACAAGTCCTTCCTGAGCCATTGTCTTGATGGCCCGGTGCACGACGGTTCGGTCGAAACCCAGAAGCGTGGCGATCTGATTCTGATTGAGCGTAGCGCCGCCTCGCAGTGTTGACAGGATAAAACCGCGGGTCGCGGAACACCGAGTCTTTCGCTCAAGCCTCTTTCCGACCGAAAAATAAGCCGCTGCGATATGGGCAATTACCGAATCTTTCAGGATGTCTTCAGGAACCTCTTTCCTTGGAATGATGTTCATAGGATTGTTACCGTTGCTTCGAGAGGTCTTCGCCACTGCGGCGGTTCGACGTAGGCATGCGATTTCTTCCCGATCGCGATCACCATGACAATCTCATGATACCGGCCGGACAATCCGAGATATTTAGAGAGCCTGCGACCATCAAAGCCTTCCATGGGACAGGTGTTGATTCCCAGGGCTTCGGCAGCGATCATCAGATTCTCGCAAGCTAGCGATGTACTCTTCGTCGCCCATTTGAACAAGTCCTGGCGTGACAAGGGCGGCATTCCCATCACCTTCCACAAATTCAGCAGCCAGAACATCCCCCATTTGATCGCAGCGAAAATGCCGAATGGCCCCGGCATGAAAAGGATCCGGCCGATCTTTGCCGTCCGCTCGTAGTCGCGAATTTTTGCTTCGCTGAACTCGCTCCTGCCGCGCATCCATTCCAATTGTCCTTGCGATGTTGCAGTCAACGATCCAATGTCTGCAACGGCCACGAGCAGCGCCGACGCGGTTTCGGCAGGCTTCTGTCCGAGGCAAAGTTTCGCCACTGCCGTTTTTTCTTTCGCAGTTCCTACCCAATAGAACCGGTACGGCTGCGTGTTGAAGCTGGAGGGAGCATGGCGTGCCGCATTGAGGATTTGCTCGCGCAGCTCTCCGGAGATTTCGACTGGCTCAAAGACTTTAACTGCTCTCCTTTGGAAGATCGCTTCCAGGGTTCCATTCATAATAGCCTCCATGTTGCTATTACAACATAGTACATGTTGCATATGCAACATAAATCTACCGAAAGAATGCGGCGCTTGTGCCTGGATCACGGTCAAATCGGAAGTTATTTCGAGGCCAGATGTGCTGCTAAGAAGCGCTGGCTGGGCACTCCCCAATTTCGGCGCGTTCGCGCCCGATCGAGCGTCAGTGTAGACCGCCCTCTGCCGTGTGAAAGCACACCAGAAATTATGGTCCAATAAGGGTCCACGAACTGTTTCCAAGGGTCATTAAAACGTTTCTGTAGCGCCATCCGTGCCGCGTGTTTTCAGTTAATTACGGTTGAAGATTTCGCTGTCACGGCAGAGGCCGCGGGTTCGAGTCCCGTCGTCCCCGCCATTTCTTTTGAATGGTTTAGGCATTTACCGCACTTGCTTGCTGATCCACAATCAATCCACAGAACCTACCCTGCGCACTGATTCTGTTGTCGTTGTCGCCTTGCGTTACAGCTCGAGGGTCGTCTGCACCTTCGAGTGCCGGAGCATCTCCTGCACGGTCTTCGGGTCAAGCTTCGCCTCTTGGCACCAATCCCCTACATCGAATTCTGCTCGCCGCTGCGCAGTGCAACCCGTAGTCATTACCGACTCCGGGGGCATTCAGGAAGAAACAACTTACCGGGAGTACCATTTTTGACCTTGCGCGGTAACATGGAACGACCGGTCACGGTCACTATGGGAACAAATATTTTTATTTGGCAGGACCTGGGATGGGTTCGTTCCGAGCAAGCGAAGGCTCTCGAAGGAAGGGGGCACACTACTACCCTTGTGGGACGGGCACGCGGCGGAACGGATTGCTGAGGTTCTAGGCGCTAGTCGAGATGTATCATTAGCCCAAGCAGGCTGATTTCGCCGCCTCGGAAGGCTGATCGCCTTCGCGGTTTGGGCAACATTGCCGGTGCAAGCAGACGCGGCAATTCGGCTTGAAGGCTCGGCGGAGGACTACCGCTCCGATGATGCTGTAGACGGCAGCCAGTGCATACAAAAGGTGGGGGAGGTGAAGCATGTTAGCAGCCTTTCAATGGTCAAGTATCCGCTTCCAGGGCAACGCGGTCTGTGATGTAGATCACACGAAAATATTTGCAGCGTTTTCTGCCGCTCTGGTGCACGCGAGTTGGCCATCCCGGCGAATCCGAGGCGCGTTAGCACATATCGGACTCATATCTTGATGTCTTCCTTCTCCAGAGTTTCTCGAAACGCGATGACGAGGCTACCGCCATCTCGACGGTTTGCACTTCTGTGCGTGGTCTCGCTAATGATCGGCTGGCGCCCCCTATTGAGCACCTTTGCGCTAGGGCTACGCGCTGATGAATATACCCACCTGCTCTTGATCGTGCCGATTAGCGCATCTTTGATCTTCGCAGAGCGGGCCACGCTGCAGCCCGTGCTTGAGCCTGCGGTTGGATTCGGTTCAGCTCTGTTGGTTTTTGCGATTGTGATCGCTGGCTATTCCCACTGGACGGGCTTGCAGAGCGAATCTCAGCTCTCGATCAGCATGCTGGCAATCGTCATCTGGTGGATCGGATCCTTCGTGTTGTGTTTTGGTTCCCGCATCTCTCGGCAGTTTCTGTTTCCTCTTTGCTTCTTGTTCTGGCTGGTTCCTATTCCGGCGCCAGCGTTGAATAGGATTGTGGCTATCTGGCAGCAAGGGTCTGCAATCTCCGCCAGTATGCTGTTTTCAGCTGTGGGGGTCCCAGTTACACAAGATGGGATCATATTATCGATACCGGGATTGAGCCTTGAGGTCGCCCAGGAATGCAGCAGCTTGCGCTCCAGTCTGATGTTGATCGTCACTAGCATGGTGCTGGCACACCTGTTTCTCCGCTCCTTTTGGGGGAAAACTGCCGTTGTGCTGGCCGCAATACCTCTTTCGATTGCCAAGAACGGGTTTCGAATCTTCGCGATTGCCATGCTCGGAACCCGCGTCGATCCTGGATTCTTGCATGGCAATTTGCACCGGCATGGAGGCATTCTCTTTTTCCTGTTGGCACTGTTTGCGGTGTTGCTGTTGCTGTGGCTACTGAACGGTCGTGAGAACCGGTTATCCGAGAATGACAGCTATCAGCAAAAGGCAACAGGCGGCGGTCAACACGTCGATTGAATTACTTTTCCAAACGATGCTATGCGGGGGGACGCGGCTAGGATGGCCAAGACGCCTGAAGCGTTCCTGTGAAGACGGTAGGCTTAGTTATTCCCCACGGCTCGATAAAGCCACGACCGTGTCCATCTGGTCTCTCGCCCCATTGTCCAGCACTTTAATGGTGAAGTTGACGCTGATGTTCGCTTGCGTCTCGACCGGCTGCCCGTTCTGCAAATAGGGCTTAAATTGCCAGCGGCGCGCCGCTTCGCGGGCCGCCGAGGCCAGGATGGCGGGACCGCTGAGCACGCGCAAATCCCGGATGAAGCCGTCGGCGCCGATGAGCGCCTGAAGCAGCACGGAACCCTGCACCTTCATTTGCCGGCCCAGCAACGGATACGACGCCACAACTTCCTGCGGTCGTGCGGGAGCCTTCGCCAAAGACATCTGCACTCGCTCCGCTGCAACCGTGGCCGGACCCTGCTCCACTGCCGTTGAACCCGCCGCTCGGGGCGGCATCTCAACTTTCACCCGGTTGCTGCCCAGACGGACGGTGTCGCGTGTGTCGCCGGCTATCACCTCAACTTCGAGCGGCGGAATCACGTTACGGTTGGTCGCGATAACGGGCCGCCTCGCGACCGCCGGTTCGGCTGAACCCTTGGGAGCAACAACATGTTTCTTCACTTGGGCAGCGGGAGCAATCGGCGCCGCTTGTGCTACGCCGCTCGGCACCCACTCAGGAGACGTCTCATCCGCAACGGCCGTCTCCGCATCGCCGAACCAGAATTCGCGGTCTTTCACTAGAAGCACGGCAAGCGCCACTAGCAGGAGAATGAGCGCGAGGGACAGCCGGCTGCGATCCTTCTCGTAAGCCGCACCAACCCAGCTCGTGCCAGCTTCCCGTCTTGCCGTCTGCTCTAGCATCTCGACTTCCCTGCCACGTGGGCACTTACCAATAGAGTGCACTACTAAGATGATGCGTTTCACCGTCGAGGGCAATGGCACGACGGGCCGATGGCCATGGCACAATAGGGCCATACAGCTTGAAAGTAGTTTTTGGTCGAAGAGGCCGCTGCCTTTGGGGAAGCTGACCAAGTACCGCTGACGTCGCGCCCATCTCCTTAGCAGTAACGCACAGTGGAGTGGCAGGGGTCGCGCACCGTCACACTTTTCAACACCTCAGTGCAAAACATTGTGGAAAAGCAGGGAAGTATCTTTGTAACTAGCTCAGCGAGAGATGTTTCTACACCTTGCACTGAGTTGGTTGCTGGCACGGGTGTAACTTGGAGGGCGGCAAGGTGCAGAATTCGGAGGCCAGTTTGAAAATCAGGCTCGACAAGCTACTGCTGGAACGTGGACTAACCAGTTCGCGCGAACGAGCGCAAGCGCTGATCCTAGCCGGCAAGGTTCTGGTTGGCGGACAAAAAATAGGAAAAGCCGGCACGGCAGTGGACGCAGAAGCGGATATTCGTCTCCTCGGAGAAGACTTGAAATACGTGAGTCGCGGGGGACTCAAGCTCGAGAAAGCTCTCGAGCATTGGCACATCGAGGTTACCGATAAAGTCTGCCTCGACGTCGGAGCGTCCACGGGCGGTTTCACGGATTGCCTGCTACAGCACGGAGCATCGCGCGTGATTGCTGTCGACACCGGCCACGGCCAGATCGATTTCCGTCTGCGCCAGGACGCGCGCGTGCGGCTGCTGGAAAAGACCAATGCCCGTTACTTGACCCGGGAGCAGGTCGGCGAAGCCGTAGACTTGATCTCGATGGATGTTTCTTTCATCTCTGCGACCCTGGTTCTCCCCGCAGTCATCGCCGCGGCATTCCCCGACGCTGCAGCCGAGCGTCGTGGCCGGCAAATGGTTGTGCTGGTGAAGCCGCAATTCGAGGCGGGCCGCGAACAAGTGGGAAAGGGAGGCATCGTGCGCGACCGAGCCGTGCAAATGGGCGCGGTGGAGAAAGTGCGTCTCGCGCTCGTAGCGCAGAGTTGCACGCATACAGATGTGATCGAGTCTCCGATTCTAGGCGCCGAAGGGAATCGGGAGTTCCTGCTATTTTCGGTTTTCTGACTTATCCTCTCTCTCTACCTGCACTGCGAGTAAATCTTTTTTGGCAATTTCTGTACAATTCAAACTTCACCATGGATATTGGGAAGGCTCCAACCGCAAAAGGCAAAGCTGCAGCCATCGTCTCCAAACCGGGGAACCCGGAACTGGCAAGCATTGTGCCCAGGCTCGTTGAGTGGTTTCGTCAGCAACAGTACCAGGTTGTGGTAGACGGAGAGACAGCTCCGCACGCGCAGGGCGTCGAGGTGCTTACCCGTGATGAAATGGCCTCCCGGCCTCTGAACTTCGCGGTGGTGTTCGGTGGTGACGGAACTTTGCTTTCCGCGGCTCGTTCCATGGCCAAGGCCGGAATCCCGGTGCTGGGGGTGAATTTGGGTTCCCTCGGATTCTTGACCGAAGTGCGTTTAGAGGACCTCTACCCAACTCTGCAAGGGATCGAAGACGGGCGTTGTAACGTAGAAACGCGTTCGATGGTGCATTGCGAGGTGCTCCGTAAGGAGTCGCTGGTTGCTAGCTATGATGCGCTCAACGACCTCGTGGTGGGCAAGGGAACCGTTTCCCGCCTCAACCATTGCGACGTGTACATTGACGGGGAGTTTGTCTCCGTCTACAAAGCGGACAGCCTCATCGTCTCTACCCCTACCGGTTCGACTGCTTACTCCCTGGCAGCGGGGGGGCCCATCCTAATGCCGTCGGTGGACGCGTTCGTGGTGACGCCGGTTGCAGCCCACTCGCTGACGCATCGGCCACTGGTCGTACCTGACACCTCTAGGATCGACATCGTGGTCAATACCGGCCATGACCAAGCATACTTGAGCATCGACGGCCAGGTTGGCATGCCGATGTACGATGGAGACCGCGTCGCTTGCCGCAAGTCGGAGCGTCAGGTCAAGTTGCTGCGCGTCCAGGGAACGTTCTTCGACGTGCTGCACGCCAAACTGAAGTGGGGACAGAGATGAGGATAGCTGCTGCGTTTCGTTTCACCCGCAAGTCAGTAATCCACCCATGAGGATGAAGATGAAATTCGCAATCGTACTTCTGAGTTTTGTTTTCGCAATCAATCTGCTGGCCCAGTCCAAACCCGCGGCCGACCTCCTCATCATCAACGCCAAAGTCTGGACTGTGGACAAGGCACATCCCACCGCTGAGGCGGTCGCGGTCCTTGGGGATCGCATTGTTGCTGTCGGTTCGAACGCCGATGTCGAAGTCTTGCGCAGCCGCGACACTAAAGTGATCGACGCGGGCGGCAAGCTGCTGCTGCCGGGCTTCAACGATGCTCACGTGCACTTCGTTGGCGGCGGCTTTCAACTCGACTCTGTACAACTCAATGACGCCGCCAGCACGGATGAATTCGTCCGCCGGATTGGCGAGCAAGCGAAAAAGACTCCCAAAGGAGAATGGATCCAAGGAGGCGATTGGGACGAGACGAAATGGAGCCCGCCCAACCTGCCTGCCAAAGAGTTGATCGACCCGGTGACACCGGATAATCCCGCGTGTCTCGGCCGCTACGACGGCCACTCCGCGCTCGCGAACTCGGCCGCCTTGCGTGTGGCGGGCATCACATCTCAAACTCCCGACCCTCCTGGCGGCACCATCGTCCGTGACGCACAAGGCAATCCCACGGGCGATCTGAAGGACGCAGCTATGGACCTCGTGTTCAAGGTGATTCCTCCGCTGTCGCACGAACAGCGCCTGCGCGCGGTGCGGCGAGCCCTTGAATACGCTGCTTCGCTAGGGGTCACTAGCGTGCAGAACATGAATCCGGACTACGCCGACATCGCAGCATATTCCGAGTTGCTGCAATTTGGAGAACTGACCACACGCATCTACGCCGCCCCGCTGATCAATCAAGTCGACGACCAGGTGAAAATCGGCATTCGGCATGCTTTTGGTGGGCCGTCCCTTCGCCTTGGTGCGGTCAAGGCTTTCGCCGACGGCTCGCTCGGTTCCCGCACCGCATACTTTTTCGAACCATACAGCGATGAACCTGGTAATCACGGCTTGCTCGGTGAGGGAATGCAACCACTCTCTTTGATGCGCGACCGCATGATGAAAGCGGATGCTGCCGGACTGCAAATCTGCTCCCACGCGATCGGCGATCAGGCCATCTCTACTATCCTCGATCTGTACACGGAGGTGGTCAGGGCCCATCATGGAATGGAACGCCGTTTCCGCATCGAACACGCGCAGCACATGGCGGCCAAGGACTTCCCTCGGTTCGCGCAGTTGGACGTGATTGCATCCGTCCAACCGTATCAAGCCATCGACGATGGCCGCTGGGCCGAGGCTCGCATCGGCCACGACCGCGCCAGCCGGACTTACGCTTTTCGCACGTTTCTAAATCATGGCGTGCATCTAGCCTTCGGTACCGACTGGGACGTCGCACCACTGAATCCCCTGCTGACCGTTTATGCCGCCGTCACGCGAGCCACCCTGGATGGAAAGAATCCCAACGGCTGGTTTCCCGAACAGAAGCTCACGGTAACGGAGGCCATCGAGGCTTATACGACCGGCTCGGCATACGCTGAATTCCAGGAGAAGGAAAAAGGTTCAATCACGCCCGGCAAACTAGCGGATATGGTCCTGCTAAGCGACGACATATTCACCATCGATCCGGTGAAGATTCGAGACGTGAAGGTGTTGAAGACGATTGTCGGCGGCAGGCTGGTTTGGGACGTGGACCGAAAGAAGCAGTATTCGACGGCGAATTAGAGCAGGGACAACGAAAGCCGGCGTCGGGAGCGCGCTGGTGGGCCTTCGCCCTTAGACACGCTTCAAATAAACATACGAATGCGGAGCCCAGATTGCCCTGAGGGCCGAGTTGTTCCCGCACTCAAGGTGAATATCCTCATCGCCCTGCGCCTCAAAGCTCAGGGTGTTGCTACTGCACCAATCTATGGTCAACGTGATCGAATGTTGTCCTGAATTCACTTTAAAGGTAGTCGTCTGGCCATCTGCTATTTCGCCAACTACGGCTCCGTCCACCCGAATTTTATACATCCGAAGCTTATCGACGACACGGGTCATTCTTGAGAGGTGAACTCGCGCTACCGAAACTCGTGAATCTGTAGCCGGAGGCTGCGCAGGACTGTCTTTGTGCCCGTCTGCTGGCTTTGCACCAGGGCGAACCGACGATGCGGTCTCCGTTCCCGAGGGGCTAGAGTTTAGTTCTGTGACCACCGATCGAATTCCTCGGGCGACGTCCAGAAGCGCCTCATCCTGGTTCGGCCAGGTGGTGATCGGCTTTCCATCTCTCGGGAGCGCCAATAGCTTCCCAAAAGGTGTGCTACGCCAGTCGATAGGACGGAGAATAACTGGTATCACCCGAGCTGTGCGAGCTTCATGCCTCTCCATCGCACGCTTCATCTCAGTGCCCCAACAATACTCTGAGCTAATAAAGTCAGGACTAATCAGCAGCAAAATGACGCTGGCAGCGTTGAGCTCGCTGGAAATCTCAGCCTCAAACTCTTCTCCGGGAAGTATCTGGCGGTCGTACCAAGATCGGATTAGACCCTCGTGCTCCAATGGCTTCAAGTGCTTCGCTAGCTGTCCATGTAGGACTTCGTCTTGGTGAGAGTATGAAATGAAGATATCGATCTGCATCTTCGGAGGAATCAAACGTTTCGAGAGTAGCACGTTCTGCCAGCGGAGTCCCTTCTCGATTTGAACGCCCGATGCGCTCCCATACCCGCGCCAACCCCTTTCTCAGGTCAGCACAACAGGAGGGTTATTGACACCAGTAGAGTAGCCGCGCAGTTCGCCAGCTTTGCCATCTACTCGGAATTCCTTCTCCCCAGTCTGTCTCAGCTGTGGAGCTTCGCTCCGCTGGACAGCCGAGGGTGACTGTCCCCACGCGAGCGCTGACGCAGTCTAAGTCTCGCCGCGAACCATGTCTGCAACGGTCTCGCGTCGCCGGATCACCTTAACCGATTGTCCATCGACCAGCACCTCCGCAGGACGCGGCCGCGTGTTGTAGTTGGAAGCGAGCACCATTCCGTAAGCGCCCACGTCGAGCAGCGCCAGCAGATCTCCTTCCTGCATGATGGGCAGTTCGCGGTCGCGGGCAAAAAAGTCTCCCGTCTCGCAGATCGGCCCCACGACGTCCACTACTTCCCCCGTGCCGGGCTCTGAAAATCGATCAGACGCACGGATGGGGACGATCTCGTGATAGGCGCGGTACAACGAAGGACGCAACAAATCATTCATCGCCGCATCCACGACCAGAAACCTCTTCTTGCCGTTGTTTTTTTTGTACAGCAGACGCGTGAGTAGTGCCCCAGTCGGTCCGACAATGCACCGTCCCGGTTCGAGCAGGAGATGCACCTTGAAACTTCGCAGCGGCCTAAGCAGAGCATCCGCATACGAAGCAACGTGATCGGCAAAGCCAGGCAGACTGTGATCCTCATAGGCAATGCCAAGGCCGCCGCCCGCGTCCACGTACCTGATCGAATGACCGTCGTTCCGCAAAGCTCGCGTCAGTTCAGCCACTCGCTCCATGGTCAGCGCGAACGGCTTTACATCGGTGATCTGGGAACCTATGTGTACGCTGACGCCGGCGATTTCCAGAGATTTGTTTTCGGACGCTCGGGCGTACAGCCGTCGAGCTTCCGTGATGGGAATGCCGAATTTGTGCTGGTGCAATCCCGTGGAAATATACGGATGGGTTTCGGCGGAAACGTCGGGGTTCACGCGCAGGGCAATTCGCGCCTTCTTTTTCGCCCGAGCGGCGCATTCCGCGAGCGAGCACAATTCCGATTCGCTTTCCACGTTGAACAGCAAAACATCGCCCTTCAGCGCCGCGCGCATCTCATCGGGCGTCTTACCCACGCCCGAGAAGACGACTTTTTTCGCAGCGCTCCGGCTAACGCGCAGCACGCGCTCCAGTTCCCCTCCGGAAACCACATCGAAACCGCAACCCATTCTGGACAACAGCCGCAGAATGCTGAGGTTCGAGTTTGCCTTCACCGAATAGCAGACGGTATGCGGAACTTTGCGAAAGGCGCGCCCGAAGGTGCGCAAGCGGTCACGAATCGTCGACGCCGAATAAACATAAAGCGGCGTGCCGTAGCGCTCGACTAAATCTGCAAGAGATACACGGTCACAGTGAAGCATCGCGGAAGAATCGCTGTGCTTCACATTGCAGTATGAAAAAGCTGGCGGACGGTCATGACGCCGATTCTCCGTGCGCATCACTTGCGCTTCCCGGGAGTGCCTTTGACTCGAATCGCAACCACGGTTTGATCGTCGAACGCTTCCTCTCCAGACGCATGCTCGGCCACTGCTTTGAAGATCGACTTAACCACCTCGTCGGCGGAAGCGCTGGGGTTCGCCGCGACGATTTCCCCGACTCGCTCGCGACCAAAAAGTTCTTCAGCCTTGTTGCTGGCATCCAGAATGCCGTCGCTGAAGAACACGAACATGTCTCCGGGTTTAGCCCGGAAAGTGAATTCATCGTAGTCGGCATCATCGAACAATCCCAGAGGCAAGCCGGTAGCCTCGATGACTTCGATCTTGCCGTCGTGGCAGTAGATCGGGCGTGGCAGGCCGGAGTTGGCCACTTGCAAGGTGCGATTTCGGTCGTCCCAGACGGCGTAGATCAGCGACACAAACTGGCTCTCGATGCGACGTTCGCCCAGAGAAAAGTTCACCGCGGAAAGCATTTCCGCAGGTCCGGGCTCAATCGGTGCATGGGAGCGCAGAATCCCGCTGACCAACGCCGCATAAATCGCCGCCGGTGCGCCTTTGCCGCTGACATCTCCAATCACGATAGCCGTGCGCGACATAGAATAATTGACAAAATCGTAGAGATCGCCACCGATCGCCCGTGCTGGAACGAACTTCGCCGCAATGTCCAGATTCTCAAGCTTCGGAAGCGTCGGCGGCAGAAGCCGGAACTGCAATTGGCGCGCCATCGCCAGGTCGCGCTCGAGACGCTTTTCCTGGCGGGCGATTTGTTCGTACAGCTGCGCATTCTCGATCGCAATCGCAACTTGCGCGGCCAGCGTTGTCACGGTTCGTTTGTGATCGTCGGTGAAGAAGCCTCGACGCGTGTGCTCGAGGTCGAGCACTCCGATCACTTTGTCTTTGTAAATCAGCGGGACTGCCAGCTCGGAGCGGGTTTCCGGGTTCAGCTTGATGTAGCGAGGATCCTTCGTGACATCGGGCACCAACACGGCTTTCTTCTGTTCGGCAGCAGCACCCACCACGCCCAGGCCCCGAGGAATGTCATGTTTGAGCTGAATATTTTCCTGGAAGCGCTGCGAGAAACGGTGCTGCAATTTGTCTCCGGCAGGGTCAAGCAACAGGATGCTGAACATCTGATAGTCGATCAGCCGGCTAAGCAGCTCCGCGATGCGCCTGAGCAACTCGTCTACATTGAGAATAGAGGTGAGCTCGCGCGCGATTTCATTCAGCAAAACCAGGGTGCGCGCCTGGCGCGTTGTCCGCGTGTACAAACGCGCATTCTCGATTCCAACCGCCATCCGCGAAGCAATCAGCGTCAACAACTGCTTGTGCTCTTCGGTAAAGTGGTTGGGCTGAGGCGACTCGATATCAATAACCCCGATGAGCCGGTTCTTGATAATCAGCGGTACGGCCAGCTCGGAGCGCACGTTAGGAACGGCGGAAATGTAGCGTGGATCGTTGGCGACATCATGGACCAGAATCGCCTCCCGTCGCTGCGCCGCGATCCCGGTGACCCCTTCGCCTACCTTGATCCGCACCCGCTCAGCAATTTCCCGCGCGTATCCCACCTGAAATCGGAACCGTAATTCCTGGGTTTTTTCGTTCAGCAACAGGATGCCAAAGATTTCGTAATCAATGACCTTGCGTACCAGTTCGGCCACGCGGCGCAGCGTAGTATCCAAGTCGAGAGTGGTATTGACCACGTCCGCCACTTCCAGCAGAAGGGGATCGACTTTGGATTGAAAATCAGTCTGGATCGCAACCGTCTCCACAGTCCTATGATATCAGCCTCGGTTTGCGTCCTCTGGCGACCGGCTTGAGTCCGCAAAATGAGACGTTGCAAGCAACGTCTCTACAGTCTCGGGTGGCGCGCTCAGCCTTCTCTCGGAATTACACAGATGTCCGGTAAGTTGCGGTATTTTTCCGCGTAGTCCAATCCATACCCGACCACGAACTCGTCGGGAATGCTGAACCCGATGTAGTCCGCCTTGATCGGTTGTTTCCGTCGCGATGGCTTGTCCAGCAATGCGGCAATGCGGAGGGTTTTTGGCTGGTGGCCCTGCATGATCCCTTGCAGATAGTTGAGGGTGAGCCCGGTGTCCAGAATGTCTTCGACCAGGATCACATTTCGATCCTTCATGGATTGGTCCACATCTTTGGTCAGCTGCACTTCGCCGGTCGAGTCCCATCCGAACTGCAGCTCATCGGCCGGGCTGGGACGGTTGCCGTAGCTGGAGACTCCAATAAAGTCGAAGGTGGCGTCGAGTTGAACATGGCGTGCCAGGTCGCTGAGAAAAATGGCCGCGCCTTTGAGCACTCCCACCAAAATCACGGCCTGCCCGGAAAAGTCGCGGGTGATCTCAGCGCCCATCGCCGCCACGCGATGCGCGATTTGCTCGCGCGAGATAAGAACTTTGAGTTCGGTCACGGCGAACTATATTAAACTAGCACTCAGCATTTAGCACTTAGCATTTGGCCAAAAAGATTCGTGCCGACCTCGGCAGCTTCTGAGGGATCAAGTGCTAATTGCTGAATGCTAAATGCTAGCATCTAACCCAAAGACTATGAATCTCAATGGCATCAAACTCACTTGGCTAGGCCACTCGACGTTTCGGGTGGAAACGCCTGGAGGCAAGATAATCTTGATCGATCCCTGGGTCATGGGCAACCCCATGTGTCCGGAGAAGGAAAAGAGCGTCAAGAAAGTTGATGTCCTGCTGTGCACTCACGGCCATGGTGACCACATCGGCGACGGGGTCGAAATTGCCAAGAAGCACAACCCCGTGGTCGTGGGTATATACGAACTGGCCTCGTGGATGGAGAACAAGGGCGCAAGGAAAATCTCGCCCATGAACAAGGGCGGCACACAAACCATCGGAGACATAAGAGTAACGATGGTACACGCCGACCATTCCTGCGGAATCCAGGACGGCGACCAGATCATTTACGGCGGCGAAGCCTGTGGCTATGTCGTCGAATTCTCCAATGGGGTGAAGATTTACCACGCGGGGGACACCAACGTCTTTGGTGATATGCAAATTATTCGCGAGCTCTACGCGCCGGAAATTGCCATGCTCCCCATCGGCGATCATTTCACCATGGGCCCGCGCGAAGCTGCGTACGCCAGTAAACTGCTGAAGTCGAAAACAGTCATTCCCATGCACTTCGGAACATTCCCGGTGCTGACCGGCAAACCGAGCGACCTGCAAAAACTAGTGCCGGAAATAGAAGTAAGGGAAATGAAGCCGGGCGAGACAATTACGTAAATTTTATGGAGGACGGGCGTCCCCGCCCGTCCAGCCGAGCAAGGCTCGGCGGTGCGGAAAGGAAACGAATTGGCGAAGCCAAAAACCAAAAAGCCAGACTGGCAGATGTCCGGAATTATAGCCGGGCCTGTGGAAGACTATCTCTATTCCATGCTTCCGCCGCGCGATGAAGTTCTGATGGAAATGGAGGCCGAAGCTGCCAAGCGAAAGATCCCCATCGTGGGCCCCGCCGTCGCCCGCATTTTGCATCAACTGGCGCTCATGGTCGGCGCCAAAACAATTTTCGAGATGGGCTCCGCCATCGGTTACTCCACCATCTGGTGGGCACGAGCTGTTGGCGAAGGCGGACTTGTGTTCTACACCGACGGAGATCGCAAGAACGCCGACGAGGCGCGGGGATATTTCGAGAGGGCGGGAGTCGCGTCGCGAATTAACATGGCAACTGGCGACGCACTGGAGCTTCTTTCCGAACACAAGCAAGAGTTCGACATCATCTTCAACGACGTGGATAAAGAAGACTATCCACGCGTATTCCGGTTGGCTGTGCCGCGTCTGCGCAAAGGTGGGCTGTTGGTGACGGACAACGTCCTGTGGAGCGGAAAAGTCGCCCAGAAAACGCCCCCGGAAGCTTCGACCAAAGCCATCATGGAGTTCAACCGGCTGCTCTACAGTTCGCCGGATATGTTTACAACCATCCTGCCGATCCGGGATGGGGTTGCGGTCGCGGTGAAGAGATAAGTCAGATCGACTTCACCGGTATCAAAGTCAGATCTTCCACCAGTCCCACTTCCTTCTGTAGGAAGGGTTCGGCGTAGGTCACGCCGCCCAGCAGGCCGTAGAAGCGTGCCATCGCTTCAATGCGCGCCCGAATCTCGGCCTGGGCGGGGAACAGATCTTTGCCCGCTTCCTGGTCGCTGTACTGCGACTTGTACGCCATTAGCGCCTGGAAACGCGTTTCAAAAAGCTCAGTGATATCCACGACGAATGTTGGTCGCACGTCGTAATAAAGCGTCGCGTAGATAATTTTGAACGGCCGGTGCGGCGGAAGACTTGCAGCGTCGGCATCCTGACTCGCGGGCGAGGGCGCCCGCGCCACACTAACATCCAGCTTGGCCAATCCCGCCAGAAAGCAGGCCTCATATCCCAGCGTCGACGCCGTGTAGTGATCCGGATGGCGTCCCTCCCAGTAGGGTAGTATCAGCACTCGCGGCCGCTGCTCCCGGATCACGCGCGCAACTTTCAATCGGTTCTCCCATGTGTTCTCGACCCGCCCGTCTGGAATATCGAGAGCTTGCCGCCACGAGACGCGTAGTATCTTCGCCGCCTCCGCCGCTTCTTGTGCGCGATCTTCCGCCGTGCCTCGCGTCCCCATTTCTCCCTGAGTGAGGTCGAGGATGCCGGTGCGCCGTCCGCGCTGCGCCATCCTCAACAACGTGCCCCCACAGGTCTGTTCGACGTCGTCACGGTGGGCAGCGATGGCCAAAATATCAATTGGTGCGGCGGAAGTAGACATATCAGTCGAGGCTCCCCTGCTCCAGAACCACATTCTCGCGCACGATTAAGCGATGCGCCGCCATCTCCTTCAACGTGGGCAGGACGCGGTTCACGTGCTCATCAGTATCCACGAAAATGATGATCACGGGAAGCTTTCCTCCCGCGTCTACAAGATGACTGGTCTCTACCTGATGCCGCCCGAGAAACCCAGCCACGGCATGGATCGCGGTCGCAGCATACGCGTTCTCTCGCCGCAGATAGTTGAGAATTTCTAGGTGCAGCGGCCGATGATGCCACTGGTCGGCTTCGTTGAGGTAGATGGTGACTTGAACAGCCATCGCGTCTGGCATTTTACAGCACCCGCGCCAGAGCCATGCCGGCGAGCGCTCCACCGAGGCATAACAAATTGTTGCTAAGCACGTTGGTAAGCATCAGAAGCCACTGTCCCTGCTCGAAGTAAGCGATGGTTTCAAAAGCGTAACTGGAGAATGTAGTAAACGACCCGCAAAAGCCGACCACGACCAGCAAACGCCAACGCGGGTCGGCCAGCACGCGTTCCGTGGTCCAGACGACGAAGAAGCCAACGATCAGGCTGCCTGCGATATTGATGAACAGCGTCCCGTAAGGGAAAACGGGCCCAAGTTCTTTAGCCGCGAACCGGCTTAGGAGATAGCGGGCATTGGCGCCGACAATTGCGCCCAGGGAAATGATCAGAAAGTCAGTCACGATGGAGCTCTCCCTACACAATTTGTAGGAGTCATCAGCCGGAGCTTACCTGATCCAGGCGGTTATGGCGAACTCCATCGCCGCCGTCATCATATCAAAACGTGCTCGGCGAAACACAGAGTGCTTGCGAGCAGCGCCGCCTCGGCTGCTGTCGGGTGCGGGCGTCTCGCCGCACCCCTGAGGGCACGATGCCCTCAGGACAGCCGGCAGGATGCCGGCGCTACTTTTTTCTCTCCACGAGGAATCGTGCGAGCGCCTTCAACATATCCGCTCGCGAACTGAAGCCTTCCAGCGAACCCAGGGCTTTTTCCACCAGCGTGTCGGCTTTCTTCAGCGACTCTTCGATACCGAACAGGGCTGGATAAGTCGCCTTCTCCGCTGCCGTATCTTTGCCTGCGGTTTTTCCCAATTGCTCGGAGGTCTGAGTGACATCGAGCACGTCATCCACAATCTGAAAGGCTAGCCCGATCGATTTTCCGAAGGTCCTCAACTTCTCGACACCGTCATCATTCGCTCCGGCATAGAGTCCGCCACTCACCACGCTCGCCGTGATCAGCGCCGCAGTTTTCGAGCGATGAATGTACTCCAGCATCCTCAAATCTGGCTTGGTATGCTCGGCTTCGAGGTCGACCACCTGGCCGCCAATCATGCCGTCGACGGTACCAGTGCCGCGAGCAACTTCTTCGATAATCCGCACCCGAGCTTCCGGCGGACAGCGCAATCGCGCCAGCGTTTCATACGCCTGGGTCTGCAGCGCGTCCCCTGCCAAAATCGCGATAGCCTCGCCAAAGACTTTGTGACAAGTCGGCCGGCCGCGGCGCAAGTCATCGTTGTCCAGAGCCGGAAGATCGTCATGGATCAGCGAATAGGTATGCAGCATCTCCAGCGCGGCGCCTAACTCCTCAATACCCGTGGGAAGGGCACCGGCGACCATCCTCCCGGCTTCCATACAAAGAATGGGCCGCAAGCGCTTGCCGCCAGCGAAAACGCTGTGACGCATGGCGCGATGGATGGACACCGGATGCTGAGTGGCCGACGGCAGCAGGCTTTCCAGCGCCTCGTCGGTGAGCGCTCGGCCTGCTTCCAGGGCGTCATTGAGCATGACGGCGAGTATAGCAAGCGGCCTTGGGTTTGCGGACACGATGAGTTGTTGCAAAACAAAAAGGACGCCCGCAGGCGTCCTTAAACCTAAAGATCGTTTTCTACGCAGCTGCGGATTGGGTCATGGAAGCATTCCTCAGCGCGGTTCGGACGATGCCATGGGTGTCTGACGGAGGACAGACATCGGCAGCGCCGGCATTCACCGCCGCCGTCCACATGTCCTCGTCGGCCAAGCGATGCGTGCAAACGATGCAGGCTTTCGGAAACTCACGTGACAGATGCTCGACATCGGACATCGAGGCTGCCTCCATGTCCAGAATGGCGATGCCCGCACGGTGCTTGGCTATGCTAGTGCGCAGTTCCCCCAGGGACTGGACCTGGCGGACGGAATTGAAAGTGTTGGCTAGGGCGGAAACGAGAGACTGCGCTACCCTCGAATCGCTCTGGAGGAGTACCACATTGAAAGGCTGCATTACTTCCCTCTGCTTCTACCGCTAGACACGGCGACCGGGGCTGGGCCGGCGTTGCACAGGGGTGAACGCTGGCACAGACGTTAATACTGATGAGCGGCGTAGCAACCGATGCGGCCTTTTATCTCTTCCCAGCCGCGCTCTCGGTCAAGGGCTCAAACGACTCAGCCTGGAGCTTCCCGTTCTGTCTCAGCAGGATTTCCACTTTGCCTTCGGCCTGCTCCAATTCCTTGCGGCAAGTGGCTGAAAGTTGCATGCCTTCCTCAAAAAGCGTCAGAGATTTTTCCAAGGGCACTTCTCCCTTTTCAATTTCCTGCACGATCTTCTCCAGACGCTGGAGGCAATCTTCAAATCTCGCCAACGGGGTTCTGCTCCTGCACCTATTTTAAAGCACTAGGGGGTGGAATGTGTCCAGTAGAAAATGCGTTTTAAAGAAGATTTAACAATCCCTATACCGATGTGGGACGCGATGTCCCCAAGGCCTCCAGTACATCCACCGCCAGGCTGTATCGCCCCATCGGGGCGCTGATCTGCGCCCCTTGCGCCATTTCGCGTACCGCGATCAACATCTCGCGCGCGATTGCCACCCCCTCCTCGCGCGCCGCCTCCGGAGTCTTGGCCCTGACCATGCGCTCCAGAATGCTGTCTGGAACTGAGACACGCAACTCGTTCTTCATGAATTCCGCATTGCGCACGCTCACCAGCGGCCAGATTCCCGCAACCACCGGAATCCGGCAATGTTCGATCCGGCGCAGGAAACTCTCCAGCAAGCCGAGATCGAAGACCGGCTGGGTCACCACATACTCGGCCCCGGCCTGCACTTTGTACTCGAAGCGCCGGATTTCTTCGTCCATGTCGCTCAGCCCAGGGTTGGCGCCAACGCCGATCACAAAAGTCGTGCCCGCGCCAATCGGGTTGCCGCCAATGTCGAGGCCGCGGTTAAGGTTGTGCACGATGTTCACCAATCCGATCGCATCCACGTCAAACACCGCAGTGGCGTCAGGATAGCTGCCCATTTTCGGCGGATCGCCGGTGATGCAGATCAGGTTGCGAATGCCGGTGGCCGCGGCACCCAGCAGATCCGATTGAATCCCCAGCACATTGCGGTCGCGGCAGGTGTAGTGCAGGATGGCTTCGATGCCCACTTCCTGCTGAATCAGCAACGACAGCGCCTGATTGCTCATGCGCGCCGAAGCCCGCGGACTATCCGGCACGTTGATTCCGTCCACGCCCACCGACTTGACGAAACGCGCGCCTTCGATTTCCTTGCGAATGTCCGTCCCCTTGGGCGGAACGATTTCAACCATGGTCAGGAATTCGCCCGCCGCAAGTTTGGCGCCCAACCGGGAACGTTGCTCAATGGCTACGACGGCGGTTGCGGCCGGCTTCACTTGGCCCGCGGCTGGTGACGTGGTTACTTTCGCCCGTGCATCTCCCACTCGCAGCGCGGATTTCATCACCCGGATGTGGTCCGGAGTGGTTCCGCAGCAGCCGCCAACAATCCGCACACCCGCCGCCACGAACTTGCGGGCGTAGCTGGCCATGTATTCCGGGGAGCAAAGATAGATATTCCGGCCTTCGACAGAGCGCGGCATACCGGCGTTCGGTTGCGCCGCCAGGGGCACGGTGGTAACTGCTCGCATACGCTCAACCGCATCGAGCATGGCTACCGGGCCCACACTGCAATTGCAGCCGATCACGTCTGCGCCCCACTCCTCCAGCCGTGGAGTGAAAATCTCCGGGGTCGAACCATCGAGACAATTCCCCTCCTCATCGATGGTAACGAGCGCCACCACCGGGATCTTCGGATTCACCTCCCGCGCAGCCAGTATCGCTTGATGAATCTCTCCGAGGTAGCCGAATGTCTCCAGCACCAGCACATCGACGCCGCCTTCGACCAGCGCCGCTATCTGTTCGCGGAAGGCGTTACGAGCCTCCTCGAAAGAGGTTTTGCCCAGCGGTTCAATCTGCACTCCGAGCGGCCCGACTGACCCTGCGACCCAGACGTCAAAGCTTTTGGCGGCTTCTCGCGCCAGCCGTGCTCCGGCCAGGTTGATCTCATGCACCCGGCTAGCCATGCTGTGGCGCGCCAAACGGAACGAATTTCCGCCGAAAGTGTTGGTTTCAATAATCTCCGCACCCGCTTGCAGATACTCGTGGTGGATGCCCCGAATCAGGTCGGGCTGCGAGACGTTCAACTCGTCATAGCAGCGATTGATGAAGATTCCCTTGGCATAGAGCAGGGTTCCCATCGCGCCGTCGCACAGGACGGCAGACTGTTTTATCCGCGTCAGTAGGTCGGTAACCATTCTATTCAGGATACAAGAGGATTGTGGCTTTTGCATCTTCGCTGCAGGCATGCGGGAAATCCGGCCTGTGCTGGCCGACAAGTGGCATGGCTGGCAGGCATTCCGGCGCGACGTTGCAACCAACCTGTACAACCCCGCGAGTTGAGGCGAAAGTAACTCAGGGGATATTGCGGCGCGCGCGTGGAAACCACTGCGGCACATTACATAGTTATTGAGAAGCAAACGGCTGGCCGCAAGGCTACGCGCCGGCTGGCGGGGGCGATAAGCCAGGCCAAATTTGGCAAACAGCATGGCAGATAGCAAGCCGCCTCGCGAAAACGGCGCATCCACCTGAACGCTCTATAAACACTGGATAGAAAGAGTGGAGCCGACGACCAGACTTGAACTGGTGACCTGCCGATTACGAATTCTGTGCAGGGACGGCATCCACCGTAACCCCTTGTCTTTTCAGTAGTGCTCAGTGATGCCATAGCACGCTAAGTGACGCCAGAAGTCAGTTACAGGACATCTTACAGGACAGTATCATTCCACCCGCGTCCGATCTCAAGGCGCGGGACTCTCGCCTAGAAGCGCTGACCCGCTCGCTAGGAGCCTGCCACAGCGATGATCTCCCGCTCGCCGTGTTCCGCTATACCCCCCCTCGCAAGGGAACGTGATCGAGCCTACAATGGAATCGGTGAAGCAACAATGGGTGTACCTTACAAGATTGATTTGAGCGACAGCGATGAACATCACACAAGAATCCTGTGCGCGACATGTGGCAAGCAATGCAGTTTGTTTCCGGGCAGACAAACGATTAGATACGGTGGTGAACCAACTCGTGCAACCGTTCTCTATCAGGTTACCTGTCCACAGTGTGGTGCCCTGAAGCCTTTAATCTCAGTGACGGCATGAAGGACCGCAATAAGCGTCATCGTCCTCTCGCCTAGAACACGTCTAGGGCAAGCGGAAACACGTCCACCTGCGCTTGGAGAGCCTTCCCCGTGCTCCGGGCTATACGCCTCGCAAGGAAACGAGGATTCGAGCCTACAATGGATTCCAGTGCGGAAGGTGTGAAGAGACCTATGGAGCGAACAGAGGGGCTACACCTCTACTGTGCTTGCGGAGAAAAGATCCCATTACCAGTAGCCGTTTCAGCCGGGAAGCCTATTCCCTGGCCCACGGACGATCCGGTTCAAAACTTCTGCTGTTGCAAATGCGGGGAAGTGCGTCAGTATTCGAAAGCTGAGGTTCATTTCTGTGACCCATCGGAAGAGCGCCAATCGCCGTACCGTTTGAAAGTCGTGCGGCTGTCCACTCCATGCGAACACACACCGTGTGAAGGCTCGGTCGAGATTCTTTATGTGGTAGACCCTAGAAAAATCGGGAAAAGGCAACTTCTGGTTCTCTCAACAACCCATTTTGAGGGCCTCCCTTGCACAGCGCTGGCAAAACACAAGAACAGCAGAGCGGATGGACTGGGGCTGTCCACTCTACCTGTAGTAGACAAGGATTGGGAACAGATTCAAAGTCTGTGCGCGGCTCAAGAATGGTAGGGGTCCTCTGCGTGGCAGCGAGTGATCGGCTGTTTCAACACTGCCGCGTGACACGAGCACTGGCAGCGCAACACCGCACATGAGCCGTGAGAACCGCGACGGCAAGCCGCGCTCATTCCATCGGACTGTAAAGCTTTCGCCTTTTGCTTTCCCTTAACCTGCAAATGAACCGTCATCGCATCACCTCTTCATTTTTTCTGCAAATTTGCACTTTCACTTCTCGCCCATTCACCCAGCGCTGCGCTTTCGCGCCTTCTCACAACTCGCAGTTCACGTTCCCACCAGGCCCTTTGCTCTTCGAGGTATTGAATTCTGTTGCCGTTCGTTGCGCAGGCCAAGAGTTCGTCGATGTGTTCTAGCCGTGAGAGAACGTAGTCCGTGGTCAACTTATTGAAGCCGCGGTCAAACTTATCCGTGCTCATTAGGATCACCATCCCTCAGGCGCGGGAGGGCGGATGCCGCATTACCCTCCCGCGCGTGCGCTCGGGGCAACAAGTTGGAGGCGCAGAGGAACCGGCACCGCACGGTGCCGGGGCTAAGGAGATCGCCTCCACTTTTGCCCCAATTTTGCGGTCCCACGTGCAGACCGCAAATTCAAAGCCGCAGCAACCCGGTTCCCTGATCGACGGTTTCCCCACCGGAGAGCCGCGCACGGAGGGCTTTTTCCGTCGCCACGAGCGCACGTAATTTGTTCTGTTCCTCAGTGGCCATCCTCGACAACCGGTTCAACTGCGCCCGCGCCACATCTTCGGCAGACTGCGCGGCCTCATACACTGCGGAACACTCGCTGTGCTCCTGTGCCCACCTGGCGACTTCGATTCGCGTAGGACAATTGTCAAGACTCGGCTCTCTTGCTTCACAGGCGGCGAGCAAGGTATGCGCCTTGGAAGTTTCCAACCGCAGAGCACGGAACACTGCAACCAGCGATTCGTGCTCCTCAACCGCTTTTTTGACGACCGCAATTTGTGTGCGGACTTCGGCTGCGGCCCGTTCCTGCTGCAAAGTAAGCGCGGCAATGGTCCATAGCCGGTGATCGCTGAGGAATTCGACGAGAGACTCGGACCACTTGCGCAGTTCGGACAGCAACGCTGTCTTGCGCGTCTCGAAGCCAAGGGATTCGGGAGACGGCTGCGGTCGCGCTGGAATGGAAGTGTCGAACGGGTTTCGATACCCGGCTTCAAAGCTGCTGTCTTCGGAGTCCTCTTGGACGATGAACCTGTCCAGGTATGCGAACACTCCCGCCAGCAAGGCACGCACTTCCGCCTGCATGTCGCGCGGTGCCGGTTCGACTACAGGCGGCAGAGTTGCCGCGTCTATCGCATCCGCATCCGATTCGACCACTGCGGCCTCCGGCTTCGCTTGCTCTCCTGCCTTCGGAGGCGTCCAGAGAGGGTGCGAATAGCCGAGTTCAAAGCTGGGTTGCGGATTGGCCGCCCGGTGAAGTCGTTCGATGAGGGGTGGCGGTTCAAAGTTCATTGCTGGCCTCTTTCCACTCGCTTAACGGCGCGATCAACCACGGCCGCAGCACCACCGTTGCGTTCCACTTCGGCGCGGCTGTCGGCAATGTCTTGTCCCATGCGATATCCGCACGCTTCGGCGGCACGTTGACGGATCAATTCGCCAGTGTCGTTGTCGTCGTTCGCGGGTACGTGCTTAGCTTCTGGAAATGCTCGGGTCATGAAGTTTTCCTCTCGTTGAAGGTGTTGCCCTCGAATTGCCCGCCCCAGCCGTTCGGGACATAGGCCTGCGTCGAGTTGGCGCCAGTGTTTTCGCGCAGGTCGTTCGACCCTTGCTCGTTTGAAGATTTGTAAGGTTGATACTGTTCACTCATCGTTTTCTCCTTTTACTCTTGTGTATGTACAAAGCCGTGCTTGAAGAACACATCGTCGAGTTCTGAAATTCGTTGCCGATTCTCCGGCGTGAAGCCGCGACAGGGTTGGGATTTGTCGCAATGCCCCGAAAATGGACATTTCAGCTGAGACCAGGACTGCACGAGTGGATGACCATCGTGATCCGAAAAACCGCCCGTGATCTCGATAAGCGGCGTGCGCATTTCTTCCTTCAATTCGCACAACCGTTGACTCATGGCTTCACCCCAGCGCGGCGAAGGAATTCACGATCTCCAGCGCAACTCCGCCGACGTTTCAACTCGCTCAGCACAGTATCCAATGCCCGGTGCATTCGCTTCGAGTGATGCCAATCAAGAATATGGTCGAGCGCTCGGTGACAAGCCGCTCGGTCGTAAGACTTCGCCCCGAGAAACGTGTCAACGCTCTTTCTGAGCTCGTCGAGTGATTCACCCGCGATGTGTTCCCGCTCTTCTTCATGCACATCTCGTTCCACGTTCACCCCCTTCTGAGCCGAGAATCTCTTAATCTGTACTCACTGTTTCGACCGCATAAACAGCGGCTCAAACAAGCCGGTGTCCTCTAGCTGTCCTGAGACTGCTTCTTCTCGGTGCCATGCACCTTACGGATGGTTGCGCGACAGGCGCGGACGAACCGAGTAAAAGCTGCTTGCTCACGCCGTGCTGAAGCGCACCTTCGCCCGTGTTTAAAATTCGCTCGGACGATCCGCTCAACGCCTTCGACCGTGCGCGGTCCCCGGCCTCGATACTCTTGCAAAAAATTCATATACCCCCTCGGACACTGACGGCGGCTTGCCCGGCGACGACCTGGACGTGCTTGACCAGTACTATCTGACGCCCCTTCTTGTTCCTCAGCATCTCCAGCGTCTCTACCTGTAGGCAAAAGAGCCGCAACAGCCTGACCGCTCTGGCCGTGTGCATGTCGGCCACTTCGCCGTTGTTTAGCTCGGCATTCGCAAGTTCAGCCATGCCGAGCAAATGCGTTCCCGCCATCTGCGCGCAGAGCAAACTTTCCAACCCGTTCCGCGGCTTGAGCGATCGCAAAAACGATTCCGCGATGTCGAGACCCTCATCGACGCTGCAGACATTCGCTAACTGCGCCAACAGCAATTCGGCGGCACGTCTGTCGCACTTCACTGCTGATACTGCCTTCCTAGGATCGAACGTCTCGCTCTTCAGCCGCTTCGGCGGCTTCGGCGGCTTCGGCGGTTCCAGCTCTGGCGTCAATACACGCTCCCTGATCCGCTCCAACTGCTCTTGCGAGACGAATGCTCGGAGTCGCTTCGGCAAATTCAGTTCCGCAGCCAATTCTCGCTTGCAGATGGCTGCCCGCGTTTTCTTTTTGCTCGCTTTCATTCGAGAGCACCTCCGCGCCGCGAATTGTCGCGCCTCGTCATCAATTCACCCCCGGCGCTGTGCGGGTTACGTTGCAACCAAAATTGAAATCAGTGCTGCGCGGGTTTTCACTTGTGATATCGAGGGAAAACCCGCTCAAGATGCGGTCCTCGTGTCCGTCCCATCCGTAGCTCGTGCCAGTCGGATGAATCGACGGCGGGCAGAGAACGTAACCCCCTTCGCCCCGGATATCGACACCGGGCGCGATCTTCGAGGCCGAATTGCGAATCACAGTTCCAGCGGGATAGATGAAATACAGGTGCCGTCCTCGTGGAGTTCGGACGGTTAATGTTTCCACCTCACCGCCGTTCAGTTGGCATAACTCCGACCAAGACCGCTCGCCCTGTTCGCCGTCGAGGTCCACAACGAAAATTCCTGATGCTCGCCCGGTTGCGATGGCCCAATTTGCATCTGGAAAGTCACGAAACCAGTGCGCCAGTTTCTTTGGATCTCTGGTCGCGAGTTTCCGCCAGTTGCGCACGGCAGGCTCTTTGCTCAGCGGTCGGCACGGGAAAAGCTGAAATCCGCGTGCGGCGAGTTTCAAAACTTGCTGCTCGCGCTCTGAAAATTCCGAAACTAGTTCCTCAATAGGGGAACAGAGGCCTTTATACAGGGGGGCAAAGGAACTAGTTTCCTCTGAAGGAACTAGATCAGAAGAATCACAACTAGTTCCCTCAGAAGGAACTAGATCGGTGTCTTCGCATCCCAAACTAGTTCCCTCTAGAGGAACTAGATTCTTACACTGGCGCTGCAGCAGGAGAAAGTCTTCGTGCTCAAGGAACCGATAAGTGCTCGCGGCCCGATTGCGCCGCTGAACGTCGATAAGTTTTGATTCCTCAAAGAATCGGATGATGGCTGAGAACGTCTTGCGACTGTTCAGGCCGGAGAGCCGGAGAATGCTTGAATAGCTCACTGTAACGGTGCCTTCCGCCTTGTCGCGGAGGCACCACAGCACAGCGAGGATGTTTCTTTGTGAATCGGTCAACCCAGCCCAGACGCCCGACCGAATGATTGTCGATAACGTCACTTTCTGAGGATCGAAATCAGGGAGCCGTGGGCTAGGACCCGGCAAGTCGAAGTGACCCTGAAACCATTTCAGCGCATCGGGCAGTGAGAGCCTGAGCACTCCCATGACAAGATCGACCGTGCTCCCGCTCCGCTGATCGCACACGAAACACTTGTAACGATTCTTTGCAACGTCGAAGCCAAGAGATGGACGGCGGTCTCCGTGCGAGTGATTCGCTTTCCGCCAGCAGTGAGCAGAATTACCAACGATCTGCAGTCCGAGTTCGCCAGCGACATTCAAGATCGGAATTCCCTTCGCGACTTCCAACTGAGTTGGCGGGCGCGGAGTCACTCTTTCGGCTCCGTCTGCAAGTTTGCACAACTTGCTCGCTCCTCAGCCACGACCAGCCTCGTGCGCTCGAATCCATTGCTGAAGCTTGGGACTCGTCCAGTCGAATCGGCAGTAACGGCCAAACCTGACAGTCGGGATTTCATCGGTCGTCCTCTGCCGGGTGTGTGATCTGATCCAACTGACGGGCAAGGACAGGCGACGGGCCAACTCATCCGCGTCAATAAGCTCCGAAGTCGGGTTTCGGGGCATTGACGGGGAAGCGGTCGGTTTTGGCGTTTCCATTTCAACAAGTTGCGGCGACCTGCCGATCACAGATTGGCTGCTCATCAGGCCACTTCCTTCCCGCGTTCGATCAGGGCATCCAGCGCCTCAACGGGGATACACACGGCACCGCCGACGCGGATGCTCTCAATCTTCCCGTGAAAAATCCACTGCCGCATCGTGCGCTCCTTGATGACGTTGTCCAAGTACGCGACCGCGTCAGGAATCCTCAGGAGTCGCGGCTTTCGCTTAATTGTTCTGCATTGCTTCATTTCACTTCTCCTGCTCTTGAGTAAGCAATAACAGAGGTAAAAACTAATGTACAGAGATAGCATCTTATGATATTCTTATTTTCGTAAGACACTATTTCTGAGGTGGGCGCGAATGCCGACGATAACTCTCACGCCAGAGGAAGAGCGAGACAATCTCGAACGGTCCGTTGCACTGGCGAACGATTACCGCGAAACTTCAGAACTGTACGACGAAGATGGAGCAGCGAAGACGCGAGTTTTCAGCCCGGAGGACCCTGTTCAGTTTCGCCGCATGCTGCACGCGCTTCAGGATTGGTTGTGCAAAGGTACACGTGATCTTCGCACTATGAATCTAGAACCGACCGACCGCATGGCTTTAAGCAAGTACATTGGGACGCAACTCCATGCCCGCGTCGAAATAAATGGTTCTTTCTCCGTTGGAGATTATCCCTCGCCTTGGAACGAAGCGCTGTTGCAGTTCGCGCGGCTTCTGAATAACAGCCAACGCGCTCTCCTTGGTGGGCCGTGTCGGAATCGGAAAAAGCACGGAGACCGCGATCACTGGTATCTCAAGAAAACAAATCGCCCGAGTGTGTTTTGCTCTCGCCTCTGCGCCGGAGACGCGACGAAGGCCAATGAGCGTGAGAGAAACTACAAGAAGAAAATCGAGAGAGCAGAGAAAGCCATCGGGAGCTATCCGACGCGGCCAGCCAGATTCAGCAAACTTAGCTGGCAGGAGTATGTCGTGGAAGATAGCCGACCAGCACGCGGGCGAAAGCCGACTATTAGTAAGAAATTTCTCACGATGGCAGTGAAGGCGGGAAATCTGCATCCGCCTAAAAGCCCCGTCTGACGCGGGTTTCAGAGTGTAGATGTAAAAAAAGGAGAACACACCATGCAACGACAACGAAAGCAAGAGGGACAGATCATCATGATCGGTCCACGGTGGTACTGCCGTTACTACGAGCGGCAGAACATCGGCGGCGAGATCCAACGTCGCCGCGTGACCCACCTGCTCGGTCCTGTCACGACACGCGGCAAGACACCGCCCGCGCAGATCGTGACCGAATGCGAGCGGCACATGGCAACCGTCAACCTCTCATCCGTTCCCGTCGAGCAATGCGTAACCCTCGTGGATTTTGTCGAGAAAGAATTCCTTCCACGAGCTGCGCAGCGCTTGAAACCAACCACGTACCGCAACTATCTCGGCGATTGGGAGCGAAGGCTCAAGCCGCTCGTGCGCCGCGATACCACACTCCTCAAAGACTACAAAACCGTACACGTCCAGCGCTGGCTTGACGAGATCGGCAAAGATGAGTTGTCGCGCAACAGCTTGAAGGGCATAAAGTCCATGATCTCCGGCCTGTTCAAAGAGGCTCGGCGTCTCGGCTTCTACGACAATTCAAACCCCGCGCAAGATACGAAAGTGAATCCTCACGCGGCTCCCCCAGCGCCTACTCACGCATACACCTTGGAGGAAATTTGGTCTATGCTTGCCCGCTTTCCCGAACCAGCAGCCACGGCCTTTGCGGTCGCCGCTTATGCTGGCTTGCGGCGCGGCGAGATCGAAGGACTCGAATGGACCGACTACCACGACGGCGAGTTGCACGTGAGCAGATCAATCGTGAACGGGCAAGCCTCGACACCGAAAACCGCGATGAGTTCCGCTGCCGTTCCAGTCATTCAGCCCTTGGCCGAGCGGCTGGAAATGCACAGGCTCCGAAGCGGCAATCCAACAGTCGGACCGATCTTCAGAACTTCCGCGACGAAAGAGCATCCGAACGGGACGCCGTATTCTATGCACAACCTGCAAAGCCGTTTTATGGAGCCTGCGCTCAATCGCTGCCTGCATTGCGGCCTGAGCGAAGGGCTTCCCCACTTGAAAGCTCAGGACTGCCCCGGTTACGAGCGTGACGAGCGGATTCCTCAGTGGAAGGGCTTTCATGCCGCACGGCGCGGCTTGGGCAGCAATCTCTATCGCCTAGGCGTGCACGACAAGGTGATCCAGAAAATCCTGCGTCACTCAAACGTGGCGACAACCACCACCTACTACATCAAGAGCACGGCGCTGGACGTGACGGAAGCCATGAAGCAATTCGAGCAAAATATCGCTGAAAAATCGGAGGCTCAGAACCTTCAGGGCAGCGATGGGACAGTAAAAACGGGTTCCGGCGCCAGCGGGCAACTCGTGAACTGATTAACCTGCAAGGGGTTAGAATGGAGCCGACGACCAGATTTGAACTGGTGACCTGCCGATTACGAATCGGCTGCTCTACCAACTGAGCTACGTCGGCCCGAGTTCGATTCTAAATGCGAGCGAAGTCAGCGTAAAGGGCGCCAGCACAAGTTGCTGCGCCGTTTGCCCAGCACGAGCAATCTTCCGGGTGTGCTCCGAGCCTGTTCCAACCCGTGCTATGCGCGCTATGGCGGGCCTGCGCTCATTTTTTCAGGGCCTTTCATCCAGCACTGAAGCGCTGCTCCACCCAAAACTCGAGTTTTCCGGCAACCTGCACTGCACGGCCGTGTCAAAGCATGTTGGTTGCGCTGACGCCTCGCGCCTCTTTCTCGTACGCTTCGTCCGATTCCGCGGGTAAGAGGACCCAGAGCGTGTAGATGCCGAGGGCGGTGCCGAAGGGGACGTTGAAAAAGAGCGAAGGAAACGCGAGCACTACTGCGACCGTACGCGCCCATGGTTCTCGCTGCAGCAAACCCCAGCCGGCGACAAACCCCGCGAAGGCTTTTACCGCCACGACAATCGCTATCAGGCTCAGGAGCGGATGGAGGAAGCCAGGTCTGTCGGAATGTGCCGCTTGGTTGAAAACAGTATTGGCTACGATATATGAGGCGACCCCCATTAGGCCATCAAGTGCGGACAGCGCCAGCCAGAAGATTCCGAGAAGCCGAACATGCTCGCGGACCCGATTACGCTGCGGGTATCCCACCATCGGTCCCGTGATTTCTTTTCCGCACCGGCTACAAAAACGTTGATCCGCCTGTAATGCTGTGCCGCATTTATCGCAAAACATGATTTTCCTCCTCGATGAACTGCCGCCGTGGCCTGCAGAAGATACGAACTAGAGCGCATGGCCGTTCCAATAAGTCGATGCGAAAGAGGGCGCCCGCCCTTGATGATCGGTGATCAGGCGGCGCGGCGCGCTACCGCGCGATGAAAATGAAAAGGCCACCCGGCAACTTGGGCAGCCTTTTCTTTCAAGGGAGAATAGTTCTAACGGAGATCAAACCGTCAAAACTTTCTGGCGAAATCTTATGAGCCGAAAAAGGGGAGTGTCAAGTGATATCTCGGAAATAAACAGCTTTATTTTCAACGACTTATGAAATAGGTTAATAGTCCCTGCGACTTGCTCATTGTGAGACAATTTTGCCCCTGGTTGATATTAAACCACTTTGATTGATGGGGTTACAGGATCATTTACGGCTCAGGCGGCTTCTCGGAGAGGTGCAGCGAGATGAATTCCCGGCTTTCCGCCCGGTCAAATACACGATCCGGAAACAGACGTTTGGCGAGGATGCGAATGCCGCCGAAGGCCACTCCGGCGACCAAAGCGAAGCCAATGATGATGAAACAGAGAATGATGACGTTCACCAAAAGGTTTGCGAGGTTGTCTCTCTTGGTGAAGTATGTGTTCTCGTTCCAGGTGACGTTGGCGTCATAATTCACTGATGCCAGCAGCGATTTGGCTTCCGATTGCGAGAGTGGACCGGCAGCCACCACCACGATTGGACCGGTGCGCTTGTCAAAGATTGGTCCTTGAAGGATGGGATTCGCATTCGCGGCAGATGAGCCGTTGGCAGGTTCCGAACCCTGTGGCCGCGCAGCATCGATGCGGCGCAGATGTTCGGCTGCAATCTGCGGCGTCGGATAGGAGATCAACATCAAGGTAGCTTCGCCACCTGAGCTGTTGTAATTCCCCATAACCACCTCCGCGCCAGCGGTGAAGTCCACCAGTTCGGCTGCCACTGGAGCATCCAAGCTGTGCAGAGTGGCGGGTCCGATCACGTACTTCGCTGTGTTCTTTACATAGGATTGAGGCGGCAGATACGCTGGCAGTCCTGGCAAATTGCGCGTATTGCCCGGAGGCAAAGGAAGACCCTGCGCCAACTCGCGCAACTCAGCAGCAGACATCGCGGACAGCTTTTGAAATACAGCGTCTAGCAGGATGTTGCCCCGATAAAACAGCACGCGCTCGTTCATCGAAGCGGCACCGTCGCCGATCTTTTCGATCAGCATCGGGGGCGTCTTGTAGTAGGTGTAGGCACCATAGGCCCCGCTGGCATCGTCGAACCTGGCTGCTCGCAGGGTGAGCTTGCGGCCATCATCACGGGTATAGGTGGCGGATTCGAAGCTGCTGAATCCGTATTCTTTGAGCACCGCCGCATTTACCGGGTCTGCAACCGCAGGGTCGTTGCTGGTTCGCGATGAGCCCGAGATTTGCCAACCACTAAACTGCTCGGGCAGAATGGAGACGGATGAAGCTGCCTCGTTAGCCAAGGCGACCCCGGCCAGCGATACGGCAAGCACAAGAGCGGGAATCAGCTTAGAAAACTTCATCAAGACGGAATGAGAGAGAATCAACAAACCCCTTCGGTTATTTAGACTACTGGGGAGCCAGGAAAGTTTCCAGAGCAGAGTTCGCGCCCGACTCAGACTGCCAGGTACCCTCCGTCGACGGGGAATACCGAGCCCGTTACCCAGGAGGACTCATCGCTGGCAAGATAGACTGCGAGTCCGGCGATGTCTTCCGGCTGGCCGAGGCGGCCGATGGGATGCACGGCGATTCGCTCCGGTCGAACCGCGTTCGGGTCCGAAGCCTTGCTGATGACCGCAGCGGTGATATCCGTCTCGACAAAGGACGGGCAGATGGCGTTTACCCGGATGTGCTCGTGTCCGTGGTCAATGGCCATGCACTTGGTGAGTAGAACCACCGCTCCTTTTGAGGGCGCATACGAAGCCCGATTGCGGGCTCCGTTAATTCCGAGGACGGAGGCCATGTTGATAATTGTGCCGCCTCCCGCCTTTCGCATCGCAGGGAGGACGGCCCGAGAGAGCAGCCAAAGGCCGCGCACATTGACGATGAAGGTCTCATCCCACTGTTCTTCCGTGATCTGCTCGGCAGTGCCTATGTGAAGGACTCCGGCATTATTCAGCAAGACATTGAGGCCGCCGAAATGTGCGACGGTGCGATCGACGACGCGGGAAATTTCGTGCTTCTTGGAAACATCCGCCGCCAGGACGAGACCGGAGTCTCCCATCTCGCGGGACGTTGCTTCCAGCCGTTCTTTGCGGCGCCCGACCAAGGCAACCCGAGCCCCTTCCCGTGCCAGGGCAAGAGCGCAGGCACGTCCGATACCGCTGCCTGCACCCGTAACGATGGCAATCTTGCCTTCTAACCTTTGCTTCATATTGGGAATTAGTTTAGACGAAAATGATCTGGCCGCGATAATCGCCACGATTTTCGAAGTACAGTGGGGAGCAGGGCAGACCTTGAACACCGTACACAATATCTACCGCGTGATCGGAGGTCATTTCCGGCGGAAACGAGAACGTTGGTTTAAGTCCGAATATCAGGATTGCCGGACCGTGATCGATGTTGGCGGAACGGCTGAGATGTGGAACGGCATCGATTTTGCCCAACACATCACGCTCTTGAATGTCGGCGAATCTCCCAACGATCTCCCGCCGGCAATCGACTATGTCCAAGGAGACGGACGAGACACCGGCTTGCCCAGCGCCGGGTTCGACCTGGCATTCTCGAACTCTGCCATCGAACACGTTGGCAGCTTCGAAGATCAACGGCGTTTCGCCAACGAATTGCTACGCATTGGCCGCCGCATTTATTGTCAGACGCCGAACAAATGGTTTCCGGTCGAGCCCCATTTTCTGGGTCTATGCGTTCATTGGCTGCCGCGAAAATGGTTTACCAACTCCGTGGATCGTTACCTGACCCTGCACGGATGGAGGTACAGGCCGGACGCAGCCACCTCCGCCGCCCTGATTGACTCGATACGATTGCTCACTCGCGCCGAACTGCAGCAATTGTTTCCCGGATGCAAGATCAAGACCGAGCGCTGGCTCGGGTTACCGAAGTCGTTCATGGTGTGGAAATAAGGTCCGAAGATTGACTAATAGCCTCCGCCCTCGAGGCGTACTTTGCCGCGGAACATTCGAAAGATGAAAACGAAGTAAGCGAGAGCCAGCACAAACCCAAGGCACCACCAGGTAATGCCCACGACCAAGCCGTGATGTCCTGCGGCGGAGTTGTAAATCGTAAGGCTGTAGCCAGGGTCGGTACTTGCGGGCAGCACGACCGGATACAAGGCAAAAGCGGCGCCGACCAACATGCTCGCAATGTAAAAGCTGGATGCTACAAACGCAGGCTTCTCTTTGCCCTTCAACGTGGCGCCAATCATAGCAGCCAAACTGGCCGCCACTGCAAGCGGTATCAGCATGCCGATGGGATGCTCACGGTAGTTATCCATAACCTGGGGCTTTATGGAATAGGTTGCAATCAGGCTGACGACAGTCAGTAGTACTTGGACGGGCCACGCGCCCAAGGCTACTCTCCGGGCGCGAAGGTTCAAATCGCCTTCTGTCTTGGTTACAACGTAAAGCGCGCCGTGCGCCGTCAAGGTCACCAAGGCGACTACGCCCGCCATCACGGTGTACCAGTCCAAAATGCCGGGATGTGCGCCTACCCGAAAATCGGTCCAGAGCGGCTCAAAGAAATAGCCATCCGGCCCGAGCGGAACTCCGCGAATCACATTGCCCAAGGCGGCGCCGAAGAAGATGGTCAGCAGAGCACTCGCGACGAAGAAAATCACGTCGAAGAAGCCTTGCCACACCGGGCTCTCCATGTGCGCGCGAAACTCGATGCCAATGCCGCGCAGCATAAGCAGCCATAGCACTATCATCAAAGGCAGGTAAAAACCGCTGAAACTCGAAGCATAGAGTTGCGGAAAGGCAAAGTAGAGTGTGCCGCCCGCCGCGAGCAGCCAGACTTCATTCCCATCCCACACCGGGCCAATCGCGCGCAGGATCATACGACGTTCCGCGCTGGTCTTCGCCACGAATGGATAGATCACACCCGCGCCCAGATCGAAGCCGTCGAGCACCACGTAAGCCGCCACCATCACAGCCACAACCATGAACCACAGCGTTTCCATAGATCCTCTAGTGCGCAGAAGCCGCTTCCGCGGCCGGTCCGTGCTCAATCTCGCGATGAACCAGGAACAGAAAGAGAATCCCCAGCACCATGTAGATGCCCATGAATCCCAGCAACGTGAACATGCCATTCCCGGCTGACACGGTTTTGGAGTATCCATCCGCCGTAAGCATCAAGCCGTAGACCAGCCAAGGTTGGCGGCCCAACTCCGCGGTCATCCATCCCGCCGTGTTAGCAATATAGGGAAAGGGCAGGCTCAGTAGCAGAATCCACAACATCCAGCGCGCATCGAACAGCTTGCCGCGCCACAACAAAAAGGCGGACGCCAGCATGATCGCGATGAAGACCGTGCCCAACCCAACCATGATGTGATAACTGAAATAGAGCAGGGGAATGTTCTGCGGCCACAATCGCTCGGGAAACGAATCCAGACCCTCCACCCGCGCCTGCCAGCGCCGGTAGGTCAGGAAGCTGAGCGCTTTGGGAACTTGCAACGGGTTGTCAATCTTTCGTCCCTCGACGTCGGGCTGGCCAATGATCACCAACGGAGCCCCAGGTTGGCCGGTAAACAACGCTTCCATCGCTGCCAGGGTCACGGGCTGACGCTGCGCCACCATCCGCCCCTGCCCGTCGCCGGTAGGATAAAGCTGCAAGAGGCTGAAGATGCAACCTGCCCAGACACCGGTGCGCAGAAAAATCTGCGCGTGCTCTCTATGCTTGCCAGAAAGCAGATAGAATGCACCCACCGAAGCCATTACGAAAGCGCCGGTCACCACCGCGCCGCTCATATTGTGCGCGTATTGCCACCAGGCCCACGGGTTCAGCATCAGCTCCCAGAAACTACTGAGCTGGACGGAGCCATCGGATGCTCGTTCGTAGCCCACAGGATTCTGCATCCAGGCATCGGTGGCGACGATAAAGTATCCGGAAAGCCATGAGCCGAGAAATACTGCAACCGCCGACCACCAGTGCGCACGCGGAGTCAGTCTCTTCTCTCCATACAGGAACAGCCCAAGGAATGCTGATTCCAAGAAGAACGCGAACATGCCCTCCATGGCCAAGGTTTGACCGATCACGCCACCGGCGAAGCGCGAAAAATGCGACCAGTTGGTGCCGAACTGAAACTCCATCGGAATGCCTGTCACCACCCCGAGCACAAAGTTGATCCCAAAGATGCGCGCCCAAAACCGGGCTGCCTGGTTGTAGGTTTCGTCATGGTGGCGCAGTCCGAGCGTCTTGAGCACCACAATCAGGGGTGCAATCCCCATGGTGAGTTGGGGGAACAAGTAGTGAAACGTGACCGTGAAGGCAAAATGCAGGCGATGAACTAGCAGCGCGCTATCCATGAAGCAATCTCGCTTGAGTGAAAAAAAGTATCTCAGATCCGCAAGCGGCCGCTGTGACGCTCGTCACACGGCGAACCTGTCCCCTAGCGCGCCCCGCGGCGTTCGAGATGTTCCTGGCGCAATTGGCGGCGCCGTCCGGCATCGTCATAACGGCGCCGCTGATCATCGGTCTCCGGGATGACGGCGGGGACCTGAATGTGACGTCCGCCTGCGTCAATCGCCACGAACGTCAAGTAGGCTGAACCGACGTGCTGGCAGTCGTCTGCGATGTAGTTTTCTACCCAGGTTTTTACTCCGACCTCCATGGAAGTGCGAAATACACGATTCACGGAGGAGCGCAGGATTACCAGGTCGCCGACGTGCACCGGAACCCAAAAATCCATGTGATCAATTGCCGCGGTGACCACGTAGTTGCGGGCATGGCGATGCGCGGCCATGGCTCCGGCGAGGTCAATCCAATGCATCAGGCGTCCGCCCAGCAAGGCGCCGAGCGGATTGGCGTCGTTGGGTAGAACAATCTCGGCCATTTCAGATTGTGAATCCCGAACGGGTCGCGGCAGCGTAACATCATTGTTCTCGTTCATGGAGTTGTGCTCGAACTGAAGGCCGCCGAGGCGGGCTGGACTCTGTGCAGTAAATACGATTGCAAATAACACTCTGCCATTTTCTGAGTCCGCGGGTCGGCGTGCGAGGCGACCCACTGGCCGAGCGAGAGATCGTATTCCAGTGTCCCGTGGCCTGCCGGACGATGACTTAACTCGTAGACGAACCAAAGCTGTAGCCGTGTGCCTCGGTCGCGAGCGATCGAAAACCTCACCGCATCGTAAGCACGCTCTTTGGGCAGCCGCGGACAACTTGCAGCGTAACCGAGATTGCAAAGTTCTCGCAATTCCTGATTCGTTGGTTCTGCACCGTCATGGCCGGGTGCACAGCAATGGCCGGTCCATCCCGCGCCCAGAGGCAACCGCGAAGGATGAAGCCAACCGCCGTCTTCCAGCTTGCGCGTCGGCATGAAAAATGGACAGGCCAATGGTTAAAACTCCTGTTAAGCGATGAGGGCATTGTACTCAGCAATGAAATAGATCGCTAGTGTCGAAGGCGATTTGTCTGAACCAGTCCCTGTCGGGATTGTAGTAACCTCGTACCCGGTGTGTTTGCTGAGAACTGAGCTGGAAGCCAAGTGCCAAATGCTAATTGCTAAGAGCTGATCCCATGGACCGACTTGCAATGCTCAACGAAATTCTTTCGCAGAATCCTGACGATGCCTTCGCGCGTTACGGCCTAGCCATGGAATATTCGAAATCCGGCGAAGTGGAACGCGCGTTGGCGGAGTTCGGCAAGCTGCTTTCCACTCATCCCGATTACACGGCCGGGTACTTTATGGCCGCGCAGACCCTGGTGAGTGCGCATCGAGATGATGAAGCCAAGAAAATGTTGGTGGACGGGATCTCATCCGCGAGGCGCACCGGCAATGCTCATGCGCAGTCTGAGATGACAGCCATGCTGGAGGAACTGAAATCTTCGTAGCGCCGGCATCCTGCCGGCCCGTTTGCGGGCAAGATGCCCGCTCGACAGCCGGCGAGACGCCGGCGCTACACACGCTCTCGCGCTATCTTCACCATCGACCACTCCACCAACCCTGGAAAAAGCTGATACAGTTTGATCACCGGATGCATGATCCAGGGCACAACGACTTCCCGTTTTTGTTTCAAATACCCTCGCAGCACGGCATTTGCGACGCGTTCGGCTGTGATTCCCCGGACTCGGGCGGGCCGCACTTGTTTTTGTTCTTTGCCTTGGATTGCATTCGCGCTGAAAGCTGTGCGCACGTAGCCTGGGCAGACGGTCATCACGTTGATCCCGGAGTTCTTGAGCTCGATGCGCGCGGCCTTGCCGATCGCGTTCATGGCGAATTTGGTCGCGCTGTAAACCGCATGGAACGGTATCGGAATATGCCCAGCGACACTGGAGACGTTAATGATCGTGCCCGAGTTCTGTTGCGTCATCACTGGAATCACCGCCTGCATGGCTTCGACTGTTCCGAAGAAATTAGTCTCGAAGGTCTCGCGGCACGCAGCCATTCCGACGTTTGTGACTGAATCCAATATTCCGTGGCCAGCGTTGTTAATCCAGACATCGATGCGCTGAAAGTGGTGCAGGGTGAGGCCGACAACGCGATCAATCTCCTCGCGATTGCGCACATCGCACGCCAGCCCCAGGGTGCGCTCGCCGTGGCCGATCCGTCCGCGGGCGGCTTCAGCGCGTTCGGCATCGCGCGAAAGCAGCACCACGCTGGCACCACCATCGGCGAAAATCTTCGCCATCGCCTCGCCGATGCCCATCGATGCGCCGGTAATCACCACGACTTTTCCGGAGACTTCCAACCCGCTCGACCCCATTTCGAGCTTCTATTCTCTCAGCGCTCTTAAAGTCAAGCCGGGTGAGGCTCAAACGCTAGCGCACAATCCCGCCGCAGACTTCGAGAACCGAAGCTTTTTGTACCCGATGTACCCAAAACGACGGAATTGGAAGCGGGCGAAATTGTGGCGTAAACGGCTGTCAGAAAAGAAGAAGATGGTGCGCCCTGAGAGATTCGAACTCCCGACCCTCTGGTTCGTAGCCAGATGCTCTATCCAACTGAGCTAAGGGCGCTTCCTTCTTTCCTGTTCATTGCAAAAGGTTACAGCAATTTCTTTTTCGAGTCCACCATCAGAACTCGGTAGATTCGGGACAACCGAGCATGGGAGATCAACCCCGAGTCCGATTTTCTCGACCACCTGCTTGCGGAACCCGACCTGACTCGCTTGGAAGAAGCGGCTTGTTTAACCAAACTTCTCCACGATGGGTCGCCGAAGCGATGGTGTGCCCTTACGATTTAGCGCAGCCAGGAGAAAAGCTAAGCTGGCATCTACCCCTTCACCCTGACCATGGAGAATGACAAAACTGCGCGCCCGACTGTCGGCCTGCCCATGGAGGTCGCAGGCCGGAAGGTGGTGAATTCGGTGAGCATGATCTTTACCTGCGGCGAAAGATCCTTCGCATCCTGCGGACTCGACAACACCCGGTAGTCCTGCACCCGGCCGTTGGAATCGACATACGCCTCAATCACCAGCGAATCATCCGCGATGGACTCCAGAGCCGTCCCAAAAGCCGATTGCTGCAACTGCGGCGCCGTGTTCAACATCAACGGAACGTCAGAATTATCGGCCTGCAACGGCAAAGCCAGGAAGCCCATGAGAAATCCGAAAATTACCACTGCCGTCACCAAGCCCGCCGTCGCTGGAACCATGAACCCATGGATGGCGTTCTCCACCCGAATGCGAAGATCGTGGAAGTACGGACGTCGCGATTGCGCCACCTCGCGCGAAATCGCCAGACGCAGTTTCAGCGACAGGTCATCGGGCGCTTTCCGCCGCCCCACCTTCGTCAGAAGTTGCTGGGTTTGACGAAGCGAAACATATTCCCGCTGGCAATGAGCACAGGTGTCCAGATGCCGAGTGAGAGCAAGCATCTCCGTACCCGTCACCGCGCCATCAAGATAAGGCGAGAACATCGATTTAGCTTCCATGCACTTCATGATGCCACCTCGAATTCCCGTCCAGTGCAAGACACTCGGGAGTCGGACTCAACCTTCCGTTCCCCAGCCCGCCGTCCCAGTTCCAATCCGGCCTCTTGAACATAGGCCGTCAGCCGTTGCCTCAGCGCTTGCCTCCCCCGGGTCAAGCGCGACTTCACGGTTCCCAGCGAAACCTGCGTCACTTCCGCAATCTCCTCGTACGACATTTCCTCGAGATCGCGAAGAATGAGCGTGGTGCGGTAGGGTTCGGAAACCTTCCGCAATTCTTCTTCAACCCGCGCCCGAACCTCCTCGTGCGCCACCCGATCGAAAGGCGAGTCAGCACCGTCCACCAACGAGTCCTTTATGGCTGAAGCCACGCCAGATTCCGTGAACGCTTCCGGCGGCTCAATGGATGTTTCCTTCGATTTATGTCGAAACCACCAGCGGCGCCGATTCGAAGCTTCATGCACCGCAATGCGATAGATCCAAGTCTTCAGACTAGACCCTCCGTGGAAGTGCTTCATTCCGCGGAAAACTTTCAGAAACACCTCTTGGGTTGTGTCAGCCGCATCCGCTGGGTCGGTCATCATGCGATAAACCAGGCTATAGATCGGCTGGTGGAATTCTCCGATAAGCCAGGCGTACGCTTCCTCCGATCCAGCCTTGAGTTCGGCCACGATCGCCGCCTCCTGAGTCCGGACGCCGATTGCCCCCGCCAAATCACCCACTGTGGTTGCTCCCGCCATGACCCTCATGGCGCAACCTCCATTATAGGTTCTTTTCGGCCGCAAGCCCTCGCCAAAAATCGAACCATATCCCCCCGGCTAAGCCTCAAACCAACAACCCTTGATTTGACCTACACCTATAGACTCCGAACAGCCCCGCCGAGTTCCAGCACCAAAGTTACGTATGTCACGAGTTACTGAATCCAAGCGTCGCGTCACTCCAAAACAATGACCGTTAGAACCAGCATGAATCACGTAGCGTCGGACGCCTCGTCCGCCCAGGCCGCGGAGAGCTTAACCGGAAGAGATTTCGGGTGGGCAGTGCTTCCCAGGCTGCGATAAATCCATTCCATCGATTTGCACCGGGTGCCCCATTTCTCGCGTCCTGTGCGAGAAGTGAGAATCGCACCAAGATTCCTGGGAGGGCATGGCTTCAGCCATGCCGCCAAGGCCTTCGATTTGATCCTCGCCCCGCACGGGCACCCAGCTCAAACCAGGCGACAACGCCCTGTTGTTGCAACGAGAAAATGTCGTATTAACTGCAACGAGACTCTGTCACCCCCTTTCTGGTTAAGTAACGGCGGCTAGGGCGGGGCGACCGCCCAGGTTGTAGATGCGGGGCATGGGGGTTTTT
>Ga0310039_10000334_pt1 | contig 41389 bp, 33 predicted proteins | sample Sb_taG_4_FD_200460 | JGI IMG/M metagenome (GOLD analysis project Ga0310039, IMG submission 200460) | Peat soil microbial communities from Weissenstadt, Germany - Sb_50d_6_BS metaG (v2) (version 2) | ecosystem: Environmental > Terrestrial > Soil > Wetlands > Peat | place: Germany: Weissenstadt...
GGAACGCCCAGACAGCCAGGAGGTTGGCTTAGAAGCAGCCATCCTTTAAAGAAAGCGTAATAGCTCACTGGTCAAGCGGTCCGGTGCCGACAATTTAACGGGGCTTAAGCTTGGTACCGAAGCAGCGAATGCACATCTTAACGGGTGTGCGTGGTAGGAGAGCATTCCCAACAGTTTGAAGCCAGACTGAAAAGACTGGTGGACGGTTGAGAAGAGACCCTGCCGGCATAAGTAGCGATAACGGAGGTGGGAACCCTCCGCGCCGAAAGTCTAAGGTTTCCTGAGAAAGGTTAATCCGCTCAGGGTCAGGCGGTCCCTAAGGCGAGGCCGACAGGCGTAGCCGATGGACATCCGGTTAATATTCCGGACCTCCCTTGTGTTCGTTATCACGATGGGGTGACGCAGAAGGATAAGCAGGCCGTCCTATGGCTATGGCGGTCGATGCGTGTAAGTCGTTTCCTGCAGGAAAATCCGCAGGGAAGTTATCGATGAGACGCAAAGCAGTAACCCGTATGGGTGAAAGCTGCCGATTCCACGCTGCCAAGAAAAACCTCTAAGGAGAACGTAAGGGAACCGTACCTCAAACCGACACAGGTAGACGAGGAGAATATCCAAAGGCGCTCGTGAGAACAGTTGGTAAGGAACTCGGCAATATAACCCCGTAACTTCGGGAAAAGGGGTGCCTCACTAGGGTGCAAGCCCGAAGAGGCCGCAGAGAAATGCGCACTGCGACTGTTTAACAAAAACACAGGTCTCTGCAAAGTCGAAAACGACGTATAGGGGCTGACGCCTGCCCGGTGCTGGAAGGTTAAAGGGAGAGGTCAACCGCAAGGTGAAGCTTCGAACTGAAGCCCCAGTGAACGGCGGCCGTAACTATAACGGTCCTAAGGTAGCGAAATTCCTTGTCGGGTAAGTTCCGACCTGCACGAATGGCGTAACGAAAGTGCGACTGTCTTAATGAGTGACACGGCGAACTTGTAGTGCCGGTGAAGATGCCGGTTGCCCGCAACTAGACGGAAAGACCCCGTGCACCTTTACTACACCTTTACTATGAACTATGGCACTTGCTGCGCAGGATAGGTGGGAGGCTTTGATTTCAGGCTCTCGGGCTTGGAGGAGCCACCGGTGAGATACCACCCTGCGAGTTCTGTGGTTCTAACTTACTCCCGTTACCCGGGAGAAGGACATAGTAAGGCGGGTAGTTTGACTGGGGCGGTCGCCTCCTAAACAGTAACGGAGGCGCGCGAAGCTACGCTCAGGCTGTTTGGAAATCAGCCGACGAGTGCAAACGCATAAGCGTGGTTGACTGCGAGACCTACAAGTCGAGCAGGTACGAAAGTAGGCGTTAGTGATCCGGTGGTTCTGCATGGAAGGGCCATCGCTCAACGGATAAAAGGTACGCCGGGGATAACAGGCTGATCGGAGCCAAGAGTTCATATCGACGCTCCGGTTTGGCACCTCGATGTCGGCTCATCGCATCCTGGAGCTGTAGAAGGTTCCAAGGGTTAGGCTGTTCGCCTATTAAAGCGGTACGTGAGCTGGGTTCAGAACGTCGCGAGACAGTTCGGTCCCTATCTGTTGTGGGCGCAGGAGATTTGAGAGGACCTGTCCTTAGTACGAGAGGACCGGGATGGACGAACCTCTTGTGTTCCAGCTGTCGTGCCAACGGCATAGCTGGGTAGCGAAGTTCGGTAGTGATAACCGCTGAATGCATATAAGCGGGAAGCACTCCTCGAGATGAGATCTCCCAACCCGTAAGGGATAAGAAGGGCCCAGGAAGACTACCTGGTTGATAGACGGGAAGTGAAAGCGCAGTAATGTGTGAAGCTTACCCGCACTAATCGCCCGTTCGGCTTGACCATAAAATTTACTCGGTGCAGAAGAAGCTTTTAGCTGCTGGCTTCTAGCTCTTAGCTAGAACCTGAGCACGAAGTTGGAAGTGCAGCTTTGAGCTTCGCGCCGACGAAAAGCCGAAGTAACACGTGGCAGAAATCGGAAGTAAACAAAGATGAAAGTAAGCCACACCCAATCTATTCAGTTGTGAGGCATCGTCCTTAGTTGTAGACGACGATCTTTGAGAATTTGCTTTTAGCTTTTGGCTCTTAGCTTTTGGCCCAAACCATGGGATTCAAGCTAAAGGCTAAGAGCTAACAGCCAAAAGCTTCGCGCACCGCGCGATCAAGTTGTCGGTGATCTTACCGCGGGGGCTCCACCCGTTCCCATCCCGAACACGGAAGTTAAGCCCCGCAGGGCCGATTGTACTGCACGCGAAAGTGTGTGGGAGAGTAGGTCGTTGCCGGCATTAAATAAAGGCCACGTTCAGAAATGAGCGTGGCCTTTTCCGCTTGTCGTCGACGAACGGAGGAACACTTAGTCAGCCTTCCAACCCGTCGTGAAACCTAGTTTTTCGTTTAGTTCCCAAGGTCCGCACCATAACACTTTCAGACTCTGGCATACATCTGGCACATGCCGATTGTGCCGCTGTTTTTTGGGCTTCGAAACCTCTGTTGTCACAATCGATCGTTCGCTATTTTCAAAGGCATACGCAATCAGGAATGGATCGCGTCCGATCTTCTCGACCTCATCGTCAGTAAGATCAGTTGCGTAGCCTTCACTTACGACCCGGCGGACAAGTTCCGGGTTTGGGGCCTCGTCCAGGACGAGCGCCGCCCGATTCTTGTCATCCTTTACCCAATCGAGGAGTTCGTCGTCCTCTTTGCGTCCCTCCAACACCTCCTCATACATTTCAATCGGAATTTTTACGCGTCCGGATGCAGCTTGATATTGCAGCCAGCCCCAAAATTCAGGGATCCGACTTATGCCGTAATAGGTATTTGCCGCCGTGATGAGGATGTTCGCGTCCAGCAGGTATAGCATTATTCGCTCCCTCGCTTGGAGGGTTCGCCTGACAAGAGCGGCTCAACATTTCTAGCCCTCACCCCGAGTAGCAGTCCCGCTTTTGTATACGTGAGGAGGCCCTCACCCAAGGATCGGCCGGCGAGATCAAGAAGCGCCTTTCCTATCCGATGTCGCCTAACAACGTAATAGCTAGGCCCCCCCTCCCTTGTTGCCTGCCTGAGTGCTTCCTTCTCCTTGTGTTCGAGCCAATCTTGTTCAAATCGCTTATTCAGATCGCTCCACGTTTTGTGGGTAATGCCTCCCATTCGAAATACTCTGTACGCAACCATAGCGCGGCTGATCTTGCGCTTGTCCGCGAACTTGCCCACAACATCCAAAAGTCGATCAAAAGGTATGCGCCCCATGCTGGCGAACTCATCGAGTTCCCTCGGTGGGAGTAGTATCTGCGCGGCCACATCGCTGCAATACTGCTCAACTCCTATTTCGTTTGCCCACCCGCTTACACCCGTGTCACCGAGCCACAGATGAGCCACCTCGTGTAGCGCGGTGAAGGACCACGCCGATCGCGCATCGTTGTCGTTAATGATGGCTATTGGCGCAATCTCGTCCGCCATCGCGAAGCCGCGAAACGTATTGACAGGGATATTGGTGTGGTAGCTGCCAAGATTTCCGAGGAGTAGGACAAAGATGCCCGTGTCCTCTACTCTGTAACGCAGATACGCGAATGCGTCTTCGACGGAGTCCTGCTGGCGGAACTTGGCTAGGTCAAAGTCGATTTGCCGGACGATACCCTCCGCCAACGTAGGCACGGGAATGTTCATTGTTGCCGAGCCGATAAACCGCAGTTTTTCCGCCTCGGCATCTTCGAGAAGGGATCGAATGATGCTCTGTCGCCCTCGGATATCGCGAATCAAGGTGTCAAGGACTGGGTTGTAAAGAGGCGGCTTACCTCCAGGCAGAGTCCGGAAATCTTTCCCCCGATCGCCTGTCTTCGGAGGCCTTTCCAAATAGAAGACGAGCAACGAGCGACGATAAGCCTTTGACATCCTTACTAATAGAGCTCGAGAAGGTTCCCCCGTCCCCTTCTCAAGCGCTGCGAGTCGCTCGGCACCAGCGACACCGTGCGCTTCCTTTAGGTCTATCTCATGAGCTGCCTCATCGAGCGACAATCCGGCGGTTTTTCGCGCCCACTCGAGGATTTCAGGGTTTAGAGCTGGCATGTAGGTATGATTCTACTCGCGCCCCTTGATGTGCGCTAATGGCGGCTTCTAGCACACGAATCCCTAATTCTGCTCGGGATTTCGGCTGCGGGCTCCCGCTTCGCTCACGCCCGCAAAGCGCCTCAAGTTAAGCCCCGCAGGGCCGATTGTACTGCACGCGAAAGTGTGTGGGAGAGTAGGTCGTTGCCGGCATAAATAAAGGCTACGTTCAGAAATGAGCGTGGCCGTTTCCGTTTCACCTGGGATCTTCGCTGGTACATGGGCCTTGATTGTTGGATTCGTGTGACGTTATGCTCTAGCAGGGTTCCTGCCCATGGCAAATCTTGATTGGTCGCAATGTTCCGCAGTAGAGAGCGTTCCCGGCAAAGTGAGCGGCGCGTGGGTGTTGAAGGGCACGCGGATGCCGGTTTCCGCCATCTTCGAGAACCTCGAGGCGGGAGCCAACCTCGACGACATCATGGAGTGGTATGACGGTCTTGATCGCGAACAAGTTAAGGCCGTCATCGAATTCGCAGCCCGCAGTTTGGATCAAGCTCCCGCCTGAGCTTTTTCGGTGTGGCTCCTCAGATGCGCGTCTTATTTGACCAAGCGACGCCCGTACCCATTCGCGCCTATCTGGAAGGGTACGACGTGCGCACGGCTGCGCAACAAGGCTGGGACACGCTCCAGAATGGCGAATTGCTCGCGGCCGCAGAGGCAGACGGCTTCGACGTGTTGCTGACCACGGACAAGAACATGCCTTATCAGCAGAACCTCGCGGGCCGTAAAATCGCGGTCGTGGTTCTCGGCCTCCAGCAATGGCCAAGCCTTCGGCCAAATGTTGGGCGCGTCGTCGAAGCCATCAAAGCAGCGAGACCGGGCAGCTATACGGTGATCGAGTTTCCATCGGAGCCGAGGCGTTCGCATCCCGAACACGGAAGTTTGTAGAGATCCCTCGACTTCGCTCGGGAGGGCTCCCGCTTCGCTCACGCCCGCAAAGCGCCTCAAGTTAAGCCCCGCAGGGCCGATTGTACTGCACACGAAAGTGTGTGGGAGAACTGCGCTGGAAGGTGTGTGGGAAGCAGGTCGTTAATCGGCCTTTGATTTTATTTCACCGAAAGGCGATCGGCGGATCCTGCGTAAGGTACAAGTTTCATGATTGCGAGCCGATCATGGGTGCCTAGCTTTCGCAGCATGCGCTGAATATAGGTGCGGATCGTCTGTTCGGAGATTTGCAATCGGGCTGCCATCTCTTTGTTTGTGAGTCCCTGCGCGATCAGCAACACGACTTGCTGTTCTCGATTCGACAGAGGTGGGTTGGCTTGGGGTTGGAAATTAGGGACCGACGACCTTGGCGCGGGCGCGCCGCGTAGCAATCCTTCGGTGCTCAGATCCTCGTCGATGTCGGGCCAATGGATTCCGTAGCCGCCGCCGGCGATTTTCCAGTTCTTGCGTTGCGAAGGTGTGGCTTCGAGCAGGCGGGGATACCAGACGAGCGGCACGGTGATGACGCGGCCGTCGCGCAGGTTCACGCTGATGGTGTCGTCGGTGAATTGGACATCCAGCACGCGCTCATCCGCCGCTGACGCCGAAAAACTCATTCCAGGCCTCCGGGAGCTGTGTGCGGAAATCCAGCACACTCGATTGTATCTCGCGCAGCTCGTGGGCGCGAAATCCAAAGTTCGCTGCCAGTTGGACAGGATTCAGCCAGAATTTGGCTGACAGATCGTCGCGGTCAATGTGAATGTGCGGCGGTTCGTTGGGTTCGTGGCTATAGAAGTGGAAGCGATACGGGCCGGATCGCAGCACCGTCGGCATTTCGGCATTCTAACAAAGTACGGCGGCGACGGCGCTCTAGCGAAATGCGGAAGGGTTTAGGTCGTGCGAACAGACTACATAGATCCTTCGTCGGCAGGCCTTCGCTTTGCGAGGGCCTGCGCTTCCTCAGGATGACGGCGTGGGGCAGGTTTACAACGTCAACGGCGGCGGACGGGAGCGTCCGACCTACACGATTTTTGGTTGACTTAGCCTTGCGATATTTTGTATCATGTTTATATAACCTTAATGGCTTTATGGAGCCTCTTCGGACGGGAATCGTCCGAGGGGGCTTTTTGTGTCTTGGGCGAGTTGGGGGAAACGCAAGGTCCCTCGACTTCGCATCAGGTTCGCTTCGCGAATCTGATGCTGCGCTCGGGATGACAAATTTTACTGGGTGATGGAGTCAGGAAATTGAGGAGAGTGAATTGTTATGAGTTTGGGTGTGGTGGTTGGGGATTTGGTTGCTTCGGTGGAGGTTGGGGATTTGTTGGCATCGGCGGATCGGCGGGATAAAGGAGGGATGGCTCGGTTTACGGGGAAGCGGCGCGGGGAGATGGCGGAGGCGGCGTTTGTGGCTAAGGCGGTTAGCCTGGGATTTGGGGTGGCTAAGCCTTGGGGGGATAGCGATCCGTTTGATTTTATTGTGCAGGCGGGCGGGAAGCTGTCGAAGGTGCAGGTGAAGTCGGCGCATTGTGTGGGCGAAGACGGCACTTACAGTATTCGGGCGCATGGGCATGACATGAAGGCGTATCGGGCGGATCAGATCGATGTGCTGGTGGCGTTCGTGGTTCCGGAGAATGTCTGGTATGTGTTTCCGGTGCGGGCGGTGCGGTGGATGCGGACTCTAAAATTGTTTCCTGGTAGCCGGAAGCGGCGGTCGAAGTTTGAGAAGTATCGCGAGGCTTGGGGATATTTGCGGGGGTGAGGTTGGGGTTGTGGGGTAGCACGCGAAAGTGTGTGGGAGCCCTTCGACTTCGCTCAGGGTAAAATCCGGTCGTTGCCGGCATTAAATAAGGCCAGTCATGGAAACATGATTGGCCTTTTCCTTTATGTTGCTGCCTGCGGATGTCTCCCAATTCTCACTCGCATCAACTGGTCAGCGCGGCGCGGACCTTCGGCGGCGATTTTCCATAAAACTTTTTCCTTCGATCATGACAGCTTTCGGATGAGCTTCCCGCTAAAGAGAGTGAGGCTGATCTTGGAAGCCGATTTGAGATCACGCAGGCGCAACACGGCAATCTCTGCGCTCAGTTGGATCACACCTCGGGCATCTTTCCAACGGCCAGCACAAACCAAATAACCGGATTAAGGAGAAGACAATATGAAAAACACGATGCTACTGCATTCGGGCACGAGCCAATGGGGCTTGGCCAAGTTCCGCCTGCTGGCAGTTGCGGCGGTGGCGGCGATTTTGTCTTTGACGGTTGTGCCGAAGGCAAATGCTGGCCCCGTAGTTCTGCCCAATCGGGCGCTTGTAAACACCTGGTTCGAGACCAACAATGTGCCGGTTACTGCCACCTGCCCTGCGGCAGGGTGTACGTCCCCGAACGTGCCGCTCTTCCCAGCGCTGCAGATTGTCTGTCCCCAGCCAGCAGGCGGCACATGTACTTTTTACATTCACCTGGAGACGGACGATTTTCTGACAATCAGTGATCAGGGCAGGTTCCAGTTCCTGGTGGGCGGGGCTCCGCCAAATCCTGGCCCAACATTTCCGGGGGGCTTCGTCATTTGGGACAACCGAGATCCGAATTCCGCGATAGCGTTCCCGTTTTCCCATTCTTACGCGGTGACGGCGAGCGTCACGAACGCGGCGCTCAATCAGGTGTGGCCGGTCGCTGTTAAACTGAGCTGTATTGACAACGCCGGTACTCCGCCGGGCTGTAAAACCGCGACTATGTTGTCGAACCTTGAGGTGGGCGTTTATTTGCCGTAAGTCACTGCCAGCATAAATAAAGGCCACGTTCAGAGTTCAGAAATGGAGCGTGGCCTTTTCTGCTCTTGGGGTTGAGTGTGGCGCGGGCGCCCTCGCCCGCGAACTTTGGATCAAGAACTAAACGTTGGATCTGCCCACAGCCAACGATAATCCTCAGGCCTTGCGACCAATCCCGCCTTCACCGGATTCTGCCGAATGTATTCGCATTTCTCCGGCAAACTCTCATCCGACCGCAAGACATGATCAAATGATTCCTCCTCCCAAACCGGGCCAGATGTATGAAGAAGCTTGTTAATGCGATGAGCCGTGGTGCTTTTCAAACATTGCAAGATGTCGACGAGGGCGAACGGCCAGCCGTTTTCATCCCGCAAAGGCAAAAATAAATCAGATGATGGGGCTTCGCCGAACATTTTTCTTCGTTTTGTCGTTCGCCACACAGCGCCGAGCAAAAGTATCCGCCAAGACACAATAGGCCGCCCCAAGCACGAGCAGAAACCCGCCGATTGCTTCAAGTATCCTCATAACGCCACTCCCACCGAAACCAAGGAAAAGAGCTACACCGAAAGCGATGCAACTATAGACGGGCCCCAGTCGAATGCAATGAACCGTTGGTGCTATCCGCTGGCACTCACGAGCTAAGAACCGGCAGTATCCCTTGGAGACGATCCTCCTGCCTTGGGATCGAAATCTATCTCCGGGCTCCGAAATCGGCAGCGGATATACATTCATCCCGCTGTTCACCACCGGGTCACATGATTCTCGGGTGTCTGCCTGCAACCGGAAATGTGGCTCTGAATTACGGCGTCAGCTTGAACACGACTCCGTTGCCGCCAGGACCGGCGGTTTGGGTGGTCCCGTAGAAGTTCCCTTGCGCGTCCTGGGTTAGTCCAGCGTAGGGCACACGCCATCTAGCTCACTGAAGCTGTGAAGCACGGTGTCCGTGCCCGTTTGGCTTAGCTTGAACAGCGTTCCCGCTCTAGAGGAACCGCCGCCATCGGTCGTGCCGTAGAGATTACCTGCGCTATCGAGGATCACGCCGGCGGTGGGCCCCACCCGTCGGCCCCGCCCACGAAGGCGTACAGCACGGTCTCCTTGCCGGTCTTGCTCAACTTGAACACCGTTCCCCGGTCAAAGGCTCCGCCAGCGTAGGTAGTTCCGTAGAAGTTCCCCTGGGCATCCTGGATCAGTCCCGCGTAGGGCAATGCCCCGTCCGGCTTTCCGCTGAAGCTGTATAGCACCTTGTAAGTCTGCGCCTGCGCCGATGGGGTAGCAAGCAGCGCCATCACACACCTAGCCGCGAGGCTCGCGGCCAGGGCGCGGAATCCTGCTGTGCATCGGTTGCCGGGATAGAAACGCACCCAGTCGGATGCGAACCCTTGGGCGAACACACTTTCCGCGGTTGTGCTTCGGCCGTGCTTGTCGGTTCGATGTTCCTCAAGCACCCGACCGCTCGGCGTTTGATGAGAGAGCAGCAGATACTCGAACCTTTGCCGCTGGGGCTTGGCGTGCGTCGTCCCTGGTCTCACGTCCCCGTGGGAAATTACGATTGCTATGCGCTGCTGGGTGATCACCTCTTCGTGGGAAATTACGTTTGGGGTACGCTGCAACAGATCAACACACTTCTCACCCACGCGATCAAGAAGAGAGGTCAGATCTTCCTGACCGTTAGCGGGGCTGAGACCTTTGAGTTCCGGCACGGCGGCCTCCAGTTCCGGCAATGCATAATCCAGGTATGGTTTGGCATTTGCCCAGATCTTCTTCTCAATATCTTGGGCGTTCAAGAACAGATCATTGTTGCCTGCGAGGCGGGGTTTATCCGGCGGCTGCGTTTGAGCAAGCGCCGCAATGGCCAGAAAAATGGCTGCCAGTATAGGAATGGCGCGCTCCCAGCGCACGCCACGGACGCTCAGGGCATGACTCAAACGACCGCGAATGGAATCATCGAACGACAGACCCAGCGCCAGTGGCGCCAGAATAGTAATGTTGACCTTCATTAGATTGCTTCTCCGCTGCTTTGTCCTTGTGTCCGCCTATTACGGCTTCTATTCTGAATAGCGGGAAGTGCGAGGAAAATGCCGCAGCCGAGTGTTCTCAGGGTAGTTGCATCGGTTGCGGTTCGGGTGAAGTGGCTGCTTGTGACGGAAGCGGCAGAAGTTTGCGAGACTCGGTTGCGCAATCGGGGGTCGCCTCGGAGGATAGTAAATCCCATGGCCAGGTCTTTATCCCGCGCCATCACCTAACTGCTCCGCGCTTGGGGAGAAGGGGATGAGCACGCGCTAGAACAACTGACCCCGCTCGTCGCGTGCTTCACGTTCGGGTCGAGCCTGGCGGGGATATCGGCTTGGGAACAATCACCAAGGTGTCAGGACGCGCCACAACTCCGGGTTGCCGACTGCCAAGTCCACGGGACCACGGGTGGGCTTCGTAAACCCGTATTCAGGAAACAAAGCTCGGCTGGCGCTATTGCAGCTTCGCGTACTCCGCTTTCGCTTGCTTCAGGATAGGAACATCGGGGTCAGCATTTTTCCAGAGTGTGAGGAAATCTTTATAGGCAGCAATCGCTCGGACGCGGGCGGCATCGGCCTCAGCTCCCCGCGAGGTTCTCGACTCCATGGCATTGGCCCGAGCCACGCCCAGACGCGCTAACGCTCCAGTCCAGCAGGTCCAGACGATACCGTTGTGGTCGAGAATCTTCTGAAACTCGGCGGTGGCAGCACTGCCTTTTCCGGCGGCCAGATATGCCTCGCCGCGTACATACACCGAATAGAGGCAGGAAATATTGAGGACGGACGCCATTTGCCCCAACTCGATGGGCGAGGCAGTTTGCAGGGCATTCAGGGCGACGGCCGGATTCTTTCTGTCCAGCGCCAATTGTGCCTGAATTGCAGGCAGCCAGACGTACTGCATTTGCGTATCCAGCGGGAAGCGCTTCCCTAAATCTTGGGCTAGCGATTCGGCTCGCGCAGTATTGCCCGCCATGGCAAAAGCCAGTGCCACTTGGCTTTCGACGTCCTTGCTCCCAGGAACAAGCTTCGAGGCCGTTGCCGCTGATTGCCGTGCTTCCGCCGGATTGCCGTAAGCAGCCTCCCGCTGAGCCGCAATCGCCTGCCACATCGCCCCATTTTCCTTGCTATCAGCCCGGATGGCGGAATCAACGGCCCGCTTGGTCAGTTCCCGCGCCTTGCCCACATGACCCGCGTAAGATTCGGTATCGGATGCGAGCGCGAGCCCCCAGTTCTCAAAGTCGGGCTTGGCTGCAAACCACTGCTCTTGTGTCGCCATCGCGGCGGAATCCGACCTGAGGAAGGCGTCGGCATAGAGAGCATTGCGGAGGATCACGGTGTCCATTTTTCGCGCCTGCGCTTCGTGGATGATCTGCCGCGTCTCGTCAAAACGTTGCAAGGCGAGGTAGTCGTTGGCGAGATCCTCGTACCAACCTTCCAGATCGGGCGCAAGGCGCATGCCTTGCCTCGTGCTCTCCGCAGCCCTTTCGTACTGCCCCAGTGCGGCAAAGGTTATGCCCAAATTGCCGTACGGCCCGGGTACCCGCGGGTAGGTCTCAATATACTCCTGCCACGTCTGGACAGCCTTATCCAGTTCTCCGGTGACAATCAAATAGTAATTAGCGGCGATGACCAGCTTCTCACGCGCGTTGGCACGTTCTCGCAACTGGAACGCCTTCTTGTAGAATTCGCTCGCTCGCCCTAGTTCACCGAGATTCTGGTAGTCGTTACCCACTGCGTTGTAGCCCAGGGCAAAATTAGGATCAAGCTCGATGGTACGTTGATCGTAAGGCAGGGCTGCGCCGGGATCCTTCCCGGAATGGGCCTTAATTCCAAGGCTGAACGCTTTCAGTGCTTCGAGCGAAGACGTGGTCGCCTCTGCGAGCGGAACATCAAACTTCTGTACCGTAGCCAGCGATTCGCCCATTTCGCCGCGCAGCTTGGATGCCGCTTTGCCCAAGGCGTCCAGCACCTTTTCCTTGGACGACGCCGTCACCTGCTCCTCTACCAGCGTGTCCCCGCTCTGGCAATTCACCGCCTTCAACCCCAACACGTATTCGTTGCCAAGACTGGCGATCGATCCGGCAAGGTAAGCCTTGCCGCCCGCTCGCTGGCAAAGTTCGCGGGCTACCTCGGGCGTGAGTTTCGTGCCGGGCGGCCGGGTCATCAATTGCAAGGTCTTCGCAACCTGGCTGTCCGGGAGCACATTCAGGAAGGGCGATTGCCGCAGGGAAATGTTGAGCGCCGCCTTCAGCGTGTCGTCGAAAATTGCATCACCGGTACTGTTGGCGAAATCGGCTAGAACGATAGTGTCCTTATCAGTCAGCTTTGGCCTGCGGTGGATCTGATTTGAGTACAGGACTGCCCCGAGCAGTACAAGAAAGATCAGTGCGCCGATTGCCAACTCCGTGTGGCGGCGGACAAACTTCGCTCCGCGATACGCGATGGAGTTGGGCCGCGCGGCGATTGGCAGCCCTTCCTGGTGCTTGCGGATGTCTTCCGATAGGTCGAACACGGAAGCATATCGCCGATGAGGATCTTTCCTCAGCGCCATCATCACGATCGCATCGAGGTCGCCCACAAGGCAGCTACGCATCTGCTTCGGGTCGGTATCCCGCGCCCGGCTGACCTCTTCCGGTGTAATCGCACTGGTCGTACCATCGGCCAGTATTTCTTCTTCTGTCCGCGTGACCACGGTGCTCGGCTTCAGGGGTTCTTGTTCGCAGATGGCTCGCTCGATTTCTAACAGCGTACGTGTCTTGAACCGGTAGGGCCGATGTCCGGTGAGCAATTCATAAAGCAACACGCCCAGCGAATAAATGTCAGTGGCCGTGTTAATGGGCTCAGCTTTGACTTGCTCCGGACTGGCGTACTGCGGCGTGAACGCTCGAAACCTGGTCTGGGTCGATCCAGTTACTCTAGATGCTGAATCCAAAGCACCACTGTCCAGAATCTTTGCGATGCCGAAATCCAATAATTTCGGCCCACCCTCCGCGGACACGAGAATGTTGGAGGGTTTGATGTCGCGATGGATGATCTGGTGCTGGTGTGCGTACTCCAGCGCCGAACACACCTGCAAAAATAGCTTCAGGCGCGCCGGAATTCCCAGTCTGTGGGTATCGCAGTACTGGTCGATGGGTTGGCCTTCGACCAACTCCATCACAAAATACGGCACACCCTCTTCCGTAGCCCCGCCATCGAGCAGGCGAGCGATATTGCGGTGATCAAGGTCGGCCAGAATTTGCCGTTCATTCTTGAAGCGACTGATGACGGAACCTGATTCCTGGCCGGCCCGCACCAGCTTGATGGCTACTTGCTTTTGAAACTGCCCATCGGCCCGGACGGCCCGGTAGACTTCGCCCATGCCACCGCGGCCCAGTTGCTCAACAATCCGGTATTGCGAGATCTTCTTGCCGATCATCCGACATTCGTCGGTGGCGGGATCGCGCTCATCGCCTTCGTCCGCAGCTATTGAGGGTGCTACCACCTCCAGCGCCGATCCCTCGATGAACCTCCCAGTTCGGCCTCCATAGGAAACCAGCGATTCGACCTCAAGGCGCAGAGCTTCGTCGCCGCCACAGGCGCCGATTAGGAAAGCGGCTCGCTGACTTTCCTCGCACTCCAGAGTTGCGTGGTACAAGCGCTCGATATCCTGCCACCGCTCAGAATCCATCGCGGCGTTCTCCATCCATCTCTCGCATCAGCCAGGCTTTCGCCAGATTCCAGTCCCGCGTTACCGTATCGGCAGAGACTTTTAGCACCGCCGCAGTTTCCTTGATCGAGAGGCCACCAAAGAACCGCAACTCCACCACACTGCTCTTTCTGGAGTCCACTGCAGCCAGTTTGTTCAAGGCTGCTTCCAGTGCCACGAGATCCAGAGACGGATCCGGCGATACCATCAGAGCTTCATCCAGAGTGATACGACGAGCGTCCCCACCGCGTTTGAGATAGCTCCGCGAGCGGGCATAATCGGTGAGAATGCGCCGCATCATGCGTGCACAAATAGCAAAAAAGTGGGCGCGGTCCTGCCAGCTTACGCCGTCGAGACTCACCAGTCGCAAATAAACTTCGTTGATCAGAGCCGTGGTTTGAAGGGTATGGCCGACCCGCTCTCTGGCCATGTGGCGCTTTGCTGCCTTGCGCAATTCGCTATAGACGAGTGGGGTTAGCCGTTCGAGGGCATGCTCGTCCCCTGCTCCCCAGGCGCGGAGCAGTTGGGTCATGTCGCGAGATGGAGACGTGCCCATAGAACTTCCTGTCGTTCGAGGCGGGTCCCATTGCGCAACAGGGTATCACAGATGCTTGCGGCACTTTCCTCGCGCTCCCCGCTATTCCAGATAGAGCCGCAATTTGCGGCTACTCAAACTCAGATCAAAAGGAGAACTACAATGAAAATCAAAGCAATGTCGCTGTTGCTAGGTATCTGCTTAGCCGCTTCAGCCGCTTCGGCTGCCTCGGTACAGTCTGCCACCATCGCCGGCAATCAACTCACAATCAAGGGAACATTCGCTCTTCCGATTCAATCGGTGCGCTTGGGCAGTTCCAACCTTACGTTGGCCAGCAGCTCAACGACGCAAATCGTTGCCCCGTTAAGCCCTATACCAACAATTGGCACCTACAAGCTCTCTGTCCATGATGCCGCTGGCATCAGCGCAACTAGCGTGGCGGTTTCTGAAAAGATTCTGGAGGGCTGGGTCAACTCGAACGGCACAATCAGTTCGGGAGCAGGCTTTACTGTCGTCCGGAACACTGCGGGAAACTATACGGTTTCCTGGCCTGCAGGAACCCTCTATCAATGTTGCGGAGTGCTGCCTGTGGTCTTGGTTCGAAGCACTTGGGGCAACTCGCTCGGCAACATCCAATACCTCTACCACAATGGCAATGGATCCGGAACCTTCACAGTTGATTTCGGAGGGGTCGACACCTACTTCGTGTTCAATATGACTCAGACCTATTGACACAGGGAAGTCCGTTTGACATCCCTAGGCTTAATCTTCACTGCCGCGGGGTCAGGGCGCAAACCAGCGCTTTGACCCCGCGGCCTTTTTCCGTCCGAGTCAAGCCAACCGTCGCCGGTTTCAAATTTTAGTTTAGCGTAGCCTGTGGCCTTTTTAGTGCGCAGGCCAAGCCTGATCAGCCGCGACAGAGACGTATCCGTAGAACTTCCAACTCGTTCGAGACGGGACTGATGTGCGCAGCAGGATATTACAGATTTCCTGCGGCATTTTCCTTGCACTTCCCGCTTTCAAAGATAGAGCCGCAATATGCGGACACAAAAATCAAATCAGGAGAGTGTTATGAAAACCAAGGGTGTGAGGCCCCAACCAGCCGTATTTGCTTGCGAAGCCGGCGCGGCTTTCGCGCAAGATTCACAACTGAAGCCGGAATCCCTCAACAAAAGAGGAAAAAAGACTATGAGGTTCAAACTCAGCGTGCTGGCGCCACTGGCTCTATGCCTGTCGTTAACCGCAAACGCTCAACAGCAATACAACATCGTTGACTTGGGCACCCTGGGCGGCACCGTGACCGTGGCCTACGGATTGAACAACAAGGCCGACGCCACTGGCTTTGCTTATGCCGCGGACGCCGGCTGCTACCTTCAGACGTTCCTCTATACAGAGGCCAACGGATTGTCTGACATCGGACTGCAGTCCGGCTTCGGAGGGTGCAACCTTGGCGTGTCCATCAACGACGCCGGACAGATTTCTTTTGACGGGGACCATCACACTGGGAGCGGAGACTACACCGCTCATCGGTACACGCCCGGCGTCGGTGCAATCGATCTCGGGGCATTGCCCGGTGACACGGTCAGCTACGCCGGTAGAATCGACGCTGTCGGCGATGTCGTAGGCGGATCAATCCACGGCGATGGGACTGGCGGCGATGCATTCCTCTACACGGACGCTCTGGGAATGGTGGATCTCGGCAATCTGGGCGGCGTCGACGCTATGAAATGCGGCGGCGCTATCGCTGTGGGCATCAACGCAACCGGTACGATCGTCGGCTCCGCGCGCACACCCAATACGCCCCCCTGCGAATACTGGGATAGGGGGGACGCCTTCGTGGACTACAACAGGAGAGTTCGCCGTATGGTCGATCTCAATACCATCATTAGGACCAAGGGCTGGAATCTCCGGACAGCCGCTGCCATCAACAAGAAGGGGTTCATCGTTGGATATGGCGCCACAATGAGGAACAATCAGCCAGTTCTAGACGCTTTCCGATACAATCCAGCGACTCGAAGAGTAACCGACCTGGGCACTTTCGTCGGTGGTGGCATTAGCTACGCCGAAGATATTAATTCGAGGAACTGGATTGTCGGCGCCGCCTATCTCGATGGCAGTGGGAACGGCAATTATAGGGCGGCGCTCTGGCAGCCGGGAAGACCCGGCGCTCAGGATCTCGACAACCTGATCCCACCCAACACCGGCTGGACCCTGCGTGAGGCTTACGGCATCAACGATAAAGGCCAGATCGTAGGCTGGGGCTACGTGGCCGGCGGCGACACGCACGCCTTTCGCCTCGACCCGGTTGCCCGGTAGATCATTGCGAGTCGAGGTTGTTGCTTGCCGGACCACCTCGATCACCGACAGGGCGGCGACTCGAAAGAAGTCTGCGCCGCCCGGTTCGTTAACCCCGGGGATCTCCTCACAGGGGGCCAAACTTACGCCACGAGGAGAACTGCGATGAAGCCGCAGCAGGTCACACGTGAGGACCTAGGGCTTTGAATCAGAAAGCAAACTATTTCAACCCACAACCGAACCCACAAAATGCATGTCTTGTACGACTTTCGCGAACTTTGGCATCCCTGCGGTCTTGTAAGTTGTTGTAAAACCTAGTGCGCTCTGATTCACACGGTGGAAGCAACTCTACCCACAAAAACCGCCGCCTTACACGACTTCCGCGTATTTAGGCATTCCCCGCGGTCTTGTAAGTCGTTGTAAAACCTAATCATGCAGCGCTGTCACGGCAGAGGCCGCGGTGATTTCGCGGGTTCGTGTCCCGTCGCACCGCCACTTCCTTTTTACCGTCATTCGTGCGGTCACCCATCAGCGGTTGATGGACTGGGTAGAGATCGGGAATGAACTTCACGCATCGAGGCCAACTGACTCCGCGCCAGCGGGCCCCAACAACTTTGCATCCATACGAGCCAGGCTCATGAGGACCTCAGGAGGCGGACCGCCTGGCTCTCAATGTGGACGGCTGGCACAATCGTGAAGAACAGAAAGTTTAAGAACATGGTTCAAAAACTATTAATTCCGGCACAGCGTCAGTCCATGATTTCCGCGGCTTTAAGCGAAGTGTTTTCAGCGCGGGCTGGCGTGAGCGGAACCGAGGATTTTGGTACAGCAAGACACCCCGGGGTAACTTCAGGGTGGCCCGTCATCCATAACGCCCGTGTCAGAGTCGCTTAAGGTTGAGGTCGCACCACCTCTAATTGATTCCAGTTGCCGTTGAGATTGCCGTTCGGATTGAAGTTCGGGTCGTCACTCATGACGTACTCATTGGCGCCGTTGAGCCAGGCATGGTCGTACTGGTTGCTGAGTTCGAACGTTCCGCCAGTCGCCGGGTCGCGGAAAGTCTGCACGCCGCGGATGAGTTGGTCCTGGCCAAGGAAGGCTTGGTTGGCGCCGGCCATCTGATTTGCCGTGACTCCGTTAATGACGTCGGCGACGTGCTGCCGGAACGCGGCGATGATCGCCGCCTGCTTCGCCAGTTCCTCCTGCTTCTTCTGGTACAGGGAGGCAATGATGCCGTTGCTCCATCTCTGCCATTCCGGTTCGGGATGAATGGTGCTGGCGATCATCTTGAACAGCTTGTCATTGGCATCGAGCTTGCCTTTGGGAGCGTGGAAAAACAAGACGTTCACGGCGTGCCAATCATAAGCCGCGCCGCGACCGCCGGCCGGCATGGTGTGCACGACAATGGCCGCCGCCATCCATCCCTCGGCCGGTTGCCCTTTGTCGTCGTCGAAAGCGACGCGCACGCGAGCGGCGTCAACGCGAGTGTTGCCCGTGTTGCCTCCCGCAGCCGCAGGGGGCAGCCCGAGTTGGTGGCGGACCTGCTCCTGGAGTTCCGGAAAGGGCTCAGCCGATACGACGGTCGTGTTCTTGCACACCTTGGTACATTTCGGGACCATGTCCTGACGCAGAAACTCCTCCGCCCGGATCGGCGCGCGGACCGGACACGCTTTCATGCCGAACTTCACGTCGTTCTGGTTTTGCGTCTGCATCTGCCGCTGCCCGGCTGGATCGTCGATGTACTGCCAGGTGAACTGGGGAAGAATCTGTAGCTCGATGGAGTTATCGGGGCTGTTGGCGATTCCAACGACCGAGAACCAGTCGCCGAAACATCCGCCCTCGGCCACGCCCACATTCACCCAGCCCTTGAATTGCCAGTCTTTCGGGATCATCAGGTCATAGGCAGGTTTTCCCTGACCCATGCCCTGGTCGATGATCTTGACCTGCTTCATCAAGAAGTAGTGCTCTCCCGAGATGGCTGATTTACTTGGCGAACTTGATGGGGCGGTTGACGCAGAACCGGCGTCTTTGTGGTGCTCAACCGGAGCCGTAGGTGGAGCGGGACTGGCCGCTGCGGGAGCCGGATTGGCGGCTGGAGGAGCGGGGTTGGCAGCCGTAGGAGTCGGACTGTCGGCAGAACTCGCGTCGCCGCTCGATTTACCCATGGCGCTAAGGATGGCCCGTTTACAGCCATCCGAAACTTCGTCTTTGTGCTGTTTGAGGCAGGCAAGGAGTCGCCCACCGCCGGGAGGTACACCAGGGCAAAGCTTCTGCACGTCGGAGGCGCACGCGGTGCGGACATCCGAGAGTTGAGGCGACGCAGCCTGCGCGGTCGAAGTTTGCGGCCGAAGCAGAGACGCGGCAAGTACAGCAATCACGCACAGAATCAACAACGTTCTAGACCTCGACATCAGGGCCTCGTGTCGCACGGAATTAGTGGTAAATGCTAATCAACCGAAACTTCCTTCTTGACTCAGAAGCACGACAGCGATTTTACACTTCTGCCGGCGCGGATCAGATTTGCTGCGGCGTCTCTCTTCTGGAAAAGAGCCTGCCGTAACCGCCGTCCGTCTGCACGAGGGGAGTCGTGGGGCTGGCGCCGTCGACCGTTGGGGCAACGGCAGGTTTGTGAAGTTTGGAACTCCGCCCTCGAAGTTATGCAGAGTGACAAACACACCCGAGTGATCCATTTGGTAGATCATGTCGTATCCGAAAGCCTTGACTCTGGATTTGTAGCCTGCAAACCAGAAGTAATTGCTTCCTTGCTGTTTGTCAGTGATACCACCAGGCGCAAATCAGCATATCGAGCCGCTTACGTCCCCTCTATGGATCCCATGTAAGGAACAGCCGGATAGCAAGCCGCCGCTGCTGCGCGGGTTCCGGTGACAGCCAAGAATCTTCCGAACACCATCGATCAAGGTGCTTGACGTTCTCGCTTAAGCGGGGACGTTTTCAGCGTGGGCTGAAGAGGGTGGAATCGGGATTTTCGGCATAACACCCCCGGACTGCTTCAGCGCCCTTGCGACGCTGGTGCGGGAAATCTTGTACGCCTTCGCCAGTTGTGCCAGGCTCAATCCGCGGCTCCGGTCGCGGAGCAATGCTGGTCGATCAATCTCAATCGGCTTCCGACCCAGTACTCGGCCTTCGAGCCGGGCGCGCCTGAGACCGGCTCGTACCCTCTCAATTATCAAATTTCGCTCGAGCTCCGCCCGGGATTGGCAAATTCCTCCTAACACGCGGCTACCACCATGCAGTAAGACCGTTCCTGCCTGCAGCCCGATGCTATTTTTTCACCTGTAACGACTCGATGTAGTCGGTGAGGTTCTTGAGCCGCATCAGGGTAAAACTATCAGCGCTATCTATTGAGTGAAACAGGCTTCCCCAGACCGGCATTTCCTTGGAGCCGTGGGCCGCAATCGCAACTTGTCCACTGATCGTCTTGTAGACACGATCGCTTGGAAAGACCCCATTGTTGTGCTTAGCAAGAGTTGTGAGATCTGTTGGCGCCACCTTTAGGGCAGACGCGGCGGGACCGTCGCCTTTGCCGTCCTTACCGTGGCACGCGGCGCAATAAGCAACGTACATCTCCTGCGCTGAGCCGGGTGATGTATGCCGGATCGGCATTTTCTCAACGGTGGTTTGCTGGCTTAAGCAGAAGCCGGACAAGACTAAGCTTGAAGCAACAGCCAGAATGGTGCCACGAAGAGTCATAATTTCTCCTTCCGCATTTTTTGATGCGGTCGCTGTACTCAACACCAGTTTTGTCCAAGACGCAAGTGCCGTGACCTAATTACGCACTGAGGCTTACGGCTTCAGAGTCGGAAGGCCAAAGAGCTTCGCGGTGGTGTCGTGAAAATAATCGCGTGCGATTTCCAACGCTTTCGCTTCCGATACCTCGCCTTCCGCAACCATTTCGGCTAATGCGGCGGCGCTGGCCGTGCGCGCGGTGTAGATGGCTAGCCAATATGTCTCGGGAACAGCAACTTCCCTGGTATACGGAAAGGCATCCGAGCCAAAGACAACTTTCTCGGGGAAGATCTCGAACCAGTTTTTCAAGATGCGGCTGTACTCCGCGGGGTAGACGAGTAGGACGAACTCCGACGAATCCAAATACACGTTCGGCAAGGCCGCCAGCCAGATGGACTCCCGGTCATAGGGATAGCCTCCGTGAATCAGCACGAAGATGGTGTCCTTGTAACGCGTGTCTCTGAGAATGTTTTCGATGTCCATGGCATTGCCCTGCCGCAAGTAGTAGTAGTTGCCGGCGCCGACTGCGCTGTGGATGTGGACCTCGAGGTGCCGTGGACCAGCCTGGCCGATCAGATAGCGAAACACGTAGTCCTGGAATACCACGTACTCGTCCGCCGAAGGAACTCCTCCGGAAGAGTACTTGCGGTAGATCGCTTCGGCTTTTTCACGGGGCGGGTCAGAGATGTTTACCAGTGACCGGAAATAGGGTGCCTCAAACTTTATGGCAACCGCTCCTTGCTGTTTGTCCTGCTCCAACACTTTGTTGATGAGCGCCTCATAACCAGCTAAGTCGGACGGCAACTGGGAAGCACCCGCTTGGGACATGTAGCGATGAAGAGCCTTTTCCTGGATGGGGAAATATACGGCGCGATCGGGATTGATCGCGAGGTCGTGATTGTTGAAGGGGAACATGAAGGGATCAACGAAAACCACCCAGCGAAATCGGGGATTGCCTTCGAGGTAGTCCATGGCTACACGGTTTGCCACGCCGACCTGGATGCCGACCATATCGAGGATCTTCGTAAAGTAATCCTTGCCCCATTGTTTTCGCAGTTCGTCATCCTTCTTATCGAGCCAAGCCTTGTGCTCGGGGGAAAAGTCCGAGTAGGGATAGCCAAACAAGGCCTTAGCCGCGGCGGGCCATTCCGGGTTGGTGTCGCGGGTTCGAAATGGATCGAGGTCGGTCACCGTCACCGCCATGGCGTCCACGTCGCTGTCATCCCAATATCCCGGGTGCGCGTGCATATCTACGATGGGAATTTTCTCGATCTGCGCCAGCAGGCGCTGATAGATGGCGGAGACGTCCTGGTTAGGGAGGGGCCGAGCCTGGGCCCAGCCGATGGAAGATGAAGTCAGCAACATCGCCAGGCAAATCGCTGTTGAAAACCATTTGGATGACAGATTCATTGACCTATCCTTTTTGAGCCGTGTTTTGGCTCCTTGATTTTCGAAACCTGCACTTCGTTCCGGGGAGCATTCTATCTCTCTCGCCGGTCAGAATGACCACATCAGCGAAAACTGGATGATCCGCGGATTGTTTTCCGTAGAGATAATCTGCCCAAAGGCAGCGGGGTTCTCCACGTCGGTAAACGCCGGACTGCTGAAGGCCGGGTGATTCCACAGGTCGAAGAAATCAGCGGTGAAACGAAGTTTCTGACGTTCGGTGAGCGAAAAATTCTTGATCAAGGAGAAATCCCAGTTCTGCTGGAATGGGCCACGGTAAATGTTTCGTCTCAGGTCACCGAAGCCAGTAGCCGCACCGTCGTCGCCAATAATAGGAGCTTTTTGAAATGCGTTTATGTTGACGTAACCGTTGAGCCGAGACTGAATGCTTCCCGAGGTCAGGCCGCTGGCCAGCGTGGCCCCGGGGGCTAGACTGGCAGTGTCTCCGGGCACGGTCGTCAGCCCTACGTAAGCGGAGCCGGCCCCCGAGTCGAAGATGGAAAAGGGCGTGCCCGACTGAAATACAGTCACTCCGGACGCGCTCCAGCCTCCCAGCAGCTTGCCCTTCCAATCCGTGGAATGGGTGAAGAACGGAAGCTGTTGCAAATAGCTGATCGCAAGGCGATGTGTGCGATCGAAATCAGAGAGGCCGTACGAGCCGCGCAGGTTGAGCTGGTTGTTGAACAAGGTATTGAAAGCGGTGTTCGAGCTGGACCCGGCATCGGTGGATCGAGAAAAAGTGTAGGCCGCCTGGAAGTAGCTGTTGCCGAAACGGCGGGAAAGCGTGGTTTGGAACGAGTTGTAGTGGGCATAGGCGTCATCCACGAACGCCTCGAAAGCAGAGTATCCGTTGACTCCCTGATAAGGACTGCGGGCGAGAGCATTGGCATTGGTATTCTTGGTGATGGTGAACTGCTGGCCGTTGGCACCAGTCACTGTCAGCGGATTCTGCGGGCTGACAATCACAGACTGCAGCGAGTCGTGAACTTCTCGCAAATGCACGGTGTGACTGCCTACGTAGCCGGCTTCCAGCACGAAGTTGCGCCCCAAGGACCGCTGAATCGTCAAGTTGTATTGCTGTACGCTCGGTACGCGATAGTTGCGAGGTACCTGCAACGTGAATAGGTTAATCGCGTTGTTGTTGTACACCGGAAATTGGGAGGTGTCGGTGGTCGGCTGGCCAGTCGCGGTCACAAATCCAGTGATTTGCGATAGAACCGGCACGAACGCCGGGGAAATTACGCCCGGCGGCGGCAGGGCATTCGGGTTGGGATTGGGGCAACCCGGCGGCGTTACCGGTTCGAAATAATTGGCGAGGCATCCCGGAGGGCCACCAAAAGAAACGACGTCCAGCAGCGGCGCCTGGAATGCCAGATTGTCGACTGCCCCAACATCTTGCTGTACGTAGTAGATTCCGTAGCCGGCACGCACGGTGGTGTTGTGATGGCCAAACAGATCGTAAGCCAACCCAATTCGCGGCCCCCATCCGGTCGCATACGTGTTATTCAAGGTCGTGGAATTGGCAGTCCCGTGCAGGCCCGCCACGTTGAATTTGTTCACGCAGTCGGGATAGATGTAAGGGTACTGTCCTTTAAGGAGCAGCGACGAGTTAAAATTTCCAATGTGGCATAGGTCATCGTGCCACGCGCCGAAGGATTCCACCCGCAGCCCGAGGTTCAAGGTCAGGCCACGTGTGGCCTTCCAATCGTCCTGGACAAAGCCGGCTATATTGTTGTGGCGGTACTGGTGAGTGTACGCGCCGCTTTGACCAAAAACGAATTGCGGAGAGCCCAGGAGAAAGTTCTGAAAATCGGTGAGCGCTGGCAAAGTCGCACTCGCCGGGGTATTCGAGAAATACATCTGGCCGTTGAACACCTGCGGGAACGACTTGTCAAGTTTCAGGCGGTCGAATTCCCCGCCTAAACGGAGTTGGTGATTTCCTCGCACCCAGCTGAATACATCGCTGTAGGTAAAGTTGTTCTGAACCTGGGAGTTGTCTCCGGGACTCGGGCCAATCTGGAATCCTGAGCTGCTAAAGGTGAATTTGTAGATGGCGTCAGTAATGGTATTCATGGGCCGGTCTATGCCCAGTTGCGATGCTGTCACGATAGGCACGTTAGTAAAAGAGTTATTGATACGTACGTACCCGAAGGTGAAGGCATTGACCTTGTTATTGGAGAACAGGTGAGTCCAGGTGCCGCTCAGGAAACGAGTGTTCACCGGGATATCCAGCGGGAAATTCAAGTCGGTCTTGCTGGGGGGCGTGCCGTAGGTAGATAACAGGCCGCCGGCTCCGAACGGCTTAAGCGCGTCCGAGTTGCTGAAGAAGAAGCGGGCCCCAACTTTGTCCTTGTGCTGGTGAAATTCGCGATCCCAGTTGATTGTGAACTGGTTGTCGCTGAACCGGCCGGGATTGCTGCACGTGAAGCTGCCCACAGTTCCCGGAGTACCGGAGATCGAAGGAATCAGGAATCCACTGGGGCCGCTGCAAAACTGGTTGCCCGTCAAATTCAGCAGCTTGAGCACGACTGGGTCAATGGTTGCGTTGGGCACGCCCGGCAGAAAAGTCTGTACCAGCGATGCGTTCGACCGATCGGCAGGCAGGACCGGGATGGCCGTGCTGACCACCGTGCCCAAGTCCGCGCCGCTGCGTTGACGGGTCCCTTGGTAATTGCCGAAGACGAATCCAAACTTACCCTCTGCGCCCAACGGGCCGCCAATGCTGCCACCGAAGATGTTCTGCTTGAGCTCGGGCCGCGCCTGTCCATTGCGTTCCAGAAAGTAGTCATTGGCGTTCAGGGCATCATTGCGGAAAAACTCAAAGGCATCGCCGTGCCACTCATTTGTTCCTGTTCTAAACACTGCATTGACCATGCCTCCGCCGTTGCGCCCCGAACTGGCATCGTACAGGCTGGTCTGGACTTTAAATTCCTGAATCACGTCGGGGCTGGGAAGGGGAGTGTTGGTCAACTTGCCGACGTTGTAGTCGGTGGCGCTGACACCCTCGATCAGGTAGTTGTTGTTGTCTTCGCGCTGTCCGTTGACATTGATGGCAACGGTACCCCTCCCAAGCTGCTCCGAGTTGTTGAGGCTGCTCGAGGCCCCGGTGGATAAGGTCAGGAGTTGTTGGAAGTTGCGGGTGGCCAGAGGCAAGCCGCCCACTTCGGCGTGTTCGATGGTCTGACCCGTCGTCGCATTCTCGGTGTTCACGCTCACCACTTGAGCGGTCACTTCGACTTTCTGCGAAAGGCCAACCGGCTTTAAAGTTACGTTTAAAGTGGTAGTTTCAGTCACCCGAACCTCTACGCCCTCGGCCCGAGACTCACCGAAGTTCGGCGCATTTACCACCACGGTATAGAGGCCGGGTGGAAGCAAGGTAGCCCTGAAACCACCGCTCGAACTGGTGGCCAAGGTCCGCACCGGTTGTCCCGTGGCGGCATCAATCACCTGCACCGCGGCGTTGGGAATCATTGCACCGGTGGTGTCGAGCACTGCGCCGGTGATCGCTCCCGTAGCGCCGCCCTGTCCCCATCCAGTCAAACTGAGCGTGACCACGATGCCAATTGAGAAAACCGCCGTCTTTGCAAATTTCCGATGCGCCATGTTCCCCCTCCGCGAACGTTTCAATAGCAAATGTGGCTGCCCTTAGCATCTCGCAGAAAAAACCGCAACGACGCTTCCAGGAGGGCATGCAAATAACCTGGGATGTCCCGCACCCCTCCGACAAGCGCTAGCGATTGTGTCACATCGTCGGTAACGCTTTAATCGAAAAATCGAGACCTCCAAATCAGATTTCCGCATATGCGTTCCCAGGTCGATTCAGGTCAAGAACTGACAAAGACTATGAGGAAGCGTTGCAGGATCGAGTAAACGTACAGCTTGGAGCGCTGCAATTCGTTCTTCGGCTAAGCGATCCGCGGCGGCGTAGCACGGAATATGGTCACGCTCCGCCAGACGAAATACTTCCTCGATCCGGTCGTAAATCTTCCGCACGTTTGCCATCGCCCGGTCAGGCTGAAAACCGCCCTTGCGCAGACGGTCCGTGTCGTAAATTGTTCCTCCAGAATTGGCTACATAGTCGACAGCGTAGACGATGCCGCGCCGCTCCAACTCATCTCCATGGCGCTCTTCGGCAAAGATATTGTTTGCCGAACCTGCGACCACCTCGGCTCGCAATTGTGGAATGGTTTCGTCGTTAATCACCGCCCCCAAAGCATAGGGCGCAAATATATCAACATCCTGTCTGTAGATATCGCTGGGAGCGACTGATGTTACTCCAAACTCAGTCATGGCCGCATCGACCTTCTGCGAATCCACGTCTGCTACCACGACTTCGGCCCCTTCCTCGACGAGCATGCGAAGCGCCTTGTAGCCTACTGCTCCCAGGCCTTGGAGCGCGATTTTGCGGCCCTTGAGTTCGTTTGTACCCCACGCGCGCTTCGCACAAGCCTTGGTTGCTGCCACCGACCCGAGCGCAGTCGCGGGAGCGATATCCCCGGCTCCTCCACAATGTTTGGGCAATGTTACAACATGATTGGTTTCGCTAAAAATCACCTCCATATCAGCCAGGGTCGTGCCCACATCTTCGCCAGTCATGTACTCGCCGCCCAACTGATCAATGAACCTTCCCAGGGCTCGCAACAAAGCTTCGCTCTTGTCGCGCTTCGGATCGCCGATGATGACCGCCTTGCCCCCGCCCAAGTTCACTCCAGCCGCGGCATATTTGTAGGTCATGCCGCGGGCCAGGCGCAAAGCATCGAAAATCGCCTCCTCTTCGCTGGCGTAAGGCCACATTCGCAGGCCGCCCGTCGCGGGGCCTAGGCTCGTCGAATGAATCGCAATGATTGCGCGCAAGCCGCTCGACCCATCGTTGCAGAAGACGAGTTTTTTATGATCGTAACGACGCATGTAGTCGAGAATTCGTGCAGACATGAGGTCTATCCTTTTCTGTAAATCCGGCCGCTATTAACTGCTACATCGCGGTGTAACCCCCATCCACGAAGAGAATCGCGCCGGTTACATATGACGAAGCGCTGGACGCAAGAAAGATTACCGGGCCAATCAATTCCTCGGGGCGTCCGCGCCTCGCCATCGGCGTGAACGTGATTACTTGTTTCTGCTTCTCCGAACGCGCGTGCTCATCGGTGGCGCCCTGCATGACGTTTTCGAAATATCCCGGCGCTATGGCGTTCACCCGAATGCCGCGTTGCGCCCACTCGACGGCCATGACTCGAGTGAGTTGATTGACCCCGCCCTTGGCCGCGGAATAGACCGTGAGCCCTTGAACTCCGATGATGGAGCAGATCGAAGAATTATTTATGATCGAGCCGCCGCTTCCTTGACTTAGCATCTGGCGGGCAGCCACTTGAGAACAGATGAAATATCCTTTGAGGTCGGTGGCAAGCACCTGTTCCCATCCTTCGTCGGTCAGATCTTCGGCAGGGGCGATGACATCGATGCCGGCATTGTTCACGAGCACGTCTACCCGCCCAAAGCGAGCGACCGTTGCGTCGATCAGACGCTGGCAACTCTCGCGATCCCGCGTGTCGACCACCGTGGCAGCAGCCTTTCCGCCGCTGCGAATGATGTCGTGCGCCATCTGATCCACTTCTGCTCGTGTCCGGGAACAGACCATCACGGAAGCTCCGGCTGCTGCCAGGCCGCGGGCGATAGCAGCACCCAATCCCCGCCCCGATCCGGTAACGATCGCAACGTGGTTGGATAAATCGAACAGCCTCGTAATCGAACTATCAGCGAGCATTCGTGCCACCTACCTTGTCCTCAGGGAAAAACTTAAGAGGGTCGGACAGCAACTCCGTGATGGTGTCTAGGAAAGCCGCCAAGTGAACGCCATCGTGGACACGATGATCGGTGGCCGCGGAGATCGGCAGGACTGGTCGAACGGCCGGGGCACCGTCAATGGCCAGAACAGCTTGCTGGATCCTGCCAAAGCCTAGGATCGCGACCTCGGGCATGCGAATGATCGGCGTTCCCAGCCACGTTCCGTAGCTGCCAAAGTTCGTAATCGTAAAACTTCCGCCCCCCAAGTCGCTGGCAGACAGCAACTGTTTCCTCGCGTGAGAGATTAGGTTGTCAAGCGCAAGTGCGATTTTCAACAGCGAGAGGTCTTCCACATTTCGCAGGACCGGCACAATTAGCCCCACCTCAGTAGCTGTGGCAATACCAATGTCGCAGTGGCGGCTGCAGATGATTTCCTCGCGGCCCATATCAAGGCGAGCGTTGAAACTCGGATGTCGAGCCAGCGCTACGGCTGCGGCCTTGACAAAGAAAGCCAAGAACCCAAGACGGCGGCCTTCGTGCTCAGCACGCGAGCGATAGATTTCCTTAGCTCGTTGTAATGGGGTTGCATCGATCTGACGAAACTCAACAATATGCGGTACGTCGCGCCACGCGGCAGACGTTGCGCGCGCGATGGCAAGTCGGGTTCGGCTTAGCGGCACACGTGTATCGCTCCCCTGAGTTGCACGTGAAGCCTGTGGGGGTGGTTGGCAAATGGTTGCGCCAGCATTATTCCTGTTTGCAGCCTTCCGAACGTCTTCGTCAAGGATGCGACCATTGGGGCCCGATCCGGAAAGACGTCCTAGGTCAACTTTGAGTTGACGCGCCAGAAGCCGCGTGCTGGGAGCCGCAGCCACACTAGCAAGCCCTGTCGAATTTTGGGATGCAGGTCTATTCAGCGACTCGGCCAGGCTGGAAGTCAGCTTTTCAGCGGCCTCCTCGGAAGCCTCGATTCGAGCGAGCAGCGAACCGACAGCCACAGTCGCGCCGATTTGTACCGCTTGCTCACGGAGGATTCCTGAGGTGGGCGCAGGCAACTCGACGGCTGCTTTGTCAGTCGAGATCAAAATGATCGGCTGATCCTCCGAGACGGGTTGCCCAAGCGCAACGAGCCACTCCAGAATTTGTGCTTCGGCAATTCCTTCTCCGACATCCGGCAGAGTGACGTCGACCAGTGCGGTCCCGCTCATTGCACCTCCAACGTTCGTCGCGCGGCCGCCACCACACGCTCGATGCTGGGAATAAACAGCTGTTCGGCTGCCGCTAATGGGTACGGGGCATCCGGCGCGGTGACCCGTTCAATGGGAGCTTGCAAGGAATAGAACGCGTCGCGCGAAATGGTGGCTGCGATCTCGGCCCCGAATCCCGCGGTCAGAGAAGCTTCGTGAATGATGACGCAGCGCCCCGTTCTTTCTGCAGCCGCAACGATGCTGTCAACGTCCAGCGGGAGCAACGAGCGAATATCGACAACATGGGCACTGATTCCGTCCGTTGAGAGAACATCTGCCGCTCGCATGGCAAGATCGACGGCCGCACTCCAGGCAATCAGGGTGACATCGCTTCCCTCTCGAACGACGTTGGCTCTTCCGATGTCGATGGTATAAGGAGTCGACGGAACTTCGCCCTTGATAAACCGGTAGCCGTGTAAGGGCTCACAAAACAAGACCGGATCGGGATCGCGTATGGCTGCGAGCAACATTCCTTTTGCATCGTACGGATTCGACGGCGCGATGACCTTCAGACCCTGCGCTTGTGTGAATTGACACTCAATCGCATCGGAGTGAAGTTCGGGTGTTCTCACTCCACCTCCGAACGGTGCACGAATCACCAGGCTCGCGGCAAAGCGCCCCTGCGAGCGGTACCGTATTCGAGCCACCTGCGGGACGATCTGATGAAATGCTTGCTGGGCGAATCCCAGAAACTGTATTTCGGCAACCGGCCTTAATCCCGACAGAGCCAAGCCGAGGGCGGATCCAATGATCGCGGCTTCTGCCAGCGGCATATCGATGACCCGCTTGTCGCCAAATTTCGCAAGCAGGCCGTCTGTCGCGCGGAAGATGCCGCCGAATTTTCCAATGTCTTGCCCGAGAAGGATTACCCGATCGTCGGCGGCCATTTCCGTACCGAGCGCATCTCGTATCGCCTCAAGCATGTTCATGCGGCTCATCGTGGCTAATCGTCCTCGCTCTCGCTGACAGGGCGTACTCGCCCAACTGTCGACCCTGACGCTCGGTCATCTCCGCATAGGTGTGCCTAAAAAGATCCTCGGCCGTGGGCGGCGGTACAGCACGAGCTGCGGCCAGAGCTTGATCTATTGTCCGGGAGATATCGTCGCTGACTTCAGATGCAGTATCGTCGTTCCAACATCCGCGGGCCGCGAGGTAGCGTTGAACCCGAAGTATGGGATCGCGCTCGTTCCAGGAATTCAGAATCTCTTGCGAGACGTAGCGCGTGGGGTCATCGGCGGTGTTATGTGCCCCAAGGCGATAGGTCTGGGACTCGATCAGTGTAGGACCAAGCCCGGCGCGGGCGCGCTCCACGGCTGCTGCGGTTACCGCGTAGACCGCCAGCAGGTCGTTCCCATCAACCACGATGCCGTTGAATCCATAACCCGGAGCGCGCTCGGCGAGAGTCCGTGCAGCCGACTGTCGCGAGCGCGGAGTTGAGATGGCCCAACCATTATTCTGCAGAAAAAAGACAACGGGTGCTTTGACCACGCCCGCCAAATTGCAGGCCTCGTGGAAATCTCCTTCCGACGATGCGCCGTCGCCGAAGTAGGTTAGTACAACGCCATCCATATCCTGTAACTTCAGACCCCAAGCCAACCCCACCGCATGCGGCAACTGTGCCGCCAAAGAGATTTGAATGGGAAGCAGCCGAACCTCGTCGGGGATGTAGCCCCCAGCAGGGTGTCCATTGAAATAAAGGATGAAACGCTCCAACGGTAAACCGTGATGAAGAAGCGCTGGCAGCTCTCGATACTGTGGAACGATCCAATCACGAGTTGGGTCGAGCGCGAAGGCTGAACCTACGACAGACGCTTCCTGACCCCGCACCGGAGAAAATGTCCCGAAGCGCCCTTGTCGCTGCAGGCTGATCCCCTTCGCATCAAACGCCCGGGACAGCATCATGAGGCGCAGGGCCCGGAGCACCTGCTCGTCGTCCATGGGCGAGGTGCGGTTCTCAGCCACCTTGCCATCGATTTCCAACAGCCGTAACGGCACGACGGGATCATCGTGATAGGGGAACTGTGGTGTCAGCAGACTGTTCACGATAGAAGCCCCTCATCGATAGTGGCTAGACAGGCGGCATGCAATATAATATGCTGCACTGTATACAAAGCCGGATACCAAGTCAAGCATTTGTTGTTGGCCACGTTCTTGCATACTTGGAATTTTCACAGGACTCGGTGGCCTGTTACCTGCACGCGGTTTTCGTCATGCATCTGCAGAGCTGAAGGGACCCCATGCGAACCAGCAAGCAATACATTGAGAGTCTCCGCGATGGCCGTGAAGTGTACTTCAAGGGACAGCTTGTCCCAGACGTCACCGCCCATGCCGAGATTTGCCTCGCCATCGATCATGCCGCCATCGATTTCGAGATGGCTGAGAGCGAGGAATACCGCGCTCTGGCGGTTTACGAGGAGAATGGAAACGAGTTCAGCCGCTACTTCAAGTTGCCCCGTAGGGCTGAGGATCTGTTGTTACGCAGCCAGTTGATCGAGACGGCCACGGCATTAGGTGGCACGCTCGTGGTCCTCATCAAAGAGATTGGGAGCGATGCTCTTTTCGCTCTTCACCTCGTGGCTCATGAGATTGACCAGCGCCAAGGCACTGGATATCTCGGTCGCGTCCGTAAATTTTATGAATACGTTCGCAGTAACGATCTAGCTCTTTCCGTCGCGCAAACCGATGTCAAGGGAGATCGCAGCAAATCGCCCTCGGAGCAGGAACACCCCGACTATTACCTTCGCATTGTCGGAGAAACTCAGGATGGGATCATCGTACGGGGAGCTAAGGCGCACACTTCCGTCTCCGTGAACACAAATGAGGTCATCGTTCTGCCCACTCGCGGTATGAAGCAGGATGAGTCCGCGTACGCGGTGGCATTTGCAATTCCCCTGAACACCAAGGGTCTTAAGCTGATCTCCAGTTCGTATGGAGCACATCACGGCGACAGCAATTTTGATTTTCCCTTAGCGTCGAAACACCGCATGATAGAAACGCTCACCGTATTCGACGACGTGCTCGTGCCCCATGACCGCGTATTCCTAAAAGGAGAGTGGGAATTTGCCGGAGAAATAGCCAAGACATTCGTGGAGTTCCACCGATTTACTGCCATCTCCTACAAGCTTCCTCTGGTGGATGCGCTAGTCGGCGCCGCTCTTCTCATGACGGAATACAACGGGCTGGAGCGAGCCAAGCACGTCCAGGAAAAACTCGCCAGGCTCATCAGCTACGCCGAGACGTTACGTGCCCTTGTGCGCTTAGCGGCGCTCGACTGTGAGTCCGGTGCGCTCGGCATTGCACTCCCTCGAACTCTCACTGTGAATATGGCGAAACTCCACTTCGCAACGAATTTTCATCAGATGCTGGCGTACGTGCAAGACATTGCCGGTGGTCTTGTAGTGACGGGACCTAGCGAAGCTGATTTGGAAAACCCTGATGTCGGTAAGTACATCCTCAGGTATCTGGGAGGACGAGCAGGCGTGCCGGTCGACCATCGTCTTAGGGCCATAAATCTCGTGAAGGAACTCACCGCGACCGACTTCTCGGGTTATCAAGCTGTTTTGGCGATCCACGCCGAGGGCTCCATCGAAGCCGAGAAGCTAGCGATGGTGCGCGAACATGATGCGCTGCGGTGTAAACAACTTGCTAAGCATTTGGCCGGAATTGTCGATGCGCGCTAACGTTTCTACGATTTCATCATCCATGAAGCTACATAAGTGTGCGCGTATGCAGAATGGAATGCTCTCGGGAAACCCGCAGAATTCAATGATGGAGGAATTGCCGATGTCCGCTTTGCAGCTGGAGAGGGCCGGAGGCGCTACGCGTTCCGACAACGTTTATGAGCGCCTCAGGGAAGCTATCGTGACCGGCCTCGCGCGGCCCAATGAACGCCTGATCGAAGCCGAGCTTGCCGATAGGCTCCAGGTAAGCCGAACTCCTATACGGGAAAGTCTGCAACGGCTCGCTGCTGAAGGCCTGGTAGTGACCCGGCGCCGCGGTTGGGTCGTCCTGGAACATAGCAGCGCAGAGATCCGCGAAATCTACGAGGCACGCGCTGCTCTGGAGGGATACTGCGCGCGTCTGGCGGCCGAGCGGGCCACCGACGCGCAACTCAAAGAGATCGCCTCATTTCATCGCGGTGACCCCAAACGTATTTTGAAGTCTTCGAGACTGCATCTTGTCGAGGTCAACGATCGCTTTCATGATGCCATTATTGCAGCCGCTCAAAATGAGCGATTGGCCGAAATGATTCGCAGGAACCGAGCCTACTATTTTAATTTCAGAATCGCCCAGCTTTACAGTGACGAAGAAGCCAAAACGTCGATCGCAGGCCATAAGGCAATCGTGCTCGCTCTCCTCCACCGCGATCCTAATCGCGCCGAGCGCGAAATGCGCGCCCACATCGATCTTGCGCTAACGGTGATTCTGGCCAAGTTGCGCTGAATTGAAGAGCACAGAGTTGGTTGATGTACACATAGATCTCTTTTCATGGAGACGCACATGGATCGCGAATTGGAGAAAGAACTGGCAACTTACCGGAAGCGGACGCCAAAATCTGCAGGGTCGCATAAGCGTAATCTGAAGCGAATCCCGCTTGGTGTTGCCAGCAACTACCGCGCTTACGATCCCCACCCGATTTTTGTGAAGGAGGCGCGGGGCCCTCGAAGCGCTCGCCCCGGCTGCACCCTATGAACTCGGGTCGATCGGGTGGGTCTCTCTCTACCCCGTCTATCTGCGTGGCGAGCCTTATCTGGCGGCGCACCAAGGCAGCGCCGCCGCCGCCGAGTTCCAGAAGATTCTCGACCACGCCTGCGTGGTGCTGAACGAGCCCATCCGCGCACTGGCGCACTTGGGCCTGGGCCGCGCCTACGCCCTCTCGGGCGACACCGTCAAAGCGAAGAGCGCATACCAAGACTTCCTTACGCTCTGGAAGGACGCCGACCCCGACATCCTTAATTCTGGAGCAAGCCAAAACCGAGTACGCGAAGCGGAAGTAGTCACAGGATCAATCCAGCCGCAATGTGCTATTGGGAGACCCGACTGCAGGGGATAGTTTACGTTATCAGATTTATCACCAGCATTGCCGACTTCCCATCTTCAGGCATAATTCAAGTCACGATGCACCAGACCTCTACAAATCTGATCGCCAAGTTTGACCCTTGGAAGGGCGAAGAGACGGCGCAAGCTTGTGACATCGCCTGGTCACGTCAGGAGAATGGCGACCACTGCGAACCTTGCGAGAAGAACTGCTCAACTCACTGGTTGCTCGGTATCCCGGAAGCAACCCCTCACGTGGCGAAACTGCACCATAACACTCAAAATCCCCATATTGCCGTATCGGTCGGGCACGTTTCTCGTTGGACTAGAATGGTGCTTTGGATTGAGCGATGCGATCCCTCTTGAGCAAAGCGCTACCAATTCCTGTTCTGACAATAGCCTTGCTTTGTTTGGCAGTGAGTTGCAGGCATTCATCTGCAGCAAACGCCACGCCCCATTTTCCCTTCGCCTATATGCAGGAGGACTGTGGTCCTACGGACGGCGTTGCCATGGAGTTCTATTTCACCGCGAAGCAAGGTCAAGGTGGAAAGTACAAAGAACCGTTTCTGCAGATTGAGGTGAACAAGGGTCCGCCGATATCCGCAATGCAGAGTTACCCAGTAGAGTCAGGCAAATGGGATGTGCTTGCGCAGCGCTGCCTCAGGCCGGGGGCCTGTGAGCCTGCAAGTTCCGGATTCTTACACGTATCGAAGTTCAGCAGCGGCGTGGGAGCCTCCGGGGACTACGAGTTGCGCTTCCGCGACGGAAGCATCGAGAAGGGGCGTTTCGAAGCAGTGTGGTATAGGAATTACTTTCTCTGCGGCTGACTCCTTCCGACTCCGGAGCGGCTAAGTGTTGAACCCTCAAAACCCCCGTCAATAAGTGATGGCTACCGTTGGATGCCTGAGGCCCAGCCGTAGGTGTTGACAACGGGCTCAGCCGATGTATCACTTTTGCGGCAGTCGGTTCCTGCAGGAGTCAACCAATCGAAAGGCCTTTCCCTGAAGTAACGTTACCTTCGGGACCAGGCATAGTTCTATCGTCACAGGCCAGTTCAATCCCCAGGAACCTATACTGGATTCGCTTCGCATGCTTAACACCGATTCGGGGCGTTCTCCTCCCTGACTGAGTCTGTGCCAACCAGAGCACGGAGCAACTCTCAACAGAATGGAGAATTCACTGATATGCCGAAGGGAAAATTCGTACACGTCCGGCCAAGCTTTGTGGGGTTGGTTGGAACCTGCGTGACAAGAACAGCGATCGTAATTTTGGCGCTGGTGGTTGGCGTCTTAGGAATCACTTCCAGCGCGGTCGCACAGGCAGCCGCTGCTCCTCCTGCTGCTCCTCCTGCTCTGCAGCCGCCTTCCGGCTTTAAGTTCAAAGTACCTTCCGTGCCGAAACCAAAACCGGGCACGGCTTTTGCCTTCGATCTGTGCCATAACAAGGCGGTGGACCTGCCTAAAGGAAACAACACGGACTGGGACATGTTCGCCAAGGACACCGGCCAGGGGGAGTGCAACGGACCCTTTGACAAGCAGCCGACCACGGTTTCGGGAACCGACGGTCCGGTGCATTTTGAACTGGCCCCCGGCGGTTTCCCGCCCATCGGAATGCATCTCGGAATGAACGGGTTGCTGTACGGTACACCCACCGCTAAGTCAGTCTTCGCGCCGAAGCCGTTCAGCATCTGTGCGGTGACTCTGGGAGGTGCCCAGGATTGCCACGAGGTAAATCTCGCAGCCGCCCCCCCCTCTCACGCTCTTCCCATTGCGCTGTTGGGCGGTGGCGCTGCCGTAGCGGCAGTCGGCGCCACCATGGCGATGAAGGGCACCTCAACCGGTAGTGGTGGGGGTTGCGGAAGCCCTCCTGCGAACCTGTTTAACGACTGCTTTTCGAATCCTCAAAGCCCGAATTGCCCTGCCGACCTACAAGCGCAAGGTGCATTTTGCAAGTGCAATGGCTATTCAGGCTTTAACGCCGAATCTGGTAGTTGCCAATGACCAAAAGGACCCCGGCAGTTTCGGGGTCCGCAAGTCGCCGGGGGTTCAGTGCGGTTTTTGCGCTGTTAGTTCTTGCCGGCAGCGGCCAGGCAGAGACTCTCACCGGGACCGTCGTGGACCCCCAGCAACGCCTGATAGCGGGCGCTACGGTTTCCTTGCATTGCCAGGGGAAAACTGAGACTCGCCAGGCCGACCATCAAGGACACTTCACCTTCACCCGTGATGTCTTTCCTGGGGATTGCAGCGTCGTAGCGGTATCTTCAGGCTTCGCTCCTCAGGAGCGGACCGTGGGGGCAGACCGTGTATTGGCGTTGCAACTCCGTCTGGCTGAGATCAAGGAGACGGTATCTGTACCCGCCGACATACTGTCCAGGCCCCCGCTCGCTTCCGTGTCACTCTCCGCCAGCGACCTTAAAGACATTTCAGACAACACCATTGACTTGGTCGCGTATGCCAAGCGGATGGCGGGGGTCCAGTCCGGCGCAGATCACATTTACGTGGACGGCTTGCCCACGGATACCTTGCCGCCGGCGGGCACCATCGACAGAATTACGATTAATGCGGATCCCTTCTCGGCAGAGTATTCCGATGGCAGCAGTACGCACATCGATATCGTCACTAAGGATACTGAGCGGAAGTTCAAGCTCGAGATGGGCGGTTTCTCCTTCGGGCCGGGGACGCATAGTGTCTTGAATTCACATCTGGATTCAACATCGGAGACGGGCAGAGGCATGCTCACCGGCCCGGTTCCGAACCTACCCCTCGCGTTCACCGCCAGTGGAGATTTCAACTATCAGCAAACTGAGGAGCCGATTGAAGCGGTTGTTCCCGCCATTCCCGGGATTGCGATGGCGACTGTCGCCTCGGCGCCAACTACAAATTTCAATCATTCCGTCACGCTTGGAACTTACTATGCGAGAAACGATACCCTGCACGCGAATGCTTCTCTGTCCCTGTCGGGACGAGACCTTTCCAATATGGGCGTTTCTGGCTTGACCTTGCCCGATGCTGGAATGAGCGAGGGTTTTGATTCCCGCGAATTCCGAGCAACGGTCACGCGGACGGGGCCGCACTCCGTGTATCGCGCCGGCTTACTTACCAATTGGTCAGATACAACCTTGAACGCCAACAGCAGCAGCTTGGGCGTGAGTGTGTTGGGCGCATTCGTGGGCGGGGGAGCAGACATCGACCACCAAACCAACGACAACACGCGCTGGACGTTAAAAAACGTTCTGACGCAAGATTTCCACCGGCATGTTCTCAGCTTCGGGATCACGGGTTCACGCACTGGAGATGGAAAGTCGGAGTCTCCGAATCCCTCTGGCCGTATTGAGTTCGACAATGTGGACCAGTACAAGCTGAGCGCGACCACTGGCGCTGATACGGGCACCTGGTTCCTCACACGCGGGCAAGGCCAGGCGCACTACGTTTCCTACAACGCTGCGCCATTTGTCGAAGGTGAACTGCTGCGCTCGACCAATGCATCGGTCCACGGAGGTTTTCGAGCCGACTACCAAACCAACGGCGGAGTCCTGTGTTCCCCTCGCCTCTCCGGCGCTGCCGGACGGCGTGGTTTTCTCTTCCGAACGGGAAGCGGGATGTTCGTACAAAATTGGCCCAACTGGGCTTTTCTCGACGTAGTCGAGAATGACGGCCACCACCTACAGCAGTATCTGGCCAGGGATGTTTCGTTGTCCGAGGTTCAAGCAGGCGCGCCCACGCTCCAACTTCCCACGATTGTGTCACAGACCGCACCCAACCTAACTCCTCCCCGTGAGTGGGTCTCCAAGGCTTCTATCGAGCATCCCTCCAGGCATTTCACGCCGGGCGTGGAGTACACCTGGATCGTGGGCACACACCTGCTGGGTTCGCAGCGCTTGAGCGTACCCACGGGATGGACTGACATTTTGGAATCGAACCGCAGTACCCGTCAGCATCAGCTGCACTTCCGCGCGCAGTACGAAATAAAGGGTCAAAGCTTTACCGCTCACTACGAGTGGATACACGCGGGTGACGACACGGATGGACCATTTTCGTTTCCGGCGCGACAGAACGATCTTCGGGATGAATGGGCCCCCGCCAGCAATGTTGCGCCCCATAACCTCACACTCATCGGACATTTCAGACTAAAGGCTACGTCGATCACGTTAATGGAAGTGTTACGCAATGCCATACCTTCGAATATCACCAGCGGATTGGACGCAGAAGGCAACGGACTGTATACCGACCGCGCTGGGAGGGCCCGGAACAGCGGAGAGGGCCCCGCTTTCCATTCTTTGATGCTGTATGCGCACCGCAGATTCTCGCTGTCCAGATTCCTCTCAGGATCCACGCGGAAGCTGTATCTCGACGGCGGTTTTCAGGTGGAGAACCTTCTGGACAACAAGAACTACCTCACGATGGGAACTATCGCCGGATCGCCACTCTTCGGACAGCCCCTCGCCGCGCTGCCCGGACGGGCCGTGCGGTTCTCCCTCAATCTGGCACGGCCATAGCAACAGGCATGTAGAACAATCCTCTTCGCTGTTTTGGCGTCAGCCAATCCACCCGAATCCGTTAGACCTGATCAGGCTCAGGGACTGGAGTAGATCCCCTCATTGATCGACGCGGCCAGCCGATGCGCTGGGTTGGTCGGCTGCAGCCTCGCGTCTAGAACAACGACCTCGTTGGCAAGGTTGTATTCCTCAAGGGCCGTCAGAGTAAGCTCCACGTCTTTGGCATCTTCAACCATCAAGATGCGCCCCAGTTTGTTCCTGCGGTCCATAATTGTCCTTGCGGTCTCGGAGCCGAAAAATAGAAAGTCGCACCGCTATCAACCATGCCCTCGGCCCAGACCTTCCCTCCGTGACGATGTATTATGTGCTGAACCGTCGCCAGTCCAATGCCGGTGCCTTCAAATTCATCAGACTGGTGCAGGCGTTTGTTGGCGGATGACAACGTGGTCGGAAGTTAACGACGGTGCGTTCCAATCTCCGGTGGCTGGCACCCAGAAAGTGTGTAACTCACCCAACCGGTTTCCGCTGGACGATCGATCAAAGCGTTGGCGTATATCAAGACCTTCAGGAAGGCTCAGCAGCTCGATCTCCGAAGCATCGAAGCCAACGACATAGACTCTGTGACGCTCGCGCAGATACCTGCCACGATCGAGACTTCCTTTGGGGTCAATCCTCTGACCCAACGCGATGCCAAGGCTAATCGTCTCGATGCGCTCCTTTCCTTGAATGCGCCGAGGCCCGACACCCCCGCAACCCTGCCTTCGCCCGCGACCGTTCGAGCGCAGCCGGCAGTAATGAACATGATGGTCCCTGATTTAAGCGCGACGGTTGCCGCCAGGCCGAATGAGACGGTCGACCAAGGCACGCTGCCGGTGATTCTCCATTCAGCTCTGCGCCAGGATCTCGAAATGTCACCGGAGCAACGGACGGTCATCCTCCAGCGTGTGCGATCAAGCAAGACGCGAGAGCAAGCTCGGCAATCCTTGGCGGAAGTCCAAAAGAAGATCCGTCAGCGTCGGGCTGCTGCACAACTCGCACCAGGCTCGACGTAAGACCGGCAGAACAGTCAGGGCTACCTCGCAATTTCTTCGGAGCAGGCTGTTACTCGGAGGAACTTGGTGCCTACATAGCCCCCAATGGGCTCAGGAAGGTGTCCCAAAATCCCCGCAGAGGGTTCGGGCCCTGTGGGCTGTCTGCTACGTCACTTTTCTGGATCATCCCGCTCGGGCCATCGAGTCACGATGTACTTCGACGGCTCTAGTTTCTGGATACGGTTTTGGTCGCAAAGGTCACTGAGCACGGAGTAGGACTCGTCCGGCGTCACGCCAAATTCCGTTGCCCAGCTATTTGCGTCCCCGCTCCAGATTCCGTCAGTGTCAGCGTTGTCCCAGATGAATCCGAAAACTTCCTGTTCGCAAAAATGCTTCTTCATAGTGGTGGCCTTTCTGCATCGGGCAGCGTCCCCGGAACCGTCGCCCTCAAATTAGGCACGGGTATTGGAAAAACAAGAATTCATTCGTGATCGGGCCGAGTGGGGCCACCTACCGCAGGTTTCGCTGAATACGCAGGCGCTCGATCTTGAGGGACGTCTTCTGGGACCGGACGAAACGGAGACTGCCGAGACCAGATATGACCTGGCTTGCATTCTCGCACGAGGTGAGAGGCCGAGGAGGCGCTTTCGACTTTGCGACAGGCCGTTGACCACGGTCTGCCGCCACGGATTGACTTGAATATCGAAAAAGAGCCTTATTTCAATTCCCTTCACGGCGATCCGCGCTTCGCCGCCTTGGTCGCGCACGCCAAGGAGCGCGCTGCCGGGCAAAAAGCGAATTAGCCTGGTGTCGCCTCATTGTCTGTGTAAGCCTGCTGGGGAGTTCTTAGGGCTATGACTATCCACATTATGCACAGAGGAGGGGGCGAGCATCCTATTGGGCGGCAACGATGTTGTTGGTGGAGTCCAAATGCGTCTTACGTCGCTCTAGCCTCGTTTAGGTCCTTTGTGTTGGGTCGCCGCCATTTCGGAGACATTGTCCCCGGGGGTGTTTGCCCCGGTGCTCGCCAAGCACTCGAAGCCGCTTTCGCTAATCGACTGCATCTGGGTAGGCGGCTTAACGTCTCGCACTTTTCTCCAGGAAACGCAAAAGATGTCTCCCCGCAACTAACTCTGTAGTATTCGCCCGAAGGCCTCAGTGGTAAAACACCACTATTGTTGACCCAACACCGGCACTTCAATTCACAATAGAGAGGCGATTTAGTCTGTTGCCGCTCGTCGCACCTCAAATCTATCCGAATTGGCCACGTAACCCGCATCCCGTGAAAGTCAATCCGCCGAAACGAGCCCTAAGTCTTAGGGCTGTATTGGAAGCGCCCCCAGGGAAACCGCGCGGGTTGATTTCAGCGGATGGGGGGGCGCTTTCAATACAGCGACTTGAAGGAAGGCGCTGGTGCGACGGACGCTATGGGGCTTGCATGGTGTTGAGGTGAGACACGAGGGAGCGCAAGTATGTGCCGGAGTGTGAAGGAGCACGTGGGCTGAAGGTCGGGTCGGGTTTTTGTGGCAGAGCAGGCATGGGACGGCTCAAGCCGTGAGTGAAAGTAACTTGGGAAGAGGCCGAGGAGGCGCACGCAGCTGGTTCGTGTCGAAACACGAGGAGGGTGCGAACTGGGCGTTGTGTTTTCATGCGGCACAGGCGTAAGGAAGGGGCGGAGAACGGAGTTGGATCTGGGCCGCGGTGAGCTTTTCGATCAGTCGCATGGGTCCACCACAGCGCGGGCAGGTCCAGAAAGTGAGAACTGGAGGAGTCCTTGGCGTGAGGTGGGCAACTGGGTTCGACTGCGCCGCAGCGTTCAGCAACTGAGAACAGAGTGGCAGGAATGCAGCACGACGCCGGTTGGCCAGAAAGCCGAAATTGCGAATGCGAACGAAGCCGGGCGGAAGCAGATGCAAGAGGAAGCGGCGTAGGAACTCGTCCAGAGGCAGCGTCATCAGCCGCTTTTGGTTGTGATGCGCGGAATCCCTCCAGCGCAACGTGACTTGGCTATCCGTCAAGGAGACCAGTCGGTGGTTAGAGATGGCGACACGGTGAGAAACGCAGCCCCGCCAATCGCTGGTTCACCGTATTCAGCGCCAACTTCCACTTCGTGAACAACGCCCCCTGATACTCGCGGATGTGTTCCCGACCTAATTGATCGGGGGAGCGGTGAAAGTACTGAGAGAAATGTTCGACGGCGTGAAGATAACAATCGATGGTGGTCTGAGCGTAGTTGCGACGCTCCAGCTCTTCTAGCATGATCTTACGAAGA